>PJEL010005045.1_pt1 | contig 10708 bp, 14 predicted proteins | sample 1853271 | NCBI WGS metagenome assembly PJEL01 (sample SAMN08108733, study PRJNA415343) | Invertebrate metagenome, whole genome shotgun sequencing project. | host: Globobulimina | place: Sweden: Gullmar Fjord | collected 2015-08 | reverse complement strand
CTTTCATTTTAATATCCTTTATTCTTTAAGTTGTTTTATTTATCACATAGCTTATACCATATGTCAAAATAAATGTTCATTTATTTTTAAAATAACTTATATCTTTACACTTTCTTTAACTATGTATTATTTGTATCTTTTAACGTTTCAGATTCCCCTTTTATATATATTATTTATAATGTTATATATAGTGTAGATATATTAGTTATGTATTATGGACTATTGACCATTGAATAACTATAACAATTATAAATAGTGTAGCAGCAGCCTATAAAATAGTTGTCTAAACGGTGTTATTTGTGGTTTGGCTTGTAAGTTGGCTATATACCAGTATTTACAAGGTTTTAATGGATTATGGCCTATTGTCAATGTAAGCTCGGTGCTGTGTCAATAACTTGTCAATAACTTGTTAATAAGTGGTGTGTATTGGTGGTCTATGGCCCATAGAAAAATAGTGAAAATAATATGCATACAATGCTTACAGAGCCGCCGATTCTTAATGATGTCATGTTGTAAAAAAAAGGGCTAAAAAAGGGCCTTTTTTAATGTGGTGTTAGTTTTGTATGCATATTTTTAATTTCATGGGGAAATATGAGCTCTATCATAATTGTAACCCCATATAAGCCATTATTTGTGATGCATACACCATGCATACATTAGCATCATCACCAACTACCCTATCATTTGTATTGATATTGTAAATATATACCATGTTCAGCAGTCCAGTCACCATCGACCGAAAAGATCTATATTTGTTATATTAAGAATACATATTGATACTGCTATCATTGAGATACTACTACTTATATAGTACTATTGTAATCTGATCAATTAGCTTATCTGTTATCCTTGGGATATAGTGTATATATAGTAGTATATGATTCATGGTTATTATGCCATTCACATATTTAAAATAAATATTTAATATATTTTAAAGATAGTGCTTGACATACATTTTAAATATGTTATTATATAGGAGTAGTTAAGGCAGCTAACTACTATATCGTACTTCGAGAGTAGGTAAGGTATTCATTTACATGTTTTTTGATAGTTAGACATTGGATCATGGTTATCTCATGAGCTAACTAATGAATAAGAATATTTGCACAGGGTTTTATAGTCTCTGCAGTATTAGGAGATTATATTTATACATTGCCCAGGGGTGGGGGGGTCTTTGATTTTTGCCCTAGCCGATTTTTCACAAACCAATATTTTAACAACCTATGGTACATGGAGTATAGACAATGAAGTGTGGACAATGCAATGATTATGTAAGGAAATCAGGCAAAGGTTTCTGTTCAATCAGATTCATCCTACATAAAGACGGCCTAAGAGATCCCATGCCTGTGTCAATGGACAAAAAGGCATGTGTAGTATTTAGGAAAAAGATTTAACAACCTATGGTACATGGGCACGGGTCAATAGTCAAGTGAGCAAACTGGTAAAGCTTGAAAGTCACGGTGTGGCAAACGACATAGGGTTCCAACCTGAGAGGATGTCGGTAATGTTGGGTTCAAATCCTTCCTTGATTGTTGACCGTTGTACATGCACCATATAAGATAGGATTTATTTAACAACCTATGGTACATGGAGTATAAAAACTTATCAACCCCATAGGCCAGTAACGACTACTCAATAGAGATAGCTTCTCTATTGGGGAACAGTGAAAACCGATAACGCTGCTGTCCGGACAGTAAGTGAGATAGCAACGCAGTTGAGAACACTGCTGGGGTCGATAAGTTTTTATACAAGTCAGTGGGGGGTGGACCGAGGCTGATTAGAAGTTATATGTGGTTGTTTGCGAACTATGTATATACAGATTAAAATGGTGCGGAATAAGCAAAATAAAAGCACAATCGGGCCACGTATTTTTTAAGGAAATAAAATGAATCAAACAGACAATGGAACAACAACCTCACACACAGGTTGGCAGCCAAAACCTCCAAAGGGAAGAATTGTGAGAGAAGGTAAGATTTCTCCACCAAAGGGGTCCTCAGGAGAGGTCCCTGGTTTAATGCCAACTGTACAGGAGTTGTTGGTTGAGAACGCTAGACTTGAGTTGAGGATAGCAAGACTAGAAGGAACATTGAGAACAATAGAGGATTTAATAGGATGAACAAAGAAAAAAGAGACAAATTGTTATTTGAACATGCAACAGTATTCATGGTGTTTTATGCATTGTTCATGGCTAGTATAATTTTAAGTAAGGTGGTAGGATGAAGTATAACAAAAAGGATTGGAAAAAGTTTGTAGAACACTGGTTATCTGACCATGTTGATAATTTGAAAACAAAAGAGGAGAAATACTTTTTTCTTCTTGGTTATCATTTTGCCAACAATTTAGCAATTGAGATGGAAGAGACCTTTGAACTCTTTGACTTTGAACTTATTGATGATATACACACAGAAAAAAGAGACGAGTTGGTTAAGGAAGACAAAGAGGCTTGGACCAAGATTGAGGATACCTGGAAGAAAGTGGAAGAAAAGTTTAGAGGGGTAGAATATAGTGGATAAAGAAAAACCAGACAGCAAATTGTTAGACCAAATGAAAGCAGGTTATCCTGGGGCTAACATTACGGATGTGGCCAAGGGTATGGTGTTCATGTTGGATTCATTCAAGGTTGCGTTTAAACACAATAGCAATATCGGTGTAGTGGTAAATACCCACATGCAGCTTATGAACAAGTTGTTGGGACAGATTGAAGTAAGCGAAAGAGACCTGGACGGCGTGAATGATGGAAAGTGTAGCGGAGATTGTAGCTGCAGTGATAATGGTGGGGACAATGGTCCATGTGGCGTTGCTGATGAACAAAAGACAGGAGAAGAGTAAAGATGAGTAGATTTGAACTCCCCTCCTATGAAGGGGTAGCGAAAGGTTCTGAGATATATAAAGAGATTGTCGGGGAAAGAGCGAACATTAGACGTGAGGCTTTGGCAATTGTCACTGACCTGATTTTAAATAACCAGGATGATTTTGAAGGTGTTGTGATTGATGCTGCAAAGTGTTTATTGCCTCAGAACAGGACCGAGACAAAAATGAAGTTGAATGCTAAGACTAGAGAAGTATATGACATGTTCGATAGACCAGGGAGAAAAGTCGGTGAAGACATCCTCTGGGAAGACTATAAGTATGGTCGTCACGAGATGAAGGGTTTTTGTAAGGACATGATCAGGAAACCGGATGTTGCAGATCGGAAGTGGGTAAGCTTTGATCCAATAAAAGGTTTCTATAAGCTAGAAAAAATAGGAAGTGAACCACCAAGGAATTGGATGGGGTTTGTTCCACCATATAAACAAATATAATAGGAGAAAGATTTGAGTAAAAAAGCACTGTATAAAATGCATATCGATTGTGGAAGAATGGGTGATTTAGATTCCATATTTGTAGCAGAAAAAGAAGACGTTAAGGCCTTAATAGGTAAGAACCTGTATTTTGGAGAGGTTCTAGGTAAACACTCAGAAATATGCGGTATTTTAGAAGAAGAAGAGGTTGCTTTGATCACAGATGATGAGAACGTGGTCAAATGCGTTGAGGACTACAGTTTGAACACTGGGCTTAATCCATTACATTATTATACTTGTAATGAATGTGGTAATATTATGGACCCCAAAACAGCTTTATGTGACTGCGAAGAGTAATATAGCATATTTTATACACCAATCAACCAAAATCCACGAAAATAACATATTTTCGTGGGTTTCTTCTTTTTTTAATAAAATAATAGACATTTTAAAGCCATTGTAGTATAATGTACTACAATGATAGATTTATTAGAAGACAAAAAGAAAATTATATACAATTTAATCAAACTCGGCATGGACATTGACAAAGCTCACTTAATAGCTGAATGTTCTGAAGAAGAGATTACTACTCTCGACAAAGATGTAGCTTTCAATAAGAAAATAGAGGTTTACTTGGCTATTGCTGAGAAAAGACTTCTTAAAATGCACCAGAAAGCTTGTGCATTGGCTGCTGAAAAAGGATCAGCTACTGGTATCCAGTGGAAACTGTCAAAGATGAATCCCGACAAATGGGGAGACAAGAAAGTAGAGCTGACCATTCCTGGAAAGCTGGTTATAGAGCAGGACGATGCGGAACTCCTATAAAGAGTATAGAATTGAGAAATCTGAAAAACAGAAGGAAGCTATTAAGTTAATAGCAGCCAATGAGACTACACTGCTGGAAGGTGGTGGGAGATCGGGTAAAACCTTCATTGTTCTTTATATAATGGTAGTAAGATGTTTAATGTATCCTGGATCCAGGCATTTGATTGCTAGATTTAGGTTTGCACATATAAAGCAGGCTATTTGTTATGACACAATGCCGAAAATACTGGAATTGACTGGTATGAAAGGAACTGTGACTCTTAACAAAACAGACTGGTTTTATGAGTTTGAAAATGGTTCAACTATATGGGTTGGTGGTCTGGATGACAAGGAGAGAACTGAGAAGATACTTGGTAACGAGTATGCTACGATTTTCTTGAATGAAGCATCCCAGATATCCTTTGATTCTTATGAAATGATTATTACACGATTGAATCCTCCAAAAGGGATGAATGCGAAGATGATCATTGACTATAACCCTCCAAGCATACAGCACTGGGGCTATAAGATGTTTCATAAGAGAAAGTTTCCTGATGGGAGACCTTTGCCAGGGGATGATGACTACCAGTGGATTTTAATGAATCCAAAGGATAACCCTCATATTGATAAGGCTTACTTAAAACGTCTGGCTAACTTGTCTGAGGCAAAGCGGAGACGATTCCTTGATGGTGGGTACTCCCTTGATGGTGGATCACTATGGAAGAGAGCCTGGATCAAGTATAATGATGATATGAGTGATTTCCACAGAATTGTTATAGGGGTTGACCCTTCTGGTACAGTTGATGGGGATGAAGTTGGTATCATTATAATGGGTGCAACGACCATGGGGACCAAAGAGATGTTCTGGGTATTGGACGACTTTTCTTTGCATGGTACACCTAATGAATGGGCTAAAGCTGTTGCAGCTGCTTACAATAAGTGGGAAGCTGATGTAGTTGTTGCGGAAAAGAATTACGGTGGTTTGATGGTTGAATCAACTATACTTAATGCACAGCCTTCAGTGAATGTTAAGCTTATCAACTCAAGTAGAGGTAAGATTGTAAGAGCAGAGCCAATTTCTGCCTTATATGAACAAGATAGAGTAAGACACAGAGTAATGTTCAATGATTTAGAAGATGAAATGTGTATTTATGAGCCAGGATCTAATCAGAGTCCTAACAGGATGGATGCTATGGTGTTTGCTGCCACAGAGCTGTCAGGTGAAGGTTTCTCAATACTGGACGTTGTGTAAAGGTGATATATGTCTAATACTAAAGGTAGTGTGCTAAATAACTCACTGACTGATCTTGCTGCAGGAGTCGCTGTAGCCTCAAATGTACTATCAGGAACACCAGTAACTGGTGGGTCTACTTTGTCATCTTATGGAACTATAGCACATTCTAACAACTATAGTTTACTTACCCTTAATAGAATAATTTTAACATACATGTATACCGGAAACGGAATATTCCAGACAGCAATTGAATTGCCTGTCCAGGATGCTTTGTCAAAAGGTATTGATATAATCTCTCCGGAAATGGACTCAGATGAGATCAATGCTGTATTGGAGTGGATGGATACACCATTTAACCACAATATGGATTCTTCTACTCCCTGGGAAGTTATAAGCAATATGTTTATCTGGGGGAGACTTTACGGTGGGTCAGGAATGATCATTAACACTGATCAGGATCCAGAGGAACCTTTGGACCTAAAGTCCTTAGAGGGACAGAAGATTGAAATGTATGACATTGACCGATGGCAAATGGACTATAATGCCTACATGTACAAGGATGACTTACATCTGGCTGATAGTGCATGGGTAAACAGAGAATTTTACCATATTCATGGTATCAAAATACACAAATCAAGAATAATTAGATCTCGTGGTAAGAGAGCGCCCTACTTTGTACGAAGACAGCTTAAGGGCTGGGGAATGTCTGAGGGTGAAAGAATGATACGTGATATCAATGCTTTCCTTAAAACTCAAGACGTAATGTACGAAATAATGGATGAGGCTAAAGTTGATGTATATAAGATTAAGAACCTTGCATCAAAGCTTATCCAAAGAGGTGGAGTTGAGAAGATCACGAACAGGGTAATGGTTGCTAATGAGCTTAAGAACTATATAAATGCTCTTGTTTTAGACACTGAGGAAGAGTTTCAGCAGAAAACACTTGCTTTCTCTGGTATGGCTGAGGTTATGCGTGAGAATAGAATGGGTGTTGCTGCAGCTTTAAGAATACCAATGACCAAGTTGTTTGGTATATCAGCATCAGGTTTTAACACTGGTGAGTCAGATCTTGAGAACTATAACATGATGGTAGAGAGTTGTGTACGTGCTCCTCTTAGACCTATTATAAGACACGTCTTAGAAATCGGTATGGCACAGCTGTTTGGTCATACGCCAAAGTTCAGTTTCTCGTTCCCTTCATTGAGAGTTGTTTCTGCAATGGACGAAGAGAACTTAAAGGTGTCAGCACAGAACAGAGCCATGAATCTATACAATACAGGGCTTCTTGACAGTAAAGAAGTTGGTATGTTGGGTAAAAAAGAAGGCTGGCTTAGTATTGATACTAACGCTGGTCAGGGTCTATTGCCTCCACAGCCAGAACCACCAGGACAGGATTTTAACTCTGATTCTTATGATAAGAAGGTTAAATCTCCTGGAGTAAGTAAAGAAGTACTTGACAACCCTTTCAGTGATGAAAGGAAGTTTCTATAATGCTAATGATGAAAGAGGCTCACTACAAGGGCGTAGACAATGACATAAAGGTCTACTTGTATGATACGTTCTTTGTTCCTCTGTTAGCTCTAGTTAACAACACTTTTTATTATAATGCAAAGAGTGTAGTAGTAAATGCTTTGCAGAGTAGAAGAATAACATATAAGAATGGTAGCTTTAAAGGCAAGTTCAACATCAGTATATCGAAAGAACTGAGCCACTTTGCTACATTTGATAGCAGAAGCAAGTCCTGGAAGGTTAAGCACTATAGTTTAATACCAAGTACAATAAAAGCTGCTATATTGGTCATTGATAGTAAGAACACAGTTATGAGAGATGATCTCTTCTCCCTAATGGATAATTTGGAGAACAGGTTTAATTCTAACATAGAGCCTAATTTGGGTAACTCTATTGGTGGTACAATAGACTCTATGCAGAAAAGTTTGACAAGTGACTTAAGGTCAATTGGAATAATACCAAACATAACTCCAGAGATGAGAGCAAAACTGATAGCTGATTATAATAAGAATCTCTCACTTAAGATACAAGGTTGGGACCGGTACCAAGTTGAGAGACTCAGGAACATGGTTCTTAAGATAAATGAGACAGGGTACAATAAAGAAAGTATAATGAGCCTTATTGAAAGAGAATGGGGCATAAGTCAAAATAGAGCTAGAGTAATTGCTAAACAAGAGACAAGTTTATTTTTGTCAAAGTTTAGGAGAGAGCAGAACCTAAAGGCAGGAGTCACAAAGTATAAGTGGTCCACAAGCCATGATGAAAGAGTTAGGGGAAAACATGCCGAACTTGATGGAAAAGTATTCTTTTACGGAGATCCTCCGATCACTGATGAAAAAGGCAACAAACACGAGCCTGGTGAAGACTATGGTTGTAGATGCGTTGCTATACCTGTTATTTAGGAAATGAAAATGAAAATAATACATAATGATATCACACAAGATATAAGAACTGGTAAATGGCCAAAAAGGTATCGCTCAGAGTTTATTGAGCCAGGGATATGTGACTACACAGATCTGGGTGCAGGAACAATCTATATTGGACCAGAAGCTTTAGATAAAATGTTAGAATCGTTCATAGGGAAACCAGTTGTAAACAACTTGCACAATGACCTAACTCCAGAGCAAGCTTACAAAATCTCTAATGATGATCTAAAAACGAAAGCGGATGGCGTGGTTTATGCTGTGGGCAAAGCTGAAAATGGCTGGCACTATTGTGATATGATTGTATGGGATGAAGCTACACAAAAGAATATTAAGAACGGTCACTCTGTGTCTTGTGCTTATATTGTTGAAGGCAGTGGTCCTGGTGGAACTTATCATGGTATTTCCTATGATGAGGAAGTAACAGATGGGTTTTATACACATAATGCCATAGTATCTAATCCTAGATACGAAAGGGCAAAGATTTATGAACTACCTGCGACATATCAGAACAGTGTTTCTGATGAGCTGGTTTCAATAATTAAGAATACAAGAGGAGACAACATGAAGGAAAATGTTTTTAAACATCTTTTTAATGGGGCGAAGAAAGAAACCTCTAAAACCCCAGAGGAAAAAGATGAAAAAGAAGTTATGGAGAACTCTATTATTCTCTGCAACGATGGTACAAAAATTCCATTACATTTAGCAGTGAATGCTTATTTCACTCTAAAAAATCAGGCTTCTACTAATGCCGCTCCAGAAGATGGCAAAGAAGAAGACAAAGAGATGGAAAACGCTTGTGACGAAGACAAAAAAGAAAATGCGTCTGAGGAAGAAGATAAAGAGATTGAAAATGCAGAACCTGCTCAGGATGAGACAGCTGAAAAAGTTGTTGAGAATGCTGAACAAGCTCAGGACGTTGTTGCTGAGGACGTTGTAGAGAAAACATCTACTATGACAAACACAAAAGAAAAGAAAAGCTATTTCAAAATGGTTAAGAACGCTGCTGCTCAAACAGTTGAAGATATGCCTTTGGTAACAACTTCTGCTGATAGATTTGCTAGAGGCGCAGCGAAATATGGCTCTAAGGAGGCTAAGTAATGAGTTTATATACTAATCAATTTAAACAAACAAACGAAGTTGGTGTTCTGGATTTAACTACTAATCCAAACCCTTTCGTGATGACTGTACTATATAACCCTGGTGGAGCTGGTGGAGATATAGTTCCTGGTGAAGGTCTTATACTAAAAGACTTAGGTGCTTCTGACTACTCTGGTAATATACCTGTTGTAGATGTAAGAGCCTTGGATGCTGATGCTATTGAAGGTGTTTTCATCTATGACAATAAAAGAGCTACTGCTGAAGTTGGTGCGAGAATCACTATTGCTAAAGTTGGTGCGATTATTGTTATGAAAGCTAGTGCTGCTATTGTTCGTGGAGCAAAAGTTGCTTTAGTTCTATTAAGCCCTGGAGAAGTAGTTACTGCCACTACAGAGGCTGTATTTGGAAAAGCTTTAGATAAAGCTGCTGCAGCTGATGATTTAATCAGAGTTGAAGTATTAGCGAACGGAGTTGTGTAATGAAAAAGAGCAATATATTAAAAAGACAATTAACAAATAATAGATCAATGAGCATTAACGGTATGAAACTTACCAATGCAAATGGTGCTATTGACGTAAACTCAACAGGTTATGAGTATGTAATAAAAACTACTTCTGAGATTAGAGCACGAATTATAGAGCAAAAGTTCTACAAAGTCGCTGCTGCTGACTTCTTACCAATGGATGTTGGTGAAGCTGCTTGGAAGAGTGAGATCATTCAGAATATTACTTATGATTTATCAGGTGATTTCTACCAGGGTGATCAGGATACTATGACAGGAAACGGTAAGATAGCAGAAGTTAATACTTCTTTAGCTCCAATCCGAATGCCTACTGTAATTTGGGCAAAAGGTGTTTCTTGGAATGTTTCTGAAGTAGCTCAAGCTGCTGCATCATCTAACTGGGACATTGTAGAAGGTAGAATGAAAACCTTAAAAAGAAACTGGGATCTTGGTATTCAGGAAACAGCTTTCTTAGGTCATCCTACTATTTCTGGTATGACTGGATTATTGAATAATGCAGAAGTAACAGTAAACACTACTATCATACCTAAAAAACTTTCTATAATGAGTGAGACAGAGTTTACTCTTTTCTTATCTCTTATATTACAGGCGTACTTCACAAACTCTAATAGCACTGAAATGCCTGATACTTTTATCATGCCTACAGATGACTACTTAGGTATGGCTGTACCTTATAGTTCAACATACCCTAATATCTCTAAACTAGAGTATTTGTTGAACATGTTCAAGAAAATGACTGCTAATGAAAGTTTTAAAATACTTCCTTTAGCTTATGCTCAGGCTGCAAACAATTCAGCTAGGGGTATCAATAAAGACAGATATGTGTTATACAAGAATGATCCAGAAACATTGTCTATGACAATCCCTGTTGATTTCAACATGTATGAAGCTGGAACTGCTAATAACATTTTCTGGCAACAACCTGCGATTGGTCAATACTCAGGAGTTCTTGTAAACAGAGCACCAGAAGTATTGTATTTAGATGAAACTGCTGTATAAGAAAGGTAAGCAATGAAAGTATTTAACAAAGGAAATAGATCTTTTGAAGTTAAAAATGAAGGGGAGCTCAAACGAGTTCCTCCTCATAAGTTCACTGATTTAGAAGACGAAGTTGGCGAAATGTTGATTAAGAACTATCCTCGGGAAGTGTCAAAAACAGATGACTCTCCCAGTTTAGCTAACAACAAAAAGCTACAAGCAGAAGTTGCTAGACTGAAAGCTGAACTTGCTGAGGCTAAGTCTATAGACACAGACACAGACACAGACACAGACACAGACACAGACACAGACACAGACACAGACACAGACACAGACACAGACACAGACACAAACA
>PJEL010005044.1_pt1 | contig 10708 bp, 13 predicted proteins | sample 1853271 | NCBI WGS metagenome assembly PJEL01 (sample SAMN08108733, study PRJNA415343) | Invertebrate metagenome, whole genome shotgun sequencing project. | host: Globobulimina | place: Sweden: Gullmar Fjord | collected 2015-08 | reverse complement strand
CGTTCAAAATTCTTTGTGCTTCCTTAATTGCTTTTTCTTCAGCACTGATAGCAGGTTTCGTTTTTTCACCTACTTTTCTGATTTTGTCATTTGTATTAGGCATTCTTATTTGCCGCTGCCCTGCGGACTTATTTTGGCATCTGGCACGCCATTAAGAAAAAAATTTATGGCTACCACACACCGGATTAAAAATATTTGAACAAGGCTGCAGGTCACTTCCGATGCAATCGGAATGAATGCACCTGAAAGGATGTAGCCGGAAATAAATTATTGTATTGCAGGCGAAATGCCTTAGTGAGTGAAATTTTTAATGTAGGTATCTTTGCCTGGAAATTTGAGGATTAATCACCACCTAATTCTGTAATTTTTAGGACTATAACATCCCATCATCAGCAAATGAATAATAATCGGTTGCAGTAATTATTACATGATCCAATACAGAAATATCAAGAAACTTACCGGCATCAACTACTTTCTTTGTTAGCGCCTTATCAGCTTCACTAGCCAGTAAATTACCGGAAGGATGATTGTGAGCTAATATAATACCTGAGGCATTTGCTTTCAATGCAGCTTGAAATATGAGTTTAGGATCAGCAACAACACCTGAAAGACCTCCTTTGCCAATTACCGTCATACCTAGTACTTTGTTTGCTCTATTAAGCAGTAATACGGCAAAGGATTCAACATACTCCAGATCTTCCCAATTATTGACTAATATATCAAATGCTGATCGTGAGCTGTTGATCTTTTTAAGATCCTTATACCTGAACTTTGGATTATACGAAATCTTAATTTCTGAAACGCTGAAGATATTCATTTTATACTGCCCGTGCCTTCGGGACTTATTTTGGCATATGGCGAGCCAATAAAAAAGGGGCGTTAGCCCCTTTCGTTAATTTTTCGATTCTTGTTCCTGATGGATGTGTTCAACAACTGTGTGAGTGTGGCCAAACTTGCCGGTTTCTTTAAGTGGCAAAACATCAATAGTGAGATATTTTTTGCCTTCAAATTCGTGTTTTGGAAGTTTTTTCAGAGTTTCCCAACCAAATGAGAGTTGAATTTTGTTACCAGTTTGTTTTCCTTTTCCGATGAAATTGATTTGATTTTCCATTTTTTTATGTTTTTAAGTGATTAAATAATTATGGTGCACTCATCTGGAATCTTCGATTAAGGCAAGGACCAGAGGTTCATATATCCTTGCGTTAAAAACGTGAGTAGATCTAGTGGGGATTTTAGAATTTAGCAACAGAATTTTAAGTCACTCTTTAAAAAACATACTGGGAAATCAAGCTTTATCCAGGGAAAGCCAAGCTTGAGTAATCAAAATATTAGCAATAGAGTTTGAAAAACCTAATTAGCTAACCATTAGATCTTTCCGTAAGGATTGAGGCTTAAAGCTCAAAAGAACCCCCAATAATTGGAGCCTATGGTATCGCGGAATTTAACATTGGAGAGAATGCATCACCTATGGATAGGGTTTTAATCGGTAAAGAGTTTATCATTTATGATAATAAAACCATCAGGTTACGAAAAAAAAATATGGATCTGAACCGAAGTTCAGATCCATTCTTCTAATTCATATTGCCTACAAATTCCTTGTATTCCCAAGTGAATTTTTCAGGGTCTGATTCTGCAAGCTGCTCAGCGTAGCCGGCATAATAGATAGAATCAATAAATTCGATAAAGAGTTCATAAGCGTTCATAAGATAATGCCACTGCCCTGTGGACTTATTTTAGCATCTGGCGCGCCATGGTTAAATAAAATTTTTGGCTTGCCTTCATCGAGTACAGTTCACTTCTAGTCAAGGATGCATGTCACTTCCGAAATCGGAATGACCTAACACAGCGTGCTACATCTCCATTAGGAGGTAGTCCTTTACCTTTGTGAACTTACGCAGATATCTTTGTCAAAAAAGTTGAGTTAATACTTTTCAGTAGTTGGTTTTCTTTTTTGGTTCTTTATTCTTTTGGTGAGATATGAAAAGAAAAAAGAACTTCGATCATCAATCCTGATACAATTCGGGATTGATTAAAATCCATTTTTTGAGGATTTTTCCTTTCCGACTTTCAAAAGCCTAAAAAAACAACCGTCAAACACTTAACTAGTGGAATATTGTAAAATATTCCGCTAGTTTTAATGAAGCCCCCGCCTCGCCCTGTCGATCATTGGGTAATTACCTTTGCTTTTTTTCGTGTTATATGATCGCAGGTAATTACCTTTTACGACTTGCACGGTGTGTTTGGACTTGCGTGGGAATTTCAATGATTCACCACTTTGTGAATGATTGAGTGCGTGAAGATTTACTCTTGAATGGAATGAAATGAATGAATGTGTAAATCGATTGGAGTGTGTGGGCTAAGCGAAGGCAGAAGTCATTGCTCCATTGCTACTATCATGAGGGAATTTATTCATCCCAATAACTAACGTATCAAAGGCATCAGTTCCATCGGTTCTATGCTCGAGCAGGTTGTCTTCTTTCTCCATTACTTTCTCTCCGGATTTATCTTTGGTAAACCCACGAGGTCCTAAGCGGATGCCGGTGTTTTCAAGTGCAATGATCAGAGGAATATTATTAGGTTGATTGATTTGAAGGTATAAGTATTTACTATTACCAATAAAGGCTTCATGAATTAATCGATGCTTCTCGATGTGCCTAACAGGATTACCTATGTGTACCCTGCTAACCTTCCACTTCTGTTTAGAAAACTCATCGCAAATAGCTGAAGCAAAGTCATCGTTGCCCACTGCATAGTTAGTGCCAATAGCTGTGTTATCGAAGTAATAAATAACTTCTTTATTCTTATGATGTCGATAGTAGTTACAGAAGTCCTTGACCAGCTCACCCAATTTGCGTTCATACTTAACATATAATGATTTAATAACTTTAAGTTTCACACCATCACGCTGGCCGGCAACCAACCAATTGATATTTGCATTGTAATCAAAGGCAATACAAATAGGTTTCATGCGGTCCAAATCGCCATCCTGTAGGCAGGTTGCATTCTTAATCTTCTCAAAATTATACTCAAAACTATCCAGGTATGAATTATCAAAGGCAGAATAATAATGAGAGGCAGGATTGAGTGCTGCATAAAACCCATCCTTAATAAGCCTCACTCGTTTACAAAGTATCGATGATTGAAAAACGAGCGGTGGCAGATCTCGTTTCATCTGATCGAAATACTTTTTACCAATTACCTGAAGGTTTTCCAACGAACTGTATTCTTTATAAAATAAAGCAATTGATTGGAGTTTAGCAATTTCTTTTCTAATTGTATTTAATTCGTGGAGTATTAACTTATCATGAGTGCGCTTGTATTCAGCCTTCAGACCCCACAACTCAACAACCAACGCCTGGATGGTGATAATAACATCCTCATCCATTTTATCCTTATACTTTTCGAACCAGGCAGGCTTTGCCGATGTTGGCATATCAGACATAATCAACAACTGATGACTCCATGGAATGTGAGAAAAATAACCACTAAATCCACCCATGGCTGGTACGGTCTCATCCTTGAACTTATCGTAAGATATAAAACGAGCTTCATCAACTTTTAATGATTCAAGCGTTAACGAGTTTGAGGATCCCTTCCTGTCCTGACTGATAATTGTATGTATCGCTCCATTATACCAGGAGATCACATTTTCGTAATGTGCCGGTTCTCGATAAGGTTTGGCAAAGTTTGCTGCTTTTGGTGGTTTATGGCCAATAAAATAATGGATATCACGCTTAAAACCGAAACTTCGTTCCATCGCTTCCAATGTACCGGGCACGGTTTGACTTAATGCATGCTTATAACTTGGAGTAAGAATGCCATGGTTGGCTCTTGGCATAAACTGAACACTTCTACGATCAAATTCAGCGCCAAAACCGTCTGTTTTACCAAGCCTACGGCCACCGACTATAACAGCGGAATGTGGAGCAGTATATATATACTGGTGTTGCGGATCGTTGAAATATACTTTTTTTTTATCCCGCTGATTCATCCTCTTCTATATCTTCGTGATCAATATCATCAACAGTAACTGAAGTAACATTTTCGGCTATCTCACTGGTGTATTTATCCAGAAGTTTTTTAGCCATTTCTCTAACATTAGGAATCCGTTGTAATCCAACGACAGTTGGATCCTCGGTAGGCTCTATCAGCTGAGGAATAATATCTTCCCAGGGAATGGATTGAGAGTCTGGAATATGAAGCTGATTATTTTTTCCGTATTCGCGTAAAAGCATTGCCATTGCTTTAGGATCCTGTTTGGTAGTTGCTACAGTCCAAGCCTCTTCAAAACCTGCATTGAATTTATATCGATGCCAGTCCTTTCCTGCCGATTTAATATTTCCTAGTAAAGCCTTTATGATTTCAATATCCTGATAAGCTTGAGTTTTTTTTACATCGTGCTCACGCATAAGAAGGTATCTGATATCAGATTCACTTTTCATTGGAAACTCAGCCCAATGAATATAACCCGAACGAATCCTCAACAAACGTTCATGCATCTGTTTTGATAATTCCTTTTCAGGATTTTCAAACAAATACTTTTTACAGATCTCTAATGTTTGAGGTTTTGGCATTATTTTTCGGCTAAGGTTTGTTCCAGAATAAATTTGTTAACCAACTCAACAGCCATTGGACTGCCAAGTTTAGCCAGTTCAATTTCTTGTTTACGAATGGCCAGTATGGTTTCTGCTTTACCTAAATGATAAGCCTTATAAAGTGGGTGGTTTTCTGAGCGAATGGCCGACTTAAACTCACTTAGTTCAATGCCGAGTAAAAGTGCTATCTGATCAATTTTCATCAGGTAGCCTGCATATTCTTTGACTTTTTCCAGTATTTCTTCTGAGTACTTCACTTAGCTTAATACATTTTGTTAATTCGACATCAAAGTTTTTCTTCAGCTCATCATAAATTTGTGGATGGCTGCAAGTCAATCCAACTTCAACACGGTTGCCCCTGGTTTGATTTTGTGAGGTAACAACTGATATTCTCCATTGATCATTTTTTATTAAAATTACTTTCGAATGATTATTGCCAAGATATACTTCATCGGCAACCGAAAAAAGGAACCAGGATAAGTGCAAGGTTTTTCGTGCAGATCTGTTATCAATTAAAAGATGAAGCGTACGGATGAGATCCTTATCCTTTAATTTTTGAAGCTTTCGAATAAATTCTTCAGCCACGGTGTATGAGCTGATAAAAAGATCAGCTTTACCGGTTTGTTGCAGTAATTTTTCTACAATATGGTAAAGCTGAATATTTCCGGGTGAAAAAATAGGATTTATACTATCCTTCTTTAATTTTGAGTTCAAATCCTAAATCGATTAGCTTTTGTTTAAAATCATCTTTGAATGTTTCATTCACGCTAATTAGTTCAGTAATACGCTCCTGAATTTTAACCTTGAGTTTTGTATTCTTATTATCCTTACCAAACTTAACTAGGTTTGAACTGATATACTTGCGATTAGAGGAAATCCGCTTATGATCAACAACCTTAGTTTTAAGCTCAGGTTTTTCGTTTTCACCTTTGGTAAAATGAGCATCAATCTTATCCCAATTTGAGCGGACCGCAACTGAGAGTTTGATCAATTCAGATACCAAAGGAGCTCGATCTTCGGGCTTGGCGTCTTTCATTAATTTCAGTTTCTCATGCAGCGATCGGGAAACTTTGTATGCTTGAGCATTTTCATCCCATCTTTTCTGGAGATTTTCCGGAAGCTCATCATACTTCACTTTCTGATCTTCTTTAATAACTCTTACTCTTCCCGGTTCCAAAATCGTTGGAAGCTCATCATTAGAATCTGTTTTATGATTCGCAATTTCTACTACTGCGGCTTTCGGTTTTCCGGTAGTTTTTTTCTTTCCTGCAGCTTTCGGTTTTCCGGTAGTTTTTTTCTTTCCGGTAGTTTTTTTCTTGGACTTGCTTTTAGGTTTTAATTCAATCGCCTCAAAACGTTGAGCAACTCTCGTAAGCTCATACTCCAATTTCTTCACATTCCTTTTTCGACCAAGGTTGGCAACAATGATACGGTTTTTGGTGTTTCGTGAAAGTAAGATCAAACCACGATCGTAATCGCGGTTGTCAGAATCAAGATATTCTCTTATTTCGTTAGCCATTTGCGAGAAATTATTTTAATATTTTCAACAAGAACTTTGTGAGTAAATTTTCCTTCACGGTGTTTCTGAAGAAAATCATAAAGCGTACGGTTACGGGTGTACCGATCGATGAGTTGTAACCCAAAATCAAAGGGTTTTTCTTTCGAACTTAAAAAAGCCTTGAAATCCTTAGCAGCATCGCCACTAAGGATTAAGGTTTCTTTAGTTTTGTTTTTAGTATCTAACTTTTCTCCCATTATGCCTGAGGATTAATATCACCTTCATCAGTTACGATACTGCCATTATAAAATGGCATTGGAATGGCATCAGTCACCTCAATTTCTAAAGTTGTACCACGCTCACTGGTTGGTCCTCCACCAATAGCTATGTTAGGCTTAGTGATCGTGTTGAACATATCATTACCTAGCAATCGCCATTTACCCGAATCTTTCTCGCGAACCAAATAAACCATATCAGCGTTATTTGCCTTTTTTGCAAATGCCGTGGCTCCTTCAGTGGTAAGCGAAGTTTTAAGCGTGCCTTTATTTAAAAAGGTTTGAGATCGGTATTCTCCCTGAGGCTCACAAGTAACCGGTGATTTATCAGCAATACAATTGATCTTCTTCCAGGTTTTTAAAGCAACCAAAGCAAACGAACCGGCATAGGTTACTTCTTCAGCATCAGTGACAGGTTTAGCTGGTAAAATTGGCCATGTTACAATGTCAGATTTTGGAATACAATATGCATTATTGTAGATGCCAGGAATACTGGTGTTACCATCTACCCAATCTAAATTTTGAAAATCCATAATTTTATCTCCTATTTTTAAAATGGCCTATACAGACACATCTTTTGCGGTGAAAAATTTGTCACTTTTTAATGACTCGAACTGGAGGCCAAAGAACATATCCAAAATAAATTGGGTATAATTCACATTATTATCTTCTTTAACTCTTACTTTCTCGGCATCGCTCATTTGATCAACGCCAACCAGCATATTTGCTTTGGTGGTTAATTGAATAAGCTTAGATCCTTTTTTACCAATAAGAGGAACTAGTTCACACAAATCGCTTGATCCTTCGAGGAAAGTTTTTTTGAATTCGGTATTGTAAGCAATGCCACCGGTGGTGATTTTATAATCCTCGTTATAAGCATTGTAAACAGTTGAAGGAATGATCATCTTTGATTTCATTCCTTGAAGCTCATCAGATGAAGACCTATAAATTGATTTCAAGATATCAACGGCGTTGGTATCATCGATGGCCGTGGCAAAAGTCATATAATTACTTTCGCCAGCTGCAATTTTACCAGCGGTTATTTCAGCAGCAGTAATGGTATCAAAACCATTAAAAAGTTTTGCTGTGGTGGTACCGGCAGCATCTCTTACGGCAGTAAAAATATTTTTATTCAATTTGTCAGAAACTTGCTTAACAATTAAAAACAAAATCTTTTTATTGATGTCGAAATTGTCAGATTTTTTCTGAGCGGTCATGTCTAAGCCATAAATGGTAGACAATAAAGTTTGAAGATGGAAGAGCTCATACACCTGGCCTTTGTAAGTTTTTAGTGTACGACCTTTAATCGTTGCATCTGATAAGGCATCTGGATAATCACCGGTATATGGCTTAAGTTCAAAACTACCATCTAGTTCACCAACGGTTTCTTCAAATCTGATCCCGGGGCGGACGGTCATGTGCTTTAATGAATGCTGTATTCCTATGGTTATAGCAATCAATAATTCTTTACGATATTTCCTTGCGCTTTCGTTTAAGGAAGTTGGAGTTACTGTTATTGACATGATATTTTATTTAAAATTTTAAAAAATTGATTATTCCTGATCTAAATAATCCATCACTTCTTTAGCCCCTACAACAGCAGCTGTAAAGTCATTTTGAGTGGTGGATTTAGGATTGTCAGAATTAGAAGCTGTGTCATCATCCTGAACAACGGTGGTTTTTAAAGTTGCATTCTCTTTTTCAAGTTCAGCAATTTTCAAATCCTTTGGGTCGTTGGTTGTTTTTTCAACTTTATCCTCCTTTTCGGGCTGCTTGGCTTTCAATGCTGCATACTCTTTTTCAAGTTCAGCAATTTTTAAATCCTTTGGATCGTTCGTTGTTTTTTCAACTTTACCCTCCTTTTCAGGCTTCTTGGCTTTCAATGCTGTATTCTCTTTTTCAAGTTCAGCAATTTTTAGGTCCTTTGGATCATCAGATTCGTTTGATTTTTCTTTTGGAGTAACATTAAATGTTTCTTTCAGCCAATCAATAAAGGAAGTTTTATCCTTTGGTAATTCATTAGTTTTTTCCATTATTTTTGAGTTTTGAGATTTGCGTTCGGGTATTGGTAGGCCTGCAGCGTTAAGCATGGCCACCATTTTATAATCATTCAAATGATTGACTTTTTGTGCCGGGTTAAAAATTTCATCAACAAAACCCCACTCCAAAGCTTCTTCAGCGGTGAGCCAGGTTTCTTTCTTCATAAGTGCCAAGATTTCACTGATTTCTTTGCCCGTTTTCTTAACGTACATTTTTGCCAGTGTGAGGGTAAGTTTGGCATTCTCATCCTTCTCTTTTTCAAGTCCATCGATCAATGCCTGAAGTTCATCCTCATTCATATATCCCCACTTGTCAATCCAACTCATTACTTTATGAATAAGAAAAAATGAATTTTCACTCATTTTAATTTTTGCTCCTGCAATAGCCAATATGGTAGAAGAGCTGGCATTAAAGCCAGTTAATTCAATAGTTACATTACCGTGGGCTGCAATTTGATCATGCATGTCAATTGCATGGTTAAAGTCACCACCTAATGAGGAAAGTTTAATGGTTGGATTTGTTTCATTCTTAAGCATGGCTCGGATATATTGTTTTGAATAATATCCTGGTCCGATGTAACTGTCAATGATTATTTCTTTGGCCATCTTGTAGCTTGATAATGTACACTACAAGAATATAAATAGGAGTGTTTTAATGAAAGGACTTTAAAGAATTAGCTAAATAATAGCTGTATTTAATTACTAATCAGTAACGTAAATAGGAAATATTACAGTTTTAAACTGAATTTCTGCTTTTATGGCACGTTCATTATTTTGATTAGTAAATTTGAATATTATAACTGGGCGGGCGCCTTTATTAAAGCCAATCAACCATTTTTGATTGGTATTATCGGAAACTACAAAAATGTGTCGCTTATTACCCAAGAATTTGAGTAACTGAATGTCTTCAGTCTTATTACCAGAAATGGTAAAAGGGATATTTAGCTGAAAATGTTCACCCGCTGCCGTCTCTTTTTTGTTGACTTTTAAGATACAGGAATGTTGGATAAAATTAATTGGTGTGGGATCCTCGTTTGTGAAATCTGAAATTATGCAGCTTGAATCGCTGGATAAAAAAGGAAGATTTACTTTATCAGCTTCGTAATATTCTATTGATTTTATGCCCGGAATGTTCATAATTATGTCCCTAAATTGTGATTATTTGCGAATATATTTTATAATACCCTATAAATAAATACATTATGCTGTTTTTAGTATAAAATCTTCAATTTTTTTTCGTTCACGATAGTCAGATTTCTTCAGGTTCTGGAAAATTTTATCATTATTTAGCATATTCAAATTGGTAACAATCCGTTCAATTTGCTTGCATTTTTTTATCTCCAGCTGATCGCTCGTTAACATACATCGATGAAAAAAGAGATAGAATGCAGCTTCTAAAAAGTCATTGATTTTTTTCTGATCCTCCACCGAAAAATAAATGAAATAAGAGTTGGCAGTTTCCAGTGTGGTTTTAGGAAGTATTAAAGTGATTCCGGAGCTTTGCCTTACCGGCATATTCGAATATCTAACGCGCGAACATATATATTTTCCACTCTCATTGGTACGACTAATTGTGATGGGTCCGGTCTTTTTGGATTCCATTATCAATCGAAGGTAACCTTCATTAATACTGTTTGTTATTTGAAGTTTTATTTCCATAATGTTTAACAAGGCTTAAGTTAGCATGAAAACCAGGCTAAAACAAAGATATTAAAAAGTGTCCTTTAAAATACAGATGTAAACTACAACATACACTTCCTAAATAAGTACATTTTTTTAGTGCAGGAGTGCATTAGTGCGTTTTCTTGTATAAGCAACTGATAATCAACGCTAATATGTTTAGTGTAAGCGTACTTCGTGCAAATAGTGCAAAATAGTGCGTAAATAGTGCGCTGTAAGCATCTCAGTATCAGCTTAAAAAAACAGTGCGCACGAAAGCACAATTTTTTTTCTAAATATATATAAGTATTTGTTCCAAAAAGAGATATATAATAAGATATATAATATATAAGGCTGATTATTAATTTTTTACAAATGCAGATCTCTCAATTTTTGATGTACTAATGCACTAAAAAATCATATTAAAAAGGGGGAAGGCGAAAAAGCAAAAGTTTAAAGCTGGATTTTGAGAAGAAGATAAGAGAATACTCACTTGAGGGGGGTTTAATTATCCTGACTGAGCACCATGCACTATGAGCCGTTATGTAGAGTAAAATTTTATTAAACAAGAAAGTTTTAAACATTATATTGACAATCAGCCATCTACAAATCTAGTTACACTTAACTATTGGCTATCCACAG
>PJEL010005043.1_pt1 | contig 10708 bp, 10 predicted proteins | sample 1853271 | NCBI WGS metagenome assembly PJEL01 (sample SAMN08108733, study PRJNA415343) | Invertebrate metagenome, whole genome shotgun sequencing project. | host: Globobulimina | place: Sweden: Gullmar Fjord | collected 2015-08 | reverse complement strand
CAACTTTATGGCGTTGAGGTTGACGAATTGGCTCAACTGAATAATCTTGAGGATATACGGGCTTTAAGTGTGGGGCAAAGGCTGATTATTCCGCCTGAGGCTGTCTCGCTGGCTAACCCGCTCGGCGATTTGCCGCCCCAAATGGTGTATGTCATCCAGGAGGGGGATACTATCAGCTCCATTGCTTATGACATGGGTACGCCCATCGAACAGATCTTGGCCGTTAACCCCGGTTTAGACATTAACCTGATTTATCCCGGCCAGGAAATTGTGGTCCCGCTTTCGACCCCCACCCCCACTCAAACGCCCACCCCTCTGCCAAGCGAAACCCCAAGCCCGACCCCGGAGTATGTTTTACCCCATTTACTTAGCCCCGCTGATGGTCAAGTTCTGGACAGTGAAACGGTTATGCTCACCTGGGTCTCGACCCGCTTGCTGGCTGATGATGAGTTTTATGTGGTCCAATTAAGCTGGCCCAACGGTAACCGCAGCGAACATTGGGCCAAAAACAGCAGTTGGCGCATCTCCGTTGACCAGCGTCCCGTAGCCGGCATCATCACCTGGAGTGTCACCATTAAACAACAAACGGCACTTTCAGCCGAGGGAAATCGGGTGGGCGAGCTACTTTCCAGCGAAGGGCCGCCCCGCTCGTTTGAGTGGCGTTGAGCAAGCTGACTTGTGGCTCTATCCATCCCCCACACAATTCCAGTACAGCCGCTCCGCTCGTTTGAGTGGCGTTGAGCAAGCTGAAAAGGTTTGGGGAAGACGGTAGAGTGTTTTCAATTGCATTTGGGATAACTATTAACCGAAAACAGCGGTGGAGTCGGAGCCGCCGTATCAGTATGTGCGGGGGAATGTGATGAATTATGTGGATCCATCTGGTTTTTAGGTGTGGTTAATCGAAAAGGTAACAATTTTTCTTGGCAACATTGAGTAATCGAAGATTGGTTTCAAAGCTACAACGGCACTTCGCTAACCTTGCCAACCCGCTTATTTGGGGCATTAAGCGGCTAATCAGCCATCAATCAGTCCTATTATTTTTGGTTCAGGAGGTCACTAATGGATCACGTAGTTTACCTTGATGCGAAAGCGAAGGAACTGGAGAGTCTACTCAGCGGCAAGAAAACAATGATCATTCGCGGCGCTACGGGGCGCAAATTGCCTTATGGCAGAGTCAGCAGGGGAGACGTATTGTATTTTATCAACAACAACGCAGAAGGGGTTGTAAAGGCCAAAACCAAAACGAAGAGGGTCATCAATTCGGATAAAATGTCGAAGGAAGAGTCAGTGGCGTTGGTTGAGGGATATCAAGACAAACTGCAATTGACAGTAAGGCAATTCAAACGGTGGGCTGGCAAAAGGTACATAGTGCTAATAGAAGTGGAGGAGGTAGAGCAACTCGTACCGTTCCCAATTGACAAGAGCGAATACGGCAATATGGACGACTGGCTACCCGTGGAGGACATTAAAAGCGTGCGGGTGTGAGAAACCCAAGCGTATAACTTATAGTGAAGAGTTTTTCACAAAGAGAGAATATTGATGAAGCGAATTTGTGTATTTTGTGGATCAAGTTCCGGCGCCCAAGCAGAATATAATCAGGTAGCACAACAACTCGGTCATGCGCTGGTCAGAAAAAACATTGGGCTTGTTTATGGAGGTGGCAGAGTTGGGATAATGGGCAAAATTGCACAAACTGTAATGGAAAGCGGAGGAGAGGTCATCGGAGTCATTCCAAAAGGGTTGGCCGAAAGGGAAGTAGCCTTTATGGAGTTGGCCGACCTGCGCGTGGTTGACTCGATGCATAGTCGGAAAGCGCTAATGGTAGAATTATCAGAAGGGTTTATTGCCTTGCCTGGAGGACTGGGAACCATTGAGGAATTCTTTGAAGTGCTAACTTGGGGCCAACTTGGTATCCATCAAAAACCGTGTGGATTGTTAAACGTGCAGGGATATTTCAATAAGCTGCTGGAGTTTATTGACCATACTGTAAGCGAGCGATTCGTAGAAAAAGAACATCGTTCGATGATACTTATGGCTGAGACACCAGAAGGGCTACTCCAGCAATTTGAAACATACGAACCGCCAACGATAGACAAAGCAAAATGGACGTTACAGCTGGCTAAAGTTTAGGTGATTTCCATAAAAGAATTTACCTAAGCTTTTGCTTTTGCTTCCAGTGCCTCCAGAATCTTCTCTGGGGTAACCGGCAATTCAGTGATGCGCACGCCCACTGCGTTGTAAATGGCGTTGACAATGGCCGGTATGGGCGGGTTGGCGGTCATCTCGCCGACACCTTTGGCCCCATAGGGTCCGGTTGAGGAGGGATATTCTAACACTACGCTTTCAAATTCCGGCAGTTCGGTGGGACCGGGCATCAGATACTCGCCAAAGTTGTTGGGGCTGTGGTCGATGGCCGGATAGTAGGGTGCGGTTGTCTCGTACAGGGTGTGCGACATCCCCATCCACGAGCCGCCGATGATTTGGCCTTGCACCAAGGCCGGGTTGACTTGCCGTCCGACTTCGTAGGCGCTTTTCAGGCTTAGCACGGTTACTTCGCCGGTTTCGGTATCGACCTCAACTTCAGCCACGGTGCAGGCGTGGGCTGCGGTGGAATCGGGGTCCATCGCGCCGGTTTCAGGGTCAACGTCGCTTTTGGGCTTCATCCATATGCCCCGCCCGGAGATGGTTTTGGCATGTTTGAAGTGAGCGGCCAGAGCTAAATCAATGATATAGATTGAACGGTCAGGCACACCTTTAACCTGGATGTTGCCTTGGCCGTCTGTTTCCAAGTCATCGGGGCTAACTTCCAACTCCTCGGCGGCCACTTCTAACATCGCTTGTCTGGCTTCTTTAGCCGCGGCGATAACGGCGTTGCCCACCCGGTGAGTGGCGCGGCTGGCAAAGGTTCCCATACAGTGAGGGCCGGTGTCGGTATCGCCGGTTTGAACCCACACCATTTCGACTGGTAGCCCCAACGTTTCCGCCGCGATTTGAGCAATCACGGTTTTTAGCCCCTGTCCCAAATCGGCGCTGGCCAAGCTGATGATAAAATTACCAGTGGTAGTGGCGTGAATTAACGCCTGTGAGGGGTCTCCCCCCAAATTCATTCCGGTTGGATAATTTACGGCGGCTATGCCGCTGCCTTTTACTTTAGCCATTTTTTCCTCCGTTTCTGTCCCAGGAATTCATCGCCTTGAGATGGTCGGGTAACTGTTGGCCGCTCAACTCGGCGGCGGCCTGAATGGTTTCAATCAGGGTGGCATCCTCAACCTCTTTGCGATGCGGTTTCATATCGCCGTTGCGGTAAGCATTGATGAGGCGAATCTCCCAGGGGTTCAGCCCTAGCGTTTCGGCAATTTTGTCCATTTGCACTTCAATCGCAAATGAGGCCGGAGTTACGCCAAAGCCGCGCATGGCACTGCCTACCTGCCGGTTGGTGTATACGCAGTAGACATCAATCCACACGTTGGGGATGGTGTAGGGTCCACCCGCATTGGCCGCGTGTTTGGTGCAGGCGTAGGGCGTGTGTCGACTATAAGCCCCCGCGTCAGCGTATGTGGTAACCTTGCGGGCAATGATGCGACCATCTTTCATGACCCCATCTTTGTAATACATGCGCCACGCTCCGCGCGATGACGACACTTGCATTTCTTCGGCCCGGCTGTATTTGTACTTTACCGGACGGCCGGTTTTCATAGCGGCCAGGGTGGCAATGGGTTCCAAAATTACATCAACCTTGCCGCCAAAGCCACCGCCCACGGTGCCGCCTACAAAACGCAGTTTGTTAAAAGGTATCTTTAAGATCAGGGCAGTGTTATCCAGGCTAAAGAACAGTGCCTGGGTGTTGGTGTAGACCGTAATCCGACCATCGGCCTCCGGCTTGGCAATGCAAGCCGTGGTTTCGATGGGCGCGTGCTCGATGGGACTCAGTTGATAGCGCCCTTCCACAATGTAATCGGCTTCCTCAAATCCTTTTTCCACATCACCATAGCGTACCCTACGGCAGTCATTACCTTCATAGATGAAAACATTTTTACCCCAGTGGGTGACAATGGGCGCATCGGGTTTGAGCGCTTCTTCCACATCAAACACGGCCGGCAGTTCTTCCAAGTCCAGCCTTACTTTGGACACGGCTTCCAGGGCCGCCTCTTCACTTTCGGCGATGATGGCGGCAATTTGCTCACCTTTGTAACGAACCCGGTCCTCGGCCAGCACCAGTTCTTCATCCGGCTCTACGCCAATCAGACACAAAATGGTGTACACGTTTTTGGGGACATCTTTATAAGTCAACGCCCGCACAAAACCGGGCACTTTCTCGGCCTCAGAAAAGTCGATGCCTTTTATACGAGCGTGCGGCACCGGGCTGCGTACCATTTTCAGATGAAGCAGCTCAGGAAAGTTGAGGTCATCAATGTATTGGGTTTTACCCGTTACGTGACCCAGTCCATCACGACGGTCAATGGATTGACCCACAGTGTGTAGATACTCTTTTGTCATGATGCTAGGCTCCTTTTCCATTTATGCGCTGTGCGGCATCTTGAACGGCTTTGATAATGGGTTCGTAGCCGGTACAGCGACACACATTTCCAGTCAGGGCTTTTATAATTTCTTCCCGGCTGGGGTTGGGGTTACGGTCAAGCAGTGCCTTTGAGGTAACAATCATACCGGGGGTACAGTAACCGCATTGGGTGGCAAGATGCTCCAGAAATGTTTCCTGAAGCGGATGTAACCCTTCAAGCGGCGTAATCCCTTCCAGCGTAGTCACCTCTTGTCCGGCCACATCTTCAACCGGCAGCAGACAGGATAACATTGACTCGCCATTAACCAGTACGGTACAACTGCCGCAGCCGCCCTGTTTGCAGCCGGCTTTGGTGGCCGTAAAGCCCAGTTGTTCTCGCAGCAAGGTTTGTAGGGTGCTGAATGAGTTGACAATTACGTCCACGTGCCGGCCATTCAACGTAAAACTTACAATTTTTGGTTTCATCGGTTAATCCTCCTGTTCCGCCAGTTGGTTTAAGGCCCGACCTACAAAAACGCCCACCATCTTGCGCCGGTACGACTCACTGGCTACCGCGTCGGTGAAAGGATCGGATTCTTCCATAGCTGCTTTTGCCGCCGCGTCTATCGTGGCGACATTTAGCGATGACCCCACCAACACCGCTTCCGCGTTTTTAGCCCGGAAAGGATTCGGCCCGGCTCCGTTTAGGGCAATACGAGCGTCTTTAACCTGGTCGCCGTGCATTACCAGATGAATAGCCACGGCCACTACTGAAGGGGTGTTGGCAAGTTTGCGGCCAAACTTAATATAGATGGTTTTACCTGCTGGAACCGGCACCTGAATTTCGGCCAGCAGTTCATCCGGCTGCAAGTCGGTCATCATAAAACCGATGTAAAAATCGGCCAGGGGCACAATTCGTTCACCATTGGGGTCTACCAGTTTGAGCTTGGCATCCAAGGCTAACAAGGCTACAGCCACATCACCTGAGGGCGATGGGGCAAAAATATTACCGCCCACGGTGCCCATATTGCGCACCGATAGGCTGGCCGCGTTGTTTGCCGCCTCTTGCAGCACCGAAATAGCTTCAATATCTGATAATTGGTTGAGCGTGGTCGTGGCCCCAACAGTGACCGTACCATTGGTCTGGTTTATATAGTTCAGTCCAGCCTGTCGCAAGCCCATCACCTTTTCGGGCAGTGAAATGCCATCGTTAATCAGGGGCATCGCAAGAGTGCCGCCGGCCATCACCAGCAGCGAGGAGCCGTGTTTAGCCAACAATTCGAGTGCTTCATCGAGCGTTTGGGGCAAAAAATACTCTTTTACAGTCACATTTATACCTCCTTGTATAAAATAGTTGACAGTTGATAGTTGGCAGTTGATAGTTGTTAGTGACCAGTCACCTGAAGGGGTGATTTTTATGAGCGGAAAGGGTGGTTTGTTGCTTAGTAGTTGATTAGGAATTGGAAGTTAATTGTCATTTACTATTTACTAATTACTATTTATCATTTGCTAATTGCTATTTAATGTTTACTCATCTAGTAGAGCAAAAAATCGTGCGGGTGAACCTTCAGCGCCCTGGATTTTAATGAAGGGGGCGAAGAACTGGAAACGTCTGTTGAGGGGTAGGTTGGAGAAGTTGGTTAATTGCTGCATCAATATTGAGTTGTTTTCGAGAATAATCTTGTGAATAATGAAATCTTCCGAGGTGAAATCGGGCAAGCGGGCGCAGTACTCGCTAAAACAATCAAAGCCAATGGCTTTTGCGCCCCGGTCAACCATCCACTGCGCGGCTTGCGGGGAACAGTAGGGCGAGTCCAGATAGTAGGTTGGGAAGTTACCCCAGTGCTTCTCGGTCCAATCGGTGCGAACCAGCACAATATCACCGGGTTTGATTTCCGGAGCGTGTTGCTCCAAATCGGCTACGGTGATTTCGTGGTTGGCCTGTGCGAAGCTCAAATCCACCACCAATGCCTGACCAAAGACTCGCTCTAACGGCACATCGACGGCGGTTTGGCCATCTTGCTGCACGTGCAGGCTGAAATCGACGTGAGAGCCAGTATGCAGCAGCATCTCGACTTTGCTGGCCTGCCAAAAACCAGGCCCGCGGTGATAACTGGTTAATTTAAGTTGTAGATTGACCGACGGCGGGCTAAGCGTGTCTTCTCCGATGGGCACGGATAAATCGACAATTTGCATCACATATTTCTCTTTTTATTTTGTATCTGCTTATCTAATTTAGCCAGGCCTTGCTGAATTAAGGTTTTTGCCAACCCTGCGGCAAAACGGTCATTCAATCGAGCCAGGGGGCCATCAATCAGCCCCTGGCCTTCATATTCGATAATTGTCCCTTGTTTCACTTCGCGCAAGCGAAACAAGGCCGTGCCTTTAATTGAACCCGATCTGCCGCTGATTTCGCCATCAAAGCGACAATAGTCCGGCTCTTTAAGCTCGATGAGCTTGACATAGGTCTGGTACCTTCCAACAATGACCGGCAGGTGCATTTTGATTTGGCCCCGATATTCGGTGGGGTTAACTTGGTCAATCTGGCGGCAACCAGGAATTACTTGCATTAGCGATGTCGGATTGTGGATAAACTTCCAAACGCGCGCTCTGGGCGCGTCAAAGGTGTAACTGCCTCTAATCTTCATTGTACATTAGTCCCTATCCACCATTCAGTTTCTGCGGTGGGGATGAGATTTTGGAATTTTCGTTCAACATAAGGTTGTTAATGATAGAAATAGAATGAAAGTTGGGCTAGATGATGTGAGTTATAACATAATATTGATGTATGAATTTGTCAAATTCGCAGGTTTGTTTCTTGGTGAAGCGTGGCTAATTTATGCATCCGAGCAGGTAATTTAGAGTTTGGGCTATTCTATCCCATCCGTTTACTATAGATGTTCAGATAAAGTTTTTGAGTATGACATGATTCAAAATGTTTTTCTTAAAAACTATAGCACAAGGTACGGGGATTTGGCAATCCCCTCAAAGCAGTTGCACGGAAAGTCCTACAGAACCATGGAGGCCTAATTGCTAAGACAAGATTGAATTGGCGTATTAAAAGGGGCCTCATTGCCTGTGGTTAAAGCATCAATAAGGTCCTGATCAGTGAGACCATTTCTGACAGTGGCCCCAATTTCAAAAATAACAAAATTCTTAAGACCAATGGAACGGCCATGCTGAATATGGTCGACCAGAGCAGTTGGGTTCCAATCCCAGCCATCATCCCGATTTTCTGACCGTAACCAACCCAAGCCCATAGCCAACTTATCTGGCGTACTGCCAATGCTTTCTATAAAAGATTTCCAATGATCGGCTTCTTCATTCCACACCCCTAAATTAGAGGTATATTGCATGGGAATAACCATATCAACAATGCCTTCTTGTAGCCAACCCACAGGATTTTGTTGGTATTTCATATAAACTGGCGCCCCAATATACTGATTTCCACTATCATCATCAATGGTTCCCTCATAAATGTTGCCTGGATGGGCCTCATACCAATCTTGGAACCAGTGGGGAACATCATCAGCATACCTATCCCACCGGGGTGGCGATTCATACTCTTCTACCCAACCTGGGGTCATTGAAAAAGAGGTGGTGGTTAAACGTTTAGCAGGGTACTTGGCTTTAAGTTGGGCATAAACTGTGGCCAGGGTATTGGTCACGCCATCCATTTTGGCCCGTCTATTTATAATTTCCCAATTATCATAACGAATATAATCAAAGTGAATTCCAGCGCTGTAGGCCCCATACTTATCCATTAGGGCTAGCACCCAATCGGCTTGGGCTTGATGCTCGTCGGGGTCAGTAAAATTGACTTTGCTGTTACCGTTTGCTCTCACTTTTCTAAAACGGCTGGGTATCCAAATATGGACACTAATCCCGGCTTGATGGGCTAGCTGAATAAAAGCCAAGAAATTTTCATGAGTGGAACTATCTGTGGGAGGCCCATCTTGCCCGGAACCGTTGGGGGTATCGATGAGTGGGGCTAAAACAAAAGCGGTGTTAAGATTAGCCCTCTGAATTTTGCTTAAGGTCTCGGTCCGGTCTTGCGCTGTGTCAAAAGCATCTATATTTAACCAGGTTCCCCGGGTTTCACATGCAGCAGAAGAAACAGGGCCGCCAAATATAAGTGGCATATAAATAAGAACATCACCCTCACCCTCCTCCTCATCAAGAGATCGAGGGTTTGGGGCTGGCATAACCTGAACCTGCTCGCTTTGTTTTAGTGCTGTTTGTTCATACTGAGCAGCAGAAAAAGACTGGCTATAATTAAACAAAACGGCTAAAAGGGTCACCTGTATAAAAAGGAAGAAAGTTATTCGCTTTAGCATACTGCTCTCCTAAAAATCCTGGGTGGTGATATTTATGCACCTGTTGGACACAAATAGTACTATAGCATTACTCGCGTCTTTATTAGTGTAAAGTGAGTATATCGGATAAAAGGGGAGTTTGTGAAGCGTAGAATCCTCGGATTTTTGAGTGGATATTAAGCAGAATAGCGGGGAAAAGTACGGACTTATCCGTACTTTTTACGGAGTCAGGCTGGGGAAAAGTCGCAATAGATGGAAAATCTAATCAATTAAGTTGTTTTCTTTAGCGTAGCGGACCAACTCTACCCGGCTATGGAGGTTTAATTTGCCCATAAGGTTGCTGCGATGACTTTCAACAGTCCGGACGCTAATATTCAGCATATCAGCTATTTGACGGTTGGTATAACCCTGGGCAATAAAGCGTAAGACCTCGACCTCTCGGGGAGTAAGGGACTCGACTGTTATATTATTAGCCTTTGATCGGGTGGCTGACATGTCCTTTAATAAGGCGCGGGTCATGGCCGAATGAATGTAAAGATCGCCCCGCCAGACGGCCCGGATGGCATCAATCAACTCAGATTCAGCCGCTCGTTTGATAATATAACCTGAGGCTCCGGCCTGAATGGCTTCTTGTAGTAGGCTTTCATCCTCATGCACAGTGAGAATAAGCACGTGCGTTTGTGGGGCTAGGGCCTTTAAACGATGGGTAACTTCAATGCCACCCAACCCTGGCATACTAATATCAAGCAAAACTACGTCAAGTTGTAACTTTTCGACCAGACGCAAAGCCTCTTCGCCGGTTGCGACTTCATCAACCACCTCCAAATCGGCTTCCGCACTTAATAGGGCCCGCAATCCTGCCCTTAATACACCATGATCATCAGCTATCAGAATACGAATGGTCATAAGGAACCTCCACATAGATTGTTGTACTAAGATTTGTCGTACTCTCTATAATCAGAGAGCCGCCTAACATTTCCGCCCGTTCGCGCATCCCTAACAACCCCAAACGGCCATTTTTGGCAGCCGATTCAGGGTCAAACCCAATCCCATTGTCTTCAACAATGGTCACTATATGCTCCCCACGACGTTCTAACAAGATGTCAACCTGAGTGGCTTGGGCATGACGGACAACATTGGTTAGGGCTTCTTGCACAATGCGATAAAGATTAGTTTCGACAGCCGGGGGCAAACGTTTCTCATCAAGCCCCACAATTTCAAATTGAATATTTAAATGATGTTGGCGACTAAAGACCTCAATATATTGGCGTAAGGCGGCCATCAAACCCAGATGGTCCAGGCTGGCGGGTCGTAAATCGACCGCCAAGCGATGCAAGTTTTCCAGGACATTGTTGGTTGTGCTTTTTAATTCATTAACCCGTTCAATCACCATAGCGGGGTCATCTGCCTCGCGTTCTAATAAGCGCAGGCCAAGCAAAAGCGAAGTTAAGGCTTGGCCTGCTTCATCATGCAACTCGCGGGCAATATGGCGCCGCTCACCTTCTTGGACCTCTACCAAACGCCGAGAAAGGGATTGAAGCTGTTGATGCCCGGCCCGCACCTGCTCAAATAGCTGTGCATTTTGAATGGCAACCGCCGCCGGCGTGCCCAACCAATTCAACAGTTGAACATCCTCCGCTGTAAATGTGCCACGCTGTTTGTTTATAACTTCAATAGCCCCTGTGGTTTTTGCTTCTGTTTTGAGGGGAATGCAAATCACAGAATGGGTGCTGAACCCGGTTTCCTGGTCAATTTTGCCAAAAAAACGGGGGTCCTGGCCCACATCTGGCACTAAAGCTGATTCACCATGCCGAATAACCCAACCGACAATACCTTCATCTACGGGGATGCGTACCCCCCGGATAAGCTCTGGTTGATCGCCAGAAGCCGTATA
>PJEL010005042.1_pt1 | contig 10709 bp, 7 predicted proteins | sample 1853271 | NCBI WGS metagenome assembly PJEL01 (sample SAMN08108733, study PRJNA415343) | Invertebrate metagenome, whole genome shotgun sequencing project. | host: Globobulimina | place: Sweden: Gullmar Fjord | collected 2015-08 | reverse complement strand
GAAACGGCTCAATACAGCTACTACAACGCTGAAACTAAAGACAAAGACTTCGCTGGCATGGTTGCTGACCTAGAGAACGCTTCTGAAGGCGATATCGTTCTTCTTCACGGCTGCTGTCATAACCCAACAGGTATCGACCCAACAACTGACGAGTGGGAAGTACTGGCTAAACTAGTTGCAGAGAAGAAACTGCTTCCTCTATTCGATTTTGCTTACCAAGGTTTTGCAAAAGGCGTTGAAGAAGATGCGGCTGGCTTACGTATTTTTGCTCAATACAACAAGGAGATCCTTGTTGCTAGCTCATTCTCTAAGAACTTCGGCTTGTACAACGAACGCGTAGGTGCATTCACTCTTGTTGCTGAATCTGCAGACGTAGCAACGACAGCGTTCTCTCAAGTTAAGAGCATCATTCGCTCTATCTACTCTAACCCACCAGCGCACGGTAGTGCTGTAGTAACTCACATCCTTGGTGATGCTGATCTACGTGCTGAATGGGAAGCGGAAGTAGCAGAAATGCGTGATCGTATCCAAGAGATGCGTGAGCTGTTCGTAACAACACTGAAATCTGAAGGTGTTGATGCAGACTTCACATTCATCGAACGCCAAAACGGCATGTTCTCGTTCTCTGGCCTAAGCAAAGAGCAAGTAACTCGCCTGAAAGACGAATTCGCTATCTACATTGTTGGCTCTGGCCGTATTAGTGTTGCTGGTATGACTAAGTCAAACATGGGTCCTCTGTGTAAAGGTATCGCTGCGGTTCTTTAATCGTAAAGCATAAACCTGTACTTGAAGACGTATAGATATCAAAAAGCCAGCAGTTACGCTGGCTTTTTTACGTCTGAGTTTTGATGTATGAATCACTTACTTTGTGTATCAAACACTTAGCCTTCATATCGTTGACTAATACTCTAGAACAAACTCCACTCCAAGCTCATTGGTGCGTTCACTGCGAATCTTACCTTCACCGTCTCGGTGTTGATAAGAGCCACCAATCGCAAACTTATTGGTCACTAGATAACGTAAACCCACGTGGTAAATTTCTTCATCAAACAGGTCACTGCGATTCACTTGCACACTGCCGTTTGCAATCCAACGTTTCGCAAATCCATAGTTAAGTTCGGCTTTTATCCCTTGGATGAACTCAGTGTCCGAAGATTCAGTTCGGTTGGTATCATTATCTTCAACCTTACCCTTAGTAATACCAAGCAGGTAGTAAGCCACCACATCTAAATCTTTTTTAATACTATATCGATAACCAACACCCGGCATAAGCGTATCAATTCGAGTTGTCGTTTCATCCGGGTGAATGAAACGTGCACTGTAGTCACCTAGCAACAACCAGTCGTCAGTCATGGCGTAACTCACACCCAACCCATATGACGAAGCATTGTTATTACTGCCGGCATCTTCATTTAAACTGCCCGAATGCGCGGTGGCGTATATATGGTCATAATCAAGAATATCCACACTATGAGTTTCTGCCCACAAATTTGGAGAAAACATAAAAACTGCAGATACCAAACTAAGCTTCCACTTCGACATTCCTATTATCCTTAAGCAATCACTCCATTAACTGAAAGATTAGTCTATCCATAAGACTTTAAAAAGGTTTTAGCTCACAGATTGATTTGTCACGGCAAATTATTATCAAATGTTGTACCATGAAATCATACAAACTAATGGATGATCATTATGGATGCTGAGTTATTAGAGATTCAGAACTTTCTGGCACAATACCCACCTTTCACAGAACTCCCTGAGGAGGCCTTGATGAAAGTGACCAGTAGCGTAGAAATTTCTTATTACCGCCAAGATACACCTATCATTCACTTTGGTGACCAAATTCATGATCTCTATATCGTTCGAAGCGGTGAAGTAGAAGTTTATCGTCGTAAAGGCGAACTCTATAACCGCCTTGATGAAGGGCACTTGTTCGGCCAAATGGGCTTGCTGACCAACAACAAGGTTCGTTTTCCAGTGAAAGCGACCGAAGATACCCTACTCTATTGCATTCCTGAGCCAATCTTCCAAGAACTCTATGACAACTATGACTCTTTTGCCGACTTCGTTGAAGTCGAAGACAACGCCCGCCTTCGTCAAGCTAATTCAGACAGCAACGACGCTAATGATTTAACGACCTCTAAGGTGAAAACACTGCTCACCAGTGAAGCACCGATGATCGAAAAAACGCGCACGATTCAGCAAGCTGCCACCATGATGGCCGAAGACAACGTCTCTTCACTGCTCATTATTGACCCAGATATTGTTGAAGACGATGAAGACGACTCAACGCCTGTTATCGGCATTATCACGGACCGAGACTTGTGTACACGCGTTCTCGCAGAAGGCCTCGACCCATCCGATGAAGTATCAAGCGTAATGACAGCCGAGGTTATCTCGCTAGACCATAACGCCTATGTATACGAAGCAATGATGACTATGCTTCGCTACAACGTGCATCACCTACCAGTACTAAAAGACAAGAAGCCAATCGGTATAATCGAAGCAACTGATATCGTGCGTTACGAATCTCAAAACTCCCTATTATTGGTAAGCAGTATCTTCCAACAGCAGAGTATTGAAGATCTCAAAGTGCTCTCAGAACAAGTAAAAGACAGCTTTGTTCGTCTAGTCAACGAAGACGCCAACGCACATATGGTTGGTACCGCTATGTCAGTAATTGGCCGTAGCTTTAAACAACGTATTATCGAGTTAGGTGAAGAGAAACTGGGTAAAGCGCCCATTCCTTATTGTTTCCTTGCACTCGGCTCTATGGGCCGTGACGAACAGCTGCTAGTCACAGACCAAGATAATGCCATCATTCTTGACGATACGTACGACGAGAAAAAGCATGGTAAATACTTTGAAGAGCTTTCCACTTTTATCTGTGACGGTTTAGATCAATGTGGTTACGTTTACTGTACTGGCGACATCATGGCGACAAATCCTACTTGGCGCATGACACGTCGCCAATGGGAAGAGTGCTTTGCCGATTGGATTGATGATCCGAACCCGAAAGCACTACTAAATGCTTCCATCTTCTTTGATTTAGATGGCGTGTATGGCCGCTTAAAATGGGCTGAGCAATTGAACAGCTTCATCGTAAGACGTGCACGTAAGAATAATCGCTTCTTAGCGTGTCTTGCTCGTAACGCGCTCAACCGCACACCGCCTCTGGGTTTCTTCAAAGATTTCGTAATGGAGAAAGATGGCCGTCACAACAACTCGATCAACCTTAAACGTCGTGGCACCGCGCCACTCGCAGACTTAATTCGTGTTCACTCTTTAGCGGTGGCTTCTCGTTCAAAGAACTCATTTGAACGTTTGGATGACATTATCGACGCCGGTATTTTGCCAAAAGGTAGAGCACAAGACTTGAAAGACGCCATGGAGTTTATCTCTCTAGTTCGTATTCGTCATCAAGCACACGATGTTGACAATAACATCGAGCCTGATAACAACATTGAACCCGAAAACCTTTCAGATTTTGAACGTCGTAACTTGAAGGACGCATTCCAAATTCTTAGCAACGCGCAAAACTTCCTTAAGTTCCGTTATCAAGCTAGCAATAAGTTTAAGTAGGGACTATGAGTAAATTATTTAGAACTCCTGCGGTGGACTGGCCTTTTAAGTTTGCGCAAAAGCTAGAGCGTTCAAAAGATGAGCGTTTGCAGAAATTTTATAGTGAGCCACTTCCGGCTCCAGATACACCACTTTCTGAAGTGACCTTTTTAGCAGTGGACTTTGAAACCACAGGCTTAAACCCTGTTAAAGATGGCATCATTACCATTGGGTTAGTCCCGTTTACGCTCAATCGTATTTATCTACGACAGGCAAGACACTGGACACTTAGGCCTAAACAAAAACTAGAAGAAGAATCAGTCGTCATCCATGGCATTACTCACAATGACATTATTGATGCTCCAGATTTAAATGAAGTGCTTGAAGATATTTTAGGGGCAATGGCAGGCCACATTCCAGTTGTTCATTACCGTCGAATTGAGCGTGATTTCTTGGACAACGCGTTAAAAGTAAGGCTAGGCGAAGGCATTGAGTTTCCAGTATTAGATACACTAGAAATAGAATCTCAAATTCAGCATAAATTGGCCGGTGGCTTGTGGAATAAACTCAAAGGCAAGAAGCCGGCATCAGTAAGACTTGGGCAAAGTCGTCGTCGATACCACTTACCGGACTACACGCCACACCACGCACTAGTGGATGCCATTGCAACCGCAGAGCTACTCCAAGCGCAGATTGCTCATCACTACAGCGATGACATGCCTTTAAAGGATTTCTGGCTGTAGTGGCTGCTACATGGCGAATCGGTGGCAGAAGAGCAATATAGAGTTAGATATATGAAAAAAGAGGTGCATCATGCTCCTCTTTCTCTATTCATTGTTATTTGTCTGTCGAAAGCAAAGACTGATAATAATGGCGTTTCTGTTTATACATATCCTCATCGGCGACAGCGAACAGATTATCGAGATCGGTAGATTCGCTGCACGAAGACCCGATAGAAAATCGAACCGGAATAGAGATACCAGCTTTAGCTTCAATAACTTGTCCTTCTTGGTCCGCATACAGACACTGCACCAATGAACCTGCACTTTGAAGATCTTGACCGTGACCGCTTAAAGTGAGGATCCCAAACTCGTCTCCTCCTAAACGGTACAAATTACTCATACTATCCAGTCGCTTACGAATAACTTCCACACTACACTGTATCAACTGATCTCCGACCTCATGCCCGTAGACGTCATTCGTATTTTTCAATCCGTTGATATCAATAATAAATAAAGACAGTGTATCTCGGTTGTTGACGACACACCGCTTACTAAACTCAAAATCTTCGTTAAACGCTTTTCGGTTATAGCAGCCTGTCTGCATGTTAACTCGAGTGATGTTTTCTAGCTCTATCCAACCGGCTAACTGTTTTTGGTACAAATCGAAAATTAATACGTCTTCTTCGCTCAGACGATCAAACTCTTTAGAAACAAAGTAGCCAATAGTGGCGCCTTTAGAATCCACCAATACTTTAGAATCCAAGAGCACTTTAGAACCCAACAGCGCTTTAGAATCCAATAGCGCTTTGCTGCTCTCGGGCTTATCACTAAAACTGAACTGCATACAACAGTTAGGCAATATCGATACAAGTTGTACATTAACCAGCTCTGGAATTAGGCGATATTCAACACTTTTTCTCATCGAAGCAAACTGAACAATCTTGAGAATTCGATGCTTATGTGATTCTTCACGGGCTAATGAATACGCTAGGCTGCTGGTTTTCTCTTCTACCGTTTTCTCTAACTGTATATTGAAATTTTCTAGCTTGTTATTACTCTCGGCGATCTGATAGTTAGCAGAAATTAACTGCTCATTTCGTACCGTTAATTCACTGAGTTGATGCTGTATTCGAGCCCACATTTTTCCTAATAAACTGCTGAGAGTGAAGAATTCCGTAAAACGATGCTCTTCTAGTTTATGATTAGGCAACTTATTACTCGAATATGACCCAACCGACTCTGTTAGCAAGTTCAACTGTTGTGAGAACAAACGACTTAAAAGCAGAGCACACACAATAGCAATGGCTAATGTTGCGAATAGAATTTTGACAAACACCGCCTCTGATTGCTGCATTTCTAACAATCGAGCACTGTCAGAAACATTATGTTTTATCGAGAGCCTTAAAGGTGCTGAAAACAAGTCGTTGCCTATTGAAACGAGCTTCGTTTCAGACGCAGTGTTCTCTGCATTAGTGCGTTCGACGCTAGTGCGTTCTAAACCAGAGTGAGGAACGTGATTAAACTCGACCGACTCATTCTCATATAGGAAGGGGGTGACTTTGGACTCCAACCGGTCGTAACCCATCAGTACAACCAAATAACCTTGCGGTGTATAACTAGAACCTTCAATAAGCCGATAAGGCAAAATGGGAGCAACAAACGCAATGCCTGCACTGGCATCATCCACTAACTCAGGTTCAGTAAATTCAGTGTGAAACAGCTTTCCTTGCTTATAGGTTAAAAGCGGCTGCTTCAAATCTTCGAGTAACTGACTTTTCTCAAAGTGATACAAACTGCCCTTGCTGTCATAAATAGGTTTCCAGTAACGATCCAGTATGTACGTGGCTGACACGCTATCAGCCAACGAATTAAAACTATCCATCTTGTCCCAGACTACGCTCGAGAAAAAGATATTCCCTCCCGCCTTAATCAAAGAGCGATCCTGCGAATACCATTGTGTAAGGCTTGCGATGAGATTAACTTTGTCAAATACCGTTTGCTCAATACCGATAGTCGAATTGGCCAACTTGATTTCTTTTTGCTCTAGAGAGCTTTGGCTTTGTTGATTCAATATAAGCTGTCCAGCGACATAAACAGGAAGCAATGAACAAGCAAGTAGTACTAACCCCATGGTGTACTTTAGAGAAAGTTTCAATTGCCGGACCTCATCGTCGCCGAGTAATAGAGCACGAATTCATCATAGAACTTATGCAACTCTCCCTTTGGCATACCTGACTTGAATCGCTCATATGCCCTTGCAGACGCTTCCCATACAATCGCCATTCGGTAATCACTCGACATCATTTGCGACGACTGAAACTCATCGTACATATTGGAAAAGGTGTGATTCCCCTCTTTTACTCGACGTTGATTCACTTCGTAAAATGGAGAGATCATTGCATTTGAGTGAGCTAAGTAGGTGAAGCGATTCGATTGTAAGTATTCAACCACCTCCTTCAATGCCTCTCTTTTCTCTGGATTTTCCATACCTTTTTTGGTGATAGCGAACACTTTCGCGCCACTAAAAGAGGACATAGATCTTCCTTGATACGTCGGCAATGAATTCACGTGTAAAGCCTCACCAAAAGCCGAATCAAGTTCACTAAACGCCCAATCTCCATCAATTAGAAACTCAACTTCACCATTAATGAATTGCTGCCTAGCGCATACTTCATCACAAGATCGTTCAATAGTATTTGTCTTTTCAAGCATCTCGATAAACTCAAAAACCGAGACCAAACCTTTGCCATTGACATTCTGCGCTGAAAGCAAATTTTTTGAAAATAGCTGATAAAATGCCAAATAGAAGTACATATTTGGATTAGGGAAAAGAAGGCTTACCTGCTTCGTATCTGCAGAACGTTGGATTAACGACTCCCAAGTAATGACTTGAGATTGTGGTTTATTTGAATACAACACTATCTGATTACCAATACCAACAGGCAGCGCTTTAAGCTCACCGTCGATAAGCACTGCATCAAGCGCTTTCTTCTCATAGCGTGAGGTATTAACCCAATTTTCAGGGAGGGTAGCAAGATCGATATATTCACTTAACCCTAGGAAATCGGAAGGCACCCAAATAGCATCTGGGAAGATATTATCCCTAGGATCTGCAACAAGAAGCTCTGAACGAATACTGTTGACGTTGAATGGGCGAATTTCAACGTAATGCTCGGTCATCGACTCAATATGTTCTTTGACATAGTCGGCGGTTTCATAGTTGATACCCGCCCATATTTCGAGTGTAGAGGCACAAGTAAACATCGGAAAAAACGCCGGCAAGATACTCAGTAGTCTCACACATCACTCCAATAGGTAAAAAAACATCAGGGTCAAACTTAATTATTCGAACACAAACCAACCTCATCATTACGCGATCACTTGCTAGTTGTTATTTTTTGGCGATACGTTATATAGCAAAAAACCATGAAGAAATAGGACAACGTGACAACATATCATACCCTTAAGTATTGCCTAGGCAAAAAAAAATACCGCAAAAGCGGCATTCATCTCATTTGGTGCTATTGAATTAGTTGACCAATGTTGGCCCAACTAATCGCATTTCCCAATCTTCAACCTCACCCGTTTCCAAACGTCGTTCAACAAGCTTTCCCCAGGATTCAACTAACGGCAAATCAGCTAATTGGCTTAACTCTCTTTTGTCGAGACAACCAGTGAAGACCGCTCCCATGATTCGAGCTAGAGACCAGTCAGGATAAGGTCTTTCGCACAAAATAATCTCGTCACCAGCTCCAATATTCCCGTGTTCCAATACTCGAAAGTACCAACCAGTACGAAGAGTATCTTGCAGTCTTCTTGCCATATCATTTTGCTCGAATCTTACGTTCAACTTCCAACAAGGCATACGTCCCTGTGAGACTTCCAACACTGTTGAACCAATGCGAATCTTATCTTTCAAACAAATTGACGCTTCAGTTATACCACTTGAGCTGAGGTTCTCGCCAAATGCGCCTGCAGCTTGGAAAATCGATTTGTCGCCTAGCTCGCGTTGCCAAGCTGGGTAGTGTTCACTTGGATAAATATGAAGGGCTTTTTGAATACCACCATGGAAACGAGGATCGCCTTGCTCGTCATTTGTAAAGCCAAGCTCTGTGGCATGTTGACGACTAGGCACAACTTGTTTGTTAATGGCACTTTTTGATCCGTGTGCAAAGTCCACAGTCTTGCCTGTTAATACACTATTCACTACGCCTAACTTTTTCATATCCCTTCCCTTTTAACCGTAACTTGTCTGCTGAACTTTATCGCTTGATCTATCGTTTGATTAACGTTGCCGCTTGCTTAAACATGCCGTTTTCTTTGGATATTCCAACTTGATATCGCATACATTTTCTTTCGCGGCTTCATTCACGTTTCCCAACATGATAGCCTAGTGAACCTGTGTCAGGGTAGGGATGTAAGGACAGTTAACAATGCTAACCCGCCAAATTGATTCTCAATCCGATGTCATGAGTTCAAATGAAATGATGGCTACCAGTTTCCATTCACCTGCATTGGTGAAGACCATCGACATGCCCAAAGGGTATATTGACAAAATGCATCAGCACACATGGCATCAAGTTATCTTTCCCATCAAAGGGCTGTTGCAAACCAAAACCGAACACTACCAACACCTTGTGCCACACACCTCAGCCTTGTTTGTTCCTGCCAGTATCCCACATGAATCTATCGCACTTAGTCATACGACGTTTGTCGGCATTTATATCAATCCTGATTTTGGCACGACCTATGATCCTCAAGTGCGAACCATTACGCTCACGCCGTTCTTAAATGAACTGTTACAAGAGCTCCGAAGGCAGTGTGAAGGACACAAAAGTGATGAGGAAGTATCACGTTTGCTCGCGGTTTTACATGACCAAATCATGAAAGGTAATGTACAGACCTTTCAACTATTATTACCCGAAGACAGACGCTTAAAACTAATATTTGAAGCGCTTACAGATATTCCAGCATTAGATTGGTCGCTCAGTGAATGGGGGAAGAAAGTAGGCGCATCAGAGCGCACGTTATCGCGGTTATTCTCAAAAGAATTCAATACGTCGTTTCAATTATGGCGACAGCAAATACGACTGATTTACTCGCTGTCTTTATTGGATGAAGAACTCTCAATTCAAAATATTGCCGACAAAGTGGGTTATCAGAACGACTCTTCATACATCAAAGCTTTCAAGGCCTATTTTGATGTTACCCCACAGCAGTTTCGTGTTAATGGTCAACGGAGAGTGTAAGTGCTAATGGTGAGATACGAGCAGTGATGGGGCTTAATAAAACAAGTGAAGTGTTACTTTCTACTTTGTAATAACTTGTCGTACAAGAGCCTAGTTAGAAGCTAAGAAGGCAGGCTTACCGCTTCAAAGAAATAAAAAAAGAGGAGCATCAAGCTCCTCTTTCGAATTGTGAATATTGAAGTTCGCTTACTAAGCGTATTTTTCTTCAAACTCTTTCATAAAGCTCACCAATGCTTGAACACCTTCTAGTGTCATTGCGTTGTATAACGAAGCTCTCATACCGCCAACAGCGCGGTGACCTTTAAGTGATTTAAGGCCTGCAGCGTCAGCTAGCTCAAGGAACTTGCTATCCAGTTCTGGTTTCGCCAATTGAAATGGCACATTCATTCTTGAGCGGTTTGCTGTGTGAACATCGTTTCTGTAGAAAGCAGAATCATCAATCGCGTTGTAAAGTAGCGCCGCTTTTTCTTGATTGACGCGCTCCATTGCTTCAACACCACCTTCAGCTTTCAGCCATTTAAATACAAGGCCCGATAAGTACCAAGCATACGTTGGTGGCGTGTTAAACATTGAGTCTTTTTCAGCAAGCACTTTGTAGTTAAGAATACTCGGTAGCACATCGTTTGCAAGATCGAGTAGATCATCACGAACGATAGCAATGCAGATACCCGCAGGACCAATATTCTTTTGAGCGCCCGCGTAGATAACGCCGTACTGAGAAACATCGATTTGACGAGACAATATATTTGATGACATGTCGGCAACGATTGGTTTATCAGTTTGCGGTAGCTCGCTGATCTCAATGCCATCTATAGTTTCATTTGGGCAGAAGTGCACGTAAGCTGCTTTCGGATCGATTTTCCAATCTTTAGCTGGTACAACCGCCGCTTTACCATCAATTGATGTTTTCGCGTTGAATACATCGATTTCACAGTACTTACTTGCTTCTGTCACTGCGCTTTCTGCCCAGTAACCCGCATCAATATAAGTCGCAGTCTTTGCGTCACCCAGAAGGTTTAGAGGCACAGCAGCGAATTGAGCACGAGCGCCCCCCTGACAAAAAAGAACTTTGTAGTTGTCTGGGATATTCAAAAGATCACGTAGGTCTTGCTCAGATTCGTCGGCAACTTTAATAAACTCTTTGCTTCGATGGCTGATTTCCATAACCGAAGTACCC
>PJEL010005041.1_pt1 | contig 10709 bp, 8 predicted proteins | sample 1853271 | NCBI WGS metagenome assembly PJEL01 (sample SAMN08108733, study PRJNA415343) | Invertebrate metagenome, whole genome shotgun sequencing project. | host: Globobulimina | place: Sweden: Gullmar Fjord | collected 2015-08 | reverse complement strand
CATTCCCAAGAACCGGATAATTCAGCGTTTTCAGCTAAGTGCAGCAATGTGCGGACATTCAACGGTTGGAAGCGGTCGCCAGATGAATCGGGCCGGAACGACGGCAGTGAGCCCGAAGCAGCCGTCGGGTTCAACCGCAGCATTCGGTAGTTTGGGCGGGTTGCTGACATTCGCTGCAAGATGCACCAAGGTCGGCAGTGCGGACTTTCCTGAGATTGGATTAGGTCGAAATTATTTGGAATCCGGACGCTTATCAGTAAATATCACGAAGACATGGATCCACGGTGAAGCGATCGAATGTAGGGCGTTGGCGTGTGTCGTTCATGAGGTTCCAATACATCGATTTAATGAGGGGGTCATTTATGTCTCTAGGGACATCGAATTTATTTTGTTGGAAACTGCTATTATTCACCGATGGTCGATATGCCTTGGAAAATTCATTCTCCAGATAGCGAATAATGCCCCACCGAATTTCATTGAGATGCCACGCTATAGTTGTGGCACTAGCGATGAAAATATCGTCGCGAAACCGCTCTTGAAAATCCGGAAGCAGCAGATAGCCTTGCCCCTCATCTATTGGATTGTTGTTCTCGCACATAACTTTTCGGATATCAGAAACAATTCTCCCGAGACGGGTGAAGCCATGCTTGGAGGCGGTTCCACAAATCCGAAGATATTCCACCCTCTTAACTTTAAGTGCGTCATTGTAGTCGATCGACGGGAACCAGACTTTTTCAATCGTTATGTCGCCGTCGAGCCAGCTTGCGAATTCACGAACTGAGTTGCCTAATAGAGATGTATCGCCTTCAAACGAGGGATTTTGCGCAACCTCGTCAAGGTACCCTAAGTGAGTATAAGGCAAGCACCCCTTGGCTTCTGTATTCCGCTTGAGACCAAAGGTTCCATCACGCGGATATGACAAAAAATCTGCCAAGACTATCAGGAAGAGCCTACTACACTCGTATGACTTGAACTGGAGCAATTTTTCTTCAGAACTGCCGAGTATATCAAAATGTCCAAAATGGACCATCGAGTCGATCAAATCCAACGCGCCTGCGAGGATGGCTATCTCGCGATCACGATTCGAATAGATTTTTTTAGTCATGCAGTTAATGATATAGCCGCAGTTTACAGGAGCAAGCTGAATTTGGCCGCCCCAGATGCCGAAGATCACGAGTTCCTGGTGCCATGGCGCTCGATGTGCGAAAAATCATTTGCGAACAGTAGCCGGTACATACAAAAGGGCCGTTCTTGGCAGCTAAAACAGAGGGAGCCGAGTTCGATTGCTGCACCATGCAAATCCCGGCGCTAAGGGCGGATTGCCGACCTTCGCTGCGGGTGCGAGGTGGAAGTGCGTCACCGGTAGGTGCCGACATTCACATCGCCGAGAACCTGGGTTTCTTTCTGCGCCGCCGCAGGTCGGCACGGAGTGCTTTGTAGCGGACATTTCCAATGGTGCGGTGCTCTCCTAACATTTGCTTCTGCAAACATATGATGCATGTTTGAGATCCATACCAGGATTTAGAACCTGAACTTTACACCGAACACAGGCCCGTGCTGTTCCACGTCATACGCGAAAGCTCCGGTCGAAAGGACTGTGCTGTAATCCATGCTGTAGTAGCGATATCCAAAAAACAATGATGTGTTGGTCCACGCCTGCCAGTCCACGCCTGCGTTCAGGCCGACCTGCAGGTCATTGCCGCCCGCGCCAAACCCGCCAAGGTCGACAGAAGCCATCGCCGCCCATTTGTCGTTTAGCACCCACATGCCACGGGCACCGATAACGGGTTCCCACCAGCCCTCGTCGCCGCCCAATGTAGGCAGGACAACGGGACCGGGCGTGGTGATTGTGACTTCCTGCCGGAGCGAGTTGTATCGCGCGCCAGCCTGCAGATCGATGGCAAAGCGGCGATTGTTCTTGCCATATGTTCCGTCGGCAACCTTGTAGGCTGCCAGAAGGCCCAACCATTTCTGGCGAATGTCCACGCCAAAGGTCGCACCTGGCGGTGTAGGCAGCGCACCGTCTGCTTCCAGCGCCACATAGTTGGCGTCCACAATGAAGCCAAGATTTCCGCGCCATGCCTCGAACCGTCCGGAGGCGGCAAAGTCGAGCAGGTCAATCGCCTGACCCATGTCAAGGTCCACGGGGACCGTCGTTCCGGCAATTGTCGAGGTTCCGCTGGTTCGTGCGGGCAAAAACGCATAGAGCGACAAGGTGTAACGCCAGTCGGCTTCAGTTTGTCCGGTCAGCGGTATGGGCTCGGCCATGCCCGGCGATGCCCAAAGCATCGAGAGGGACAGTACAGAGGCGGTTGTTAGAAACGCTTGTCTCATAATTTTTCCTCGCATATTTCCGAGAGCCCGCCTGAATGGCGGGCCCGTATTCCGTATCAGTCATGTGGTGTGATGTTTGCCTCGCTCGGCACTTCTGGTGGTCGGTGCGGGAATTGGGCGATCTTGCTCATATGGCTGCGCATCAGCATGCCCATCGGTGCCACGGCAAAGAGGCCCGGATAAAGCTGGCCGTATTTTTCGCCTGGATCGCGGCGGATATTGTAGAAATCCATCCCCGGCAGGCCGCCATGTGCTGCTTTGATGTGGATCTTGAAATTTTCGTAGCGGAGCGCACCCAGAACGTCGGCGCTATAATGCGCCATGAAATTGCGCCGCCCGTGGCCTTCGCCATTCAGCAATAGCGCGGTCTGGTCAACCCCATCCGTGATCCTGTCGTTGGGGATGTTGTCCATCGCGCCACCCAACCGGGCCGCAGTCGTGAACAGGTCGGTCACGTGGATCATGTCCTGAGGGTCCTGCCCCGGTTCGATCATGCCGGGCCACCAGGCCATCGCCGGAACGCGCACTCCGCCTTCAAGCAGATCGCCTTTTGCTCCGCGCAGCAGCGTATAACCCGCAGTCGGCCAGAACGCATACATCGGCCCGTTGTCACTGATCCAAACGACCAGAGTGTTCTCGGCTATACCCTCAGTCTTGAGGGTATCAAGCAGCCGACCCACATGGCTGCTGTGCATGGCCATGAATGACGCCTGCCGGTTCTGCCGGTCCACGCCCGGTGCATGCAGGAACTCCTTCGAGGCCGAAATCTGAAGCGCATAAGACGCCCAGTAGACGAAGAACGGATTTTCTGCGTTCGCGTGATCTTTCACATAAGCGGTGATCTGATCTATCGAATTGTTTTCGAATGCTTCCTGCCGGTCCGGCGACATGATGCCCGCGACGCCTTCGATCGGGACACGCTGTTCGCCTTTCCGCCCGACATAACCCGCAATGGACATGTCGATGCCGGTGCGCTCGAAATAGGTTTCGTACCCTGGGAAATCGGCAAACGGCAAAGTGCCGCTTTCGTCCTCATAGCTGGCCTGCCACCAGTCCGGTGCACCATTGAAGAGGCCATAGTAAGCATAGTCAAATCCTTGAGCCTCGGGTGCGTGCTGGGGCTGATCGCCAACATGCCACTTGCCCCACATCCCGGTGCTGTATCCTTGCTCGGACAGAATCTCGGCTGTTGTCACTTCCTCGGGCGAAAGGCCTTCGTCCTGACCGGGCCACAGCACACTTAAAAGTCCGGTGCGCACCGGATGACGCCCAGTGTTGATGGCGATCCGCGTCGGCGTGCAGGATGGCTCGGCATAGGCCGACCAGAACCGCATCCCGCTCATCGCCATCTTGTCCAGCGCTTCGGACGGGGCTCCGCGGTGCTTGCCGCCGCCTTGCCAACCAAGTTCGCCCCAGCCAATATCGTCAGTCAGGATGTAGATGATGTTGGGTTTCTTGCCAAACTTTGCTTCGAGTTCGGCAAGTTTCACGTTGATATCTGCATCCTCGGCCGCCCATGTCTCGGCATTGCGGTTTGCAAAGTCCAAATGCGGACCGTCTGGCTCAAAAGCGCTGGCAGGCGTCGACGTCAGAACGAACATCGCCAATAGCGAACAAATTCCTAATTTTCTCATCAGTGGATCCTCCAAAACTACCCGGGACTTCAACTCCTTGGTCCTCCATGAGGGAGGAAAAAACTGTACGCTTTCGTCTACTTTTTGTAAGCGGTAGCGTTTAGTTGTACAAGCCTGTAATATTCGTTACCTCTTGAACATGATCCAGATCAAAGATACCCAGCCCAACCGATCGCGCCGGGTTAGTAAACAGGATTGGCTCGCTACCGCGCTGGATATGCTTCGAACCGGTGGTATAGAAGCCGTGCGGGTTGAACGACTGGCGGCTAAGCTCGGCGTCTCTAAAAGCGGCTTTTATTATCACTTCAAAGAACGGCAGGATCTTCACGCGGCCCTGCTCGACTATTGGCTCAGGCTTGACGAAAAACCATTTTCCGAGGAGCGCCGCCTGGCCGATGCATCGCCGGACGAGCGGCTCCGCATAGGTGCCGAGGCCGTCGATCGATCTGACTTGGGCCGCTACGATGCGGCGATCCGGCAATGGTCGCGACAGGACCCCAAGGTACGTCGGGTGTGGCGCAAGGAAATGAACAAGCGGCTGGAATATGTCCGATGCCTGTTCGCCGCCCTCGGCTTCTCCGGCGATGACCTTGAGATGCGGACACGCACCTTCATCGCTTATCAGGCCAGTGAACGTAATCTTTTCACTGAGATGTCCGCAAAGGACCGTGCGCGGTTGCGCGAATTGCGTCTCCGAATGCTGCTGGGCCGTGAAGGTTGACCGGTCCGATGGGGCATTATTGACCGTCCACGGCCTGAATGGGATTGATTTCAAGTGACCGTTTTGTCCGCGTTGTACCAGTTCACCTCTGCCGCGATTTCGCAGCCGCGGCGAATTTCCGGTCTGGCGGGCCGCGCCGCAGCATTTCAAGCTAGGGCCGAGCGGCGGCAATGGGCCGAAAGCGCCAGTTGGGCTGATCCGAGCGAACAGCCGGTTGGTCCGCAACTTTGCCATTGATGCAGATCGCAGCGAACTTCCGGTTCCCGCCCTTCGAACTATTCCGACTTCAACTTGACTGACCAACGCTAGTTTCTATCCATCCTGTATGCTCAAGCGCGAAGGCACCCGCCTGTCAGTCCTCCGTAACGGAACACTCCACCCTCTGTGTCAGGGAAGTTGTCCGCTCGGTGAGATTTACCGTTCTTGAAATGAAAAAAGGACCATGAGTTCAGGAATTTTCTTGACGCCGTAATCGCCAAAACTCTTAGACATATGGGTTTGTAAGGCATTGGTAGCTATCGTGCCAGATTAGTGTCTAAGAAGTGCGTAAGGTATGGAACTAAAAGAAATGAGTGCATCCTCCTCGGTCCGCCAAGAAAATCCCTAAGACATTGTTGTTATTGAAAAAAAATCCATAGTTAGGACTCTTGCCACCATTGTTGCCACCAATAGATTTGCATTCTCTCGCAATGCTCTGCCACTAAGTGCAACTGCAATTCATGTTGACCTAAGTGACTAGACGGGGTTCTCGTAAATGTGGCTTTGAGCACTTAGGTGCGACAAACTGTCCAAGATTGAACTTTCTTCGGTCACTTACCGCAGTTCCTACAACCGATTGCTATAGAATAAGTGTTGAGCCAATCGCATCTAAGATGTGTGGATCAACGATTTTGTATCACTGATCCAGGAGATCTGCCTCATGTCTATATCCCCCGAAACTCTGTACCTTTCAGTCGATCAGGTTGCCGCACGTTTCAATGTATCCAAAGACTCGATCTGGCGCTGGCGCCGGGACGGTGAGTTCCCTGCACCACGTAAGCTGGGTGGGCGGACAACTCGTTGGCGCCTGTCCGACATCGTAGAATGGGAAGGTCAGTGTGTTTGCGGGCTCTTCACCAGTCTTGAGTTCGCGCCGGATGCTCTGATGGCGCGCTAAGTTTGTCCCCTTATCCCTTAATTCGATTAACTTCGTTCCTGCTTCAGTGGAACACAAACTTCATCAACGGCGCGGACTTCACCGCGCCGAACCCCACTTTATTCCTCAGCGAGACCATATCATGAATGAACAGAGCATCTCTACGCGCCGCGGGTCCGAGCCCAAGAACGTCCTTTCCTTTCCCCAGATCGACGGGCCGTCAGTCAGCGCCGCGCACACTGTAGTTGACGAAATAGCGCTCGACGGCATCCCCAGCGGCTATTTCTTGAGTGTAGATGGCATATACCAACTGCGGTCTGGCAAGGATGAGGATCTGGTCCCTGTCCGGATCAGCTCTCCCTTGGTTGTTAAGGGGAAGTGCCGCAGACACGACGGCGGCGGCTGGGGTCGGGTGGTTGCCGTCGAGGACCCAGACGGGAAATGGCATGAGCAGATCCTTGAGGCGCGGGATCTTTCGAAGAGGTCTACAACAGCGATGCGCAGCTTATTCGACCATGGATTAGAACTGGCACCGAGTGATAAGGCGGCGGAGAGCCTGGCGGATTTAATCGCCGTATGGCGGCCGGAGACCCGGTATCTCCGGTCGGACCGGCTTGGGTGGACGGATGGAAAATTCAACGCCTTCACTCTCGGTGACGGGCGAGTACTGGGCGACAGTTTGGTGGTGACCGATTCAATCGCCGATGATGTCGCAGCAGCGATGCACACTCAGGGAACGCTGAACGACTGGCGTTCAGAAGTCGCGGCCCCCTGCGTAGATAATCCTCTGATGATCTTCGCTTTGTCACATGCTTTTAGCGGGCCGCTCTTGGCAGTTTTGGGTCGTGACGGAGGTGGGTTTCACCTCCGGGGTGCTTCTTCGCGCGGGAAATCCACGCTCTTGGGTGTAGCTGCGTCGGTCTGGGGAGCGCCGTCCTTCGTGCAGAGTTGGCGCGGTACTGATAACGCTTTCGAGGCGATCGCAGCGACCTGCAATGACAGCCTGCTGGTTCTCGACGAGTTGCATCTTGTGGAGCCTCGCGTAGTCGGGGAAATCGTCTACATGTTGGCAAATGGCCGCGGGAAGATGAGGACCCGGTCCAACGGAAAAGTTCAGAAAACCCAGCGCTGGTCTGTACCGGTGCTGTCGAGCGGTGAGATTTCTTTGGAGGCGCACATGATGAGTGGTGGACGCGTCATGCATGCAGGGCAGGATATCCGGCTGATCGACCTGGTGGCCGATGTCCGGCCGCATGGTGCTTTCGACAGCTTGCATGGTGAGCGGGATGGCCGGGCCTTTGCGGAGAAGATGCAGCGTGCGGCGCAAGAAAACTACGGGCTTGCCGGTCCGGTATTCGTCAAGAATCTTATGGCAAATATAGGTAAACGGGATTTGTTGCGGCGTAAAATTGACGTGTTCTGTCGTTCCTGCGAAGCAAAATCCCAGCTCCCGATGGACGGCCAGGTGCAGCGTACCCTCGTGAGGTTCGGCATTGCCGCGCTCGCTGGAGAGATGGCAACGAAATTTGGTCTCACTGGGTGGCAGCCCGGGACAGCAGTCTTAGCCGCGCATGAAATCTTCACCAACTGGTTCGAAACGCGTGATCAAGCGACCCTTGCAGAGATCTCAGCGGCCGTCGATCGGACTCGGGCCTACGTTGAGAAAAATATGGATCGCTTTCTTGTGCTCGGGACACCAGGTGGCAATCCGCTGGATGGTTGGCGGGATAGTGACTGGTTATACATTCGCCCAGAGTGCTGGAAGTTAATCCATGGGGCCGAAAACTCGGTCGATTCAGCGCGTCTGCATCAGACCGCTGGCCAGTTGCGAACCCATAAAGGGTGCGGTTTGCAGTTCAAGATGACACGCGAGGTGCCTGATCGCCCCAAGGTCTATGCAGTTCGAGCCTCTGCATTTCTCAGCGCGGCATAGGCTTGAGCAACAGGGACGATGACAGAACGGACGCGCGGCCCTTAGTTGCGCATATGGTATGTCACAATCAGGACCACTCGGGCCTGGGAACCAATCTTGACTTGGCGATAATACCAAGTTTTTTGGTCCGAGTGGTCCGAGTGGTCCGAGTGGTCCGAGTGGTCCGAGTGGTCCGAGTGGTCCGAGTATTCACTGCGCATCGAAGGGAAACCCTTCGCGTCCAGCGCGCCCAGTCTTACCAAAAATACGGCCGCGCTCTCCGCAATCGTCCCACGCAGCGCGACGTGTATGCTACCGGCTGATGCTTCGACCTGACCCAAGTTGTTGATCGATTTCGCGACTACAAAGATCTCAGGCAGGACAAGATTAGAGCAGGATATGCAGACATGGATTCTTGCTAGCCGGAGGCAAAGGCCAGTCAACAGAGCATTTGAGTGCCGTCAAAATCAACCTTACGATTTCTCAGGTAAGACTGCAATCGCCAAAGCAACTGGCTGCTGCAAGATCACAATCGGCAGTGTACTACTCTTAAACTTGATCTGGCAACATTGGCGCGTGGCTATCGGCATCAAACTCGACATTGATAGATTTTCCAGTTTTTGCCCCCAGCGACTTCAAACCTTCGACCTGTGAAAGTACATTTCCCGGACCACGAGATAGCTGACCAAAAGCGCTTTCATATGAGCCTTGTGCCTGCTCTAGCTTTTTGCCAACATTTTCCATGTTCCCCACAAACCCAACAACTTTATCGTACAATCGCCCCGCTCTAGCCGCAATTTGCTCCGCGTTCTGATTTCGTCTTTCGACCGCCCAGACACTGGCAATGGTTCTGAGCGCCATCATCAATGTTGTGGGAGTGGCAATAGTGATGTTCTTTTCGAGCGCATACTCGGTCAGCTTCCCGTCTTCCCTAAGAGCCTCGGATAGCGCTCCTTCGATCGGAACAAACAAAATGACATAATCGACGGTAGATTCTTCAGCGGTCTGGTATTCTTTTGACGAAAGAGAGTTAATGTGCGTCCGCAATGAGGCTAAGTGCCGTTTTCTCGCACCCGCCGCCGCTTCTTCCGTCTCAGCGTTTACCGCTTCAGTGTATGCTACCAGTGAAACTTTGCTGTCGATCACGAGCGTCTTCTCGCCTGGAATGCGAACAACAACATCAGGGCGCAGGCGTTCACCATCACCCCCCGTTCGATGCGCCTGAGTTTCGTATTCTTCGCCCTCGCGCAACCCAGAACGCTCCAGAACGCTCTCAAGGATCATTTCACCCCAAGCACCCTGTTGTTGCTGATCGCCCTTTAGCGCTCGTGTGAGCGAAACCGCCTCGTGTGAGATTTCCTTTGAACGCTTACTAAGCTGTTCAATCTCAGACTTCAGACGTTCTCTGTCTTTGAGGGATTCTTGATGAACCAGTTTCAACTCTTTTTCGAAATGCCCAACATGCTCCTTGAGAGGCGTTAGTGTAGCTTCAAGTTTTTCCAGATTCGATTTAGAAAAGCTCTCCCCTTGCACCTTCAGAGCTTCCTGCGCCAGCTCGCGAAATCTACTTTCCATATCCTTGCGCAATTTCGTCAGCATTTCGATTTTTTCTTCAGAGACGGATCGCTCAGATTTCATTTCAGACTCAAGTCGAGAAATTGTATTCGTGTGCTCTTGCTGCTTTTTGGACGCCTCTTCCATCCTTGAGCGCAATTTCGACAGATCGCCATTTAGACGTTCAATCTCTGTGCTTCTCTCTCCTGCGAGCGCCTCGGAACGATCCGCTTTAGAATGTGTCTCCCTAAGCTCTTGGTCCTTCTTAATAATCGTCTCATTTAAGGTCTTGATTTCAGAACGGAATGACTCGCTGCCATCTGTTTTCGGGCGCCTAAAGATCGCGACAAGTCCGACAATGCTCACGGTAACCAAGACAACCAACGTAATCAAAGACGGATCAAAATTATCCATGCCAAAATATTCCTATCATTGTAATTCAAATTCCGTGACCTGCCCCCCGAAACTTCCCTCAGTTTAATGTAGAGTTTGCTCAACCTTTCGAAGGAGCGAACAAATGCGAAAGAGCCGTTTTTCAGAGACGCAAATTATCGGGATGATTAAGGAACAAGAAGCAGGGATGCCGACGGCAGAGGTGTGCCGCAGGCACGGGCTGAGCCCCGCGTCATTCTATAAGTTCAAAGCCAAATATGGCGGTATGAATGTCTCTGACACCCATCGCCTTAAGTCGCTGGAGGATGAGAACGCCAAGCTGAAGCGCCTTCTGGCAGACACCATGCTCGACAATGTTGTGCTGAAGGATCTGCTGGGAAAGAACTGACGACGCCAAATGAACGGCGGGCTGCAGCACGAAAGGCGATGCGGGATCACGATGTCTCGCAACGCCGGGCGTGCAGGCTTGTTGGCGTCGATCCCAAAACTGTTCGGCATGATCGTCCGCCCGACAATCCAGAAGTCCGCGAAGAGATGAAGGCGATTGCCAGCAAGCGTCGTCGTTTTGGTTATCGCCGGATCGGTGTCCTGTTGGAACGCAAAGGAATGATCATGAATCATAAGAAACTGTACCGCCTCTACACAGAGGAAAAGCTGGGCGTCAGGCGACGAAGGGGTCGCAAACGTGCGCGTGGATCACGAACACCTATGCCCGTGGCTTTGCGTCCGGGCGAGCGTTGGTCATTGGACTTCGTATCCGACACGTTTGGCGCATCACGCAAGTTCCGCATGTTGGCCGTGAACGACGATTGCTGCCGTGAAAACCTGTGCCTGATGGCCGATACAAGCATCTCTGGTGCGAGGGTGGCGCGAGAATTGGATGCGCTTGTGAGCGCCGCTTGCAGGACGCTGAAAACGCAAGGGAGACGCGACATGAAATTGAAAACATGGATGATAGCGAGCTGTTCGATTTTCTTCTTGGCAGCGTGTCCCGGCCCGATCCTCACCCAAGGGCCACTGGTGAAG
>PJEL010005040.1_pt1 | contig 10709 bp, 10 predicted proteins | sample 1853271 | NCBI WGS metagenome assembly PJEL01 (sample SAMN08108733, study PRJNA415343) | Invertebrate metagenome, whole genome shotgun sequencing project. | host: Globobulimina | place: Sweden: Gullmar Fjord | collected 2015-08 | reverse complement strand
AAGTGCGAATGAATTTATTTTTGCTGTTAATACTGCAAAAAAAAGAGACCTTTCTCAGGGGTCTCTTTAGACGCATTCCCACGGTTTTAGTCTAGGCAGGGCTTAAAACAATGCAGTCGCCATCAATTTCAACCTGAACATGTTGTCCAGGAGAAAGGTTGATCTTGCTTGTATAAGCAGCACCAACAGGGACCATACCCTTCGGACCAACCTTCAACACAAAGCCTGGTTCCTTGCCACGTCCAGGGCCAGCAGATGCTGGGCCAATAGTCATGCCCTGAGCTTCAGCGAAGGCTTGCATGAAGTCTGTACGTTGAAGGCTTGGTTTGCCGTTGCGGGTTACAACGTAACCAGCTTCTGCATATAGGGAGTTACGATCCATCACTCCACCTTTCTCCTTGATGAAGTCAAGCAGTTCTTGACCTACGAGTCGTGCCATTGTTAGTTATTGAACGGTGTCAATATAATATCAGAAGAAGCCTAAGCCGCCACCTGGCTTTTGATATGACGCTGACATTGCACCATTGATGCCAGCACTGAGAGCGTTTAATCCAATATCAAGGCCTGATGGCTCATACACTTTTGTTGGGGCTTCATATTCAGGCTTTAGGCCAGCAATAGGAGCAATGGGATCAAACCAGATAGATTCACGGAACGGTTGTGATGCCTCATTGATTCGTCCTTCCGTCTGGATGTATAGAGACTCAAGCTCTCGTTTGCCTTGACGATTGGCAAGATCAAAGGAAGGCATTGTCAGGTCTTTGAAGACATCCAGGTTGTACCCAGCATCTATTGCGTACTTATCGGATGTGTACTTCATTCGGTTCGTAGCATCCTGAGAAGCCAACGCATAACGGCCTAGCTGTGTTGCGCGTTCCCCTTGCATTGATGAGTTCAACAATGCAATTCTTGAGTTCCGGTCTCTGTTCCTGCTTTCCAACAGGCCATAGGTGCGACCTAGCTCCTGAATACCGTTAAGAGCCAGCCGTTGAGACGAGGAGCTGCCTCCCTGCCTTTGGCTTGCTACTGCTCTAGTTGATGCTGCTCCGACAACTGCAGCAACATTCTGAATATCTCTCTCTAGGGCCTCCTGTTGAAAACCTAGGACTGCTTCTATTTGTAGTTGTTGAGCTTCTGTCTGGGTTCTTTGAACTAAAGCGTTAGCTTCCAAGGCGCGATCTTGGATCGCATTCATGTACTGAAGTAACTGTTGGCTTGTGTTGTTTGCAAGGCTTGCTTGCTCATAACCAAGCTCTAGGTTGGCCTGCTTCCCACGAAGCATCTCCTCAGTAATGAACCTGTCCAGTGTTGCTTCACTGTTGACCTGAAGGTTGCGCTTTGCTGAATCGATCAGCTGGCTTTGCCTTTTTTCGTAATCAGCCTTGGCCTGTCGTTCAGTGAATTTCTGAGCTTCAAGCTTGGCAACATCCCATAAGTAGTTTGTCTGTCTGGTTTCATAGTCAATCTTCCATTCCTTTTCTGCTCTTTCAAATCGAGCTTCGGCTATTTCTTCCGCTGCGTCATTCTGCGCCCGAGCCGCATCTCTCTGTTGGTTACCACCAATGATTGAAGTGGCGATACCAGCAAGACCTAAACCAACAGCTGCAAATGGGAATGGCATCTAATTAAACTCCTTTTGCGCGGTCGTTGTAAGAGCCTTCCCAAGCGGCTCCAGATATGACGCATGGTAGCCAACTATCTGATTCGATACTTACAACGCAATCAGTGTTCCTACTACACACTGGAACCTGAATGCTGCCGGTCTCAAGGAAGGAGGTTTCAGTGTCAAGCTGATTGTTCATCACGTTAGGAAACCGCGCTCTAAACTTATGAACAGTGTCATTTGGTCTTGACTTGCGCTTGACTCTTACGTTGTATGCACCTGTTTGATAATGGTGGACATGCCATCTCAACACTTGAGTGCGGCCATCAAGCTCACCCACAATCCTTTGCTTGGCTTGATCCTTCGCAGGCAGATAGCCAGGCGTGAACTCATAGCTGAACTCATAGGGTTCTCCAAAGCCGATTGCATTAGCTGTCCAGTCGCCGGGAACCTGTGAACACACAATCGTGTTCGTTGTGCTTTCCCCTAACCAAAGACCGCGAAGGCCACTGCCTGTAAACCTTGTGACGGCGATGACCTTTTCTGATGGCGTATAGGGCAGCACAAAGGTCGTGGTGTTCGTAGCAGCGTCATAGGTTGCAACCACGTCATTTGAAGACTGAGGATCGCTATTGCATTCTGGATAAGCAATCAACCTGTCTAAGTGCAACTGCAGATCAATCGGATCCTCAATCTCATCGCTAGCAATCACACAGCTATAGGTTCCATTGGCATCGCTGACAACCAACCAAAGCAAGTTATCCATGAATTTGACCCATTGAATATCCTGCTTGAATACCCACTTGCTCCAACTAGCCTGCTGCTTCTGTAGCCCTTGAGCGCCACTACCCCATAGATACTTATACACATACAGTGTCTTGCGGTCCTTGTCGGTAATAGCGACAGCTGTGTCAACTGTTTCTCCAACAGTCCAGTGAGTGACAAAGCCGTCAATGTATTTGGGTAGGTTCAACGTAACATCATTGCTTCCGCCCAAGTTCAATCCAATTTTCCGCTGAGTGCTTTCAAAAAAAGTAAACTCACGAAAATGGCTATAACCAAACTCTCTTGTTGAGAACAAGACTTGAGGCCCCGCAAGTCTTGGCCTGACATCACCGTTGCTTTCAAGGTTAGATAAGCGCAGGATGATTGCAGTTGTTGGTGTCAAGACATCAGCGTCAGCTGGTCTTGCTTGAAACTGGCTGTAAGCACTAAATACTAAAATTGATTCATCAACTGGCAGCATCCATAACAGCTCTGAACTTCTCTCGCTTGATGCACGCAAGCTGAATGGATCAGTTTCTGTCAGCGCCGCGCTGGTGTCTTGAAAGAAATTAAAGACATCATCAACTTCGCTGAAAACAATAGAAGTTCCAGCGCAAGTTACATAACGACTTCTGAAGTAGACATGATCTTTAATCTGCTTGCCAACAAATTCAGGAGGAGGAACTGTCTCGTCATCTCCAGCAGTTCTTTCTGCCCATGATGGGAAAGTAAAAGTTTCACTTCCCGCTGTTTCACTGGAACCATCAGCAGGCCCAATAAATAAAACCCCAGCACTTTCCCTGCGAATAACTATAGGCATAGTGTTTACGTCAAGCTTATATTCAATACGTGGCTTGACAGTTTCACCCCAACCTCCTTCGCCCCTAGAACTACCGTCGTAAGTCCCAAACTTAAAATATCTATCATCAATGGTTGTCGATGGATCGCTGATGACATTAACGACGTAGCCGTTAGGCGCGATATTTGGTAAATCTGATAGCCCACCAACCTTGTCAGTAAACGCACGGGCAAAGGTATTACTTCTGTTGTCATCTAGCTCCATTACAAAACTGGAGCCATTATTTTTTGTTACTTCAGTAACATAAGAATTCGTCACAGCAGTAAAGCCTGGTAATTTTGAGATCTGAGTTGCAAGCTCAGATGCAACTCTAGATGTAGAGATCTGGTTGTCGTCATCAGTTGCTTTTGGTGTTGTGAAGGAAGCAACTTCAGATCCATCAATTATTACTTTATAGGTAAGCTCATAACCAACTGCTTGCACAAAAATCAATCCATTGTTTTTTCTAGCAGGAGAAAGCGTTGGGTCCATCTCTACCGTATGAGTTCTGTTTAGCAATAGCCCTAGCGGACCATTGTTGACCAAAACGTAATTCTTATAAAAGTCACCAGAACTCCACAGGTAGCCCGTGTTATCAATGTTGATCCCACCACTGTCCAGCGTCATTCCTTGGCCGTGAACGTTCAGGGTTGGTGGAATGCCGTTATTAAAAATCTCCAACCTTGTTGTGTTGGCATCCAAGGGATACAACAGCACTGAATAAGATTCAGTTGCTGCGACATCGAGCATCTCCAGATAAAAGTTATCCAAAGGATTGTCTTTGATCTGAGCAATTAAACGCATCGGGTTGCGTTTAGACAGCCCCTCGACAGGGCTACTCCAGCCATTGATCTGTTCACCACCTTGGCCAACAATCCGAAGGTGTGGCGGCTGCTGGCTTACTCCTTGTCGCAAAGAATCAATTGACACCCTGATGGGTGAGGATGTCCTGCCTGCATTGCGGCGTGGTGTGATGCTGCTTTTAGCTCTCATCAGTTTCTCCGATACATACGGCCTTGGGCTGGGACGTAGCCGAGGCCTTGACCCATACCTCTATCATTTCCCCAAAGCAAGTTGTTATACAACTGCGACTCTTCTGCTCGAATCAGCTGTGCCCTAGCTGTTACTTCGTCTTGCGTTGTGTAAGTGAATATCACATTTGACAATGTAAAGCGATCTGAATAAATCCTTGCGGCCCTAATAGTGATGTACTGCTGTGCTTGATAAGGCAGCTCATCCCACTCAAGTTTGCTAACCACAGTGTCAGCAATAATTACTTGAGGGCTTTGAGGATCAGCGATCTTGTAGGTCTTAGCATTCCGATCCCAGATCCTGTTGCCCCTTGCGACGTATTGACAGTCAGCGTATTGGCTCGGAGCAAACGTGATTCGTAGGACGTTGCCAGGCAGTGGATACTCAAGGCTTTGATCAGGTTGAACCTTCACCCCGTTGTCGGTGTTAAAGGTCCATCCTTCAGCTTGAACGTCAGAGTTGACTTCATTCAACGTCCGCTGTGCAAGAGCGGAATCGGTGATCTCATTGGCGAGGATGTCGCTGAACTGGCTGATCGGTGCTTCACCGATTACAGCCAACAAAGTATTTATGGATTCAAGTTCAGTCACACAAGCCCAGCGGGTGCTAGCCGTATGTTACTTCGTTCAACCGTTCCCACCGTTCAACTGAGATGTCAAGCGAGTAAGACCTCAACCAGATACCACTACAAACGCTACGTTTGATTGTGGAGAGTTAGAGGAGTTAGCACTAGAGACAACACATTGAATCTGCGTTGAACCATCTCTAATGAATGTATAAGTCACTGATGATTGGTTGCCAGGAGTGTCCAATTGTGCGTTACCACTTCTGACGGTCCATTTATAGGTAAGGTCCGTAGCGTCACCACCGGTCACTACAGCAGTAAAGGTTTGACTGCCCATCACTGAAGCAGCAGAGTTGTCAGGCGAGATAGTTACAGTGCCAATCTCTGTGACAGGTTCAGGCTGTGGCCCTGGCTCGCTGCCTGGGCCTTCGGCCATGATTACCTTCACGCCTTTATTGCCAGGCGTTTCCGGCGTTGGTGTCATCGTTGGCCTGACTGCAGGCGCTGGCCTAGGTGGAATAGGCGGAAGGATGATCTCAGCCATCACTTCTTAGCCTTGGTTGTGCTCTTGGGTGCTGGTGCTGCTTGCTTCTCTACTCCTTCAGTTGACTTAGGGATTCCAGTCGTTAGGCCTCCACTGAACGCATAGAGGTCAACTGGATCCAGTGGATCAATGGATTGGGATGTCACCCAGCCTGGTTGTGGATTAATTGCAGCCATGAAAAAGGAGGGATGTAGCTCCCTCCTATCTTGACATCGATCAAGTAGCTGTGAAGATCACAGGCTGTTGATCACTTCAACGCAGCACTCAGGACGAAGAACGCCAAAGCCAGCTGCATACTGTGCCTTGAGTTTCGTTGAGTTATACATAACGCTGTAATCATTACCTGTAGATGACATCTGAATGTCCTTCAAGGTAACAACACCAACGCCATTGCGCTGGAATGCAAGCATCTTGGTGTTGGTCATATTAACAGTTGACTTAACGTCGTTACCGTTGAATACATAACCAGCTTCACCTGTTCCTGCAGTCACATTACCTTGGGTAATGTTGTTGCTGGAGTAGATGTTGAAGCCTGCAAGCTTGGCGATCTGTCCTTCCTTATAGGAGCCGTTGGCACCCTGCTGGTTGAAATCAAAGTTCACGGCGCGTGAACTCTGGATCAGCGTATAGAAGGACTCCGGTGTGCAGACAAGGCAACGATTCTCCTTAGAAACATCCTTCTCGTCTAGAGCCTGAGCAGCTGCAAAGACAGAAGCGACAAGATCATCAGCGGTAGGAGTTGCCTTGTTGATGTCAATCTGAGTTCCAGTGCGGAATGGATCGTCAGGGCTTAAACCGGCAGGCAGGTTAGCGGCCAAGTCACCCGTTGATGTACGTGCGCCAATTGCAAGCAGACGAGCAACACGCTTGTCCCAAGCACGGGAAAGAGCCTCGCCCAATTCTGTTGAATAGATCGAGCGAATGTCGTATGAAGCCTTAGCTTCATCGAGGTCAAAGATGTCAGCCGCTGCAGTTAAGTACTCATCGATCTTGATGACTACCTCGTTCTGTGCCATGTCACCTTGGCCGCCAACAAAAGCTCCAGGCGATTGCCAGTCAGCCGTGAAGCGACCAGTCACAGGGAACTGTGCAGAACGGCCTGAGCTGATAGAACGCTTCTGCGTCATATCGGCGAACACGCACATCCGCTTGAAGGCAGTTAGCACTTCTCCCGAAAAGACCTTCAAAAAAAGTGCGTTGTCCTGCGCCCAAGTTCCATTGGAGCCATTAATAGCTCCACCCCTGGTCAGGGAGATTGGATCCATTGCCATGATTGTTGCCTAGATAAGTTTGTGGTTGATAGACAATGAGCTGGTTTGGCTCCCAATGTCTCTACCTAGGTATCTCCGTAGAGGGCCAGGAAGCAGATGCTATGGCGTCTTATCTGCTTCCTTTATACAACAAACCTACCGGCCTGAAAACACACCTGCGCTTGCAGCCATACGCTGCTCTACTTCTTTGATATAAGAAGGGTCCATCTGCGCTCCGTTCTGATAACGGGGATCACTCATTGCAGCAACAACTTGCGCCTCAGAAGTAAACGGTACTGCTTGTGATTGAGGGGCAGCTGAACCACGGGCAAGGCGAGGTTCGTAACCAGTTGCTTGCATGTGATCGTATTGCAAGCCTTTCAGTTGATTGATGATCTGGGCCTGATCACCAGACTGCAAAGCATTGTTGAACGCTGTCACCCTTTCAGCAGGCAGGTGGGTGCTAGCCCAGCTTGCAACAGCCTTGTAGCGATCTTCGCCACCAACCTGTTGGAACATCTGGTCACGGATGACAACGGCTTGTTCAGGTGTTACCTGAGTGGCTGCCTGTTGCTGCTGAGGTTGCGTCTCTTCTGGAGGAGAGACTGATTCAGAAGGAGCGGGGGGAGCTCCTTCTTGTCCATCCTTAAGCCTGCTGTATTCAGATTGAAGAGACTTGAAAGCAGTGACAACATCGTCAACACTGCTGTACTTACCCATGATCAGACCTTCGCCTGAATCACCAGTAGCTTCATCAATCAGTTCAGACCGGGCAGCATCAACCTTTGCTGTTTCTTCTGCCGCCGAATCAGCTTCAAAGCTTCCGTCGTTGCCTGTTTGAATTAACGAATCAGTCATAAGAACCTTTCTCTTTCTTGAAGTTGTCTTTAATAATCATCCGCCCACCATCAGGCAATGGCTTGAAGCGACTACCTGCTGGCAGTGCTTCATCAGACTGGGGCTGTTGGTTGAGGCTGCTGGGCTCTGACTGGGGGCTGCGGCGTGATCTCTGGCGGGGCGGCTGCTCCACTTTGAATAGCTCCTTGTGCGAGTTGTTGTTCTAAGTTTACCTGTTGCGCTTGTGCTTGTTCGGCTTGTAGTTCTTGTTCTGACTTAACCAATCCAGCGATGTCGATACCATCAGACGCTGCAAACCTACGAATCAATTCAGTTGGATTGATGAAGTTCAAGAACTGTTCTGGTCCAAGAGCTGTTGCGATTGTCTGCAGGAACTCAGTCAACCTTGCCTTGTCATTGCCACGACCAATTGCTTCAACACCAGTCGTGATCTGTGGTGAGATCAAGCCATCAGGAACAGGTGGAATCTCGCCATCCCTTTCCATCAACGCAAGGATCCGTTTCACCAAGGGTAACTGCAGTTCACTGGACAAAAGGCTGTAAGCCCCCGCAAGTCCGGCGTCGAGCTGTTGTGACATGACCCTGATTTCTTCGGCTGTCACCCGTTCAGCGTTGCGTTGAATTGCCTCATTAGATAAGAAGGCAAAGTTCAACCGACGTTCAATGATCTGCATCGTCTGCAACGCAGTCGAGAAGTCATTGCTTTTCTGGACCTGAAGGGCCTCGACATCAGCAGCGTTACCAGCAACGATTGCACCGTTTTCAGCGCGAGCAATAACATCAGCTCTTGTCATCCCATTGGGATTGACCAGAAATAAAGCCTTAGCTGCGATCAGGCTTCCTTCAACAATCGCTTGACTTAATGACTCAAGAGACTGGAGATCACCTAACACGTTCTCTACAAGCGACCGCCCGTAGCTCTCGCCAGCAATGGACTGCATACGAAGGCAGATGAAAGGGTTGCTGTTCAGGCGACTGAAGCCAGCAGTCTTAGCGATCTTCTTGTCGTCATATTCCTGGTGCCAATCAACCCTGTCGTTATCAGCGTCAACCTTCACATAGGTGTAAAGGTCATAGGGCTTTTGGTTGACATCATCCTTGGTGTCAACACCTTGAACGTCCGTGCCAGGCGGCAAGTGTTCTTCTGCCACTTGCTCGCGGATGATGATCTCGCTGATGTTGCCTTCAGGATCCCGATCAACAACATAGGAGCGCAAGCTATACATCCGAACGCTTTCTTCCCCGACGTAGAGCAGAGCGTTACCACCAACGATCAAGTGCTTGACGGCTTCAAAAAGTGCTGACCTCGTATTCAGGTCATCCAGCTTGAGAAGCATCTGGCGTTCAATTGAAGCCAAGGCAATGTCTAGCTGTGACTGGATCTCTCCAGGGTCAACCTGATTCTGCTCAACGTATTCATCCAGCTTTGCCTTATCAATCGTCAAGCGAAAGAAGGGTTGAGCTGGTGGGTAAAGGGCGAGCAACAACTTGGCGCTTAACCCACTGACACCAGTGGCTCCAGCTCCTTGATAAAGAGACTTGAGGTTGTTGTAATTCTCTGGGGTGTAACCCCAGTTCATATCACTCTGTGGAATCAGAGCGGGAATAGTCAGAGCAGAGCAATCAATAGCTCGCTGCAGATAAAGGGAGCGATGAAGTTGGAGGTTGTTCCAACGTGAGCGAGCTGTTGTTTTCATCAGGCAAGTTGCAGGCCGGAAAGGGGATTACTAGCGGTGCCAAGTCCACTAATGATTGAGAGGGAAGACAGATCAGAGAGCTTGTTGTTTTGTGTTTTGCGACTGGTTTCAGTCCTCTGATCACCAATAGAAGCAGTGAATGCGCTTGGGTTAGGTTCGGGGACAAAGGCTGTGTAGAGGTTCTCAGTCATCCTCAGCTGATTTTGGTAGTTGGCATTAGCCGTAGCCAGTTGACTCGCTGCTAGATCTTGAAACGCATTGAACGCTTGTGTTTGCTGGTCATACTGACGGTTCAGTGACTCAATGTTTGCAGCGTTAGCTGCATTCAGCTGATCAATTTGCTGTTGATACGTCGCTGACATTGCAGAAAAGTCAGCCTGATACTGCGCTGCTTGTTGCTGACTCAGTTGTTCAGCTTGCGCTTTAGCAGCTTGCTGTTCAATCTGCAGCGAGTTGATGATGTCGTCGTATTCACCTGTCGATCTTTGATCTGGTGTCGGTGCAGTTGTAGTGGTGGTAGGAGCGACTGGCTCGTTTGGAATGTACGCATACGTCGGGACTTTTGTGCTGCCGTCTGGCCCAACCTCCCTTGTTGTATAGCCAGTGATTACTCTTGTGGCTTCGCCCTGTTCGTAAAGCGCTTTGTTTTTCTGCTCTTCCTCGTATGTTTTCCTAAAATCTGTTGTCGATTGGCTTCGATCTGAAGCAAGATAACTATTCAAGAAGTCGTCCATTAGTTCTCCTGTGCTGAAAGGTTCTAGTTGTCTGCCCTGAGCCCCTTAAGAAAGCGAATTACAGAGCGTTGTCCTGAAGAATATCTGATCTTGTCTAAAGAGTCAGTCAGGTCAGGTGTGTGCTCAGGGAATAGCCGATCAAGTGCATCAAACACTTCATCACTTATTCCTTGCACAACAATGCGCTTCAAGCTGTCGGGGGATTCCATAGTTTCACCTCATGTGTTTTGAAGTTGTACTCACCATGTCTAAGAATGCGAGTCAGTCGAGCCTGTAATAGGGCAGTCTCCCTTGGCGTAGGGTCTTTCCCTTTTGATCTATATGTTGAAACAACTTTTTCCCAACATCCCACAGGGTCCGCGAGGTCGAAGCTTTCAACAATTCTCTCGGCACCTGTCGTGCCAACGCTCTTACATCCCGGTATCCCATCGGTGGTGTCGCCGCTGATTGCTTGTTGATACCTAAAGCGTTCCGCTTCTTCATCGGTTACTCCCCAATCTTCTTTGTCAATCCAGACGTGATGGCCTGGTATTTGGTTTAAGTCTTTGTCGCCTGATGCAATGATCACTTGTTGATCACTAAGCATTGTCGCAAAGATCCCTATAAGATCATCAGCTTCAATGCGGTGGAACATGTAGCTGCCCTCTTGATGCAGTAGCTCATTCTTCAGAGCCTTAAAGCCAATCGGCTTTGGTCCTTTCCTGTTGAGCTTGTAGGTGGGTGCCAGTTCACGCCGGAAAGCAGAGCGTTCGGTGAAGCAGTGGATTACTTGATGGCGTTCAAGCTCGTACTCATCAAGCCAACGATCAACTGTGTCCCAGTA
>PJEL010005039.1_pt1 | contig 10710 bp, 8 predicted proteins | sample 1853271 | NCBI WGS metagenome assembly PJEL01 (sample SAMN08108733, study PRJNA415343) | Invertebrate metagenome, whole genome shotgun sequencing project. | host: Globobulimina | place: Sweden: Gullmar Fjord | collected 2015-08 | reverse complement strand
CCCTTATCCTAACCCTAACCCTAACCCTAACCCTAACCCTAACCCTAACCCTACCCTAACCCTATCCCTAACCCCTAACCCCCTTGGCCTTGGGGTACAAGTACCTGGACACACCGCCTTCGGTACGCAGGTATCACCTAACCCTAAGCCGTAGAGCCGTAGCCGTAGCCCTAACCCTAACCCTAACCCTAACCCTAACCCTAACCCTAACCCTAATCCCACCCCTAGCCCTAATCCCAACCCTAACCCTGACCCAAACCGTAAACCCTAACCCTAACTATAACCCCGATGCTGCTGGGTCTTGACCTCCTTCAACACCCTGAAACGCTTACGAAGCGGTGAACTTACGTGTATTCTGTCGATCATCTCAGACCCAATGCCATATCTACGTAGCGATGGGACAGTCGTTCGTAAACGAGGTGTTATGGAACGGATACAACTATTCTTCAATTCTGTCTTCTGGGAGGTGAGTGAGGATAGATAAAAACACCCACAATTTTTGTGTCCATTGGGAGCGGAAAAGAGTTAAGTCGTCCATGGCACCATGGTGTGCCTCTTCTCAGACTTTGAACTTGTGTGGGCTTTTTTTCCAATCAATTGCTCCCAATGCCGAGATAAGGAGGAGAAGAGGAGAGGACGACACATCATTATTGCAACAGCGTAGGCAAGGCGGATCAAGAAGACCTAGAAGGGGTCCCAGAGGAATTTCAGACATAATGGTGATGAATAGTGCTGACGTGGTGGTGTTACCATTGGGGCGATGTGATGAATGCTGTATGTGTGGCTCACGTTTTTTTTTTTATCATTCCCTTCAGCCTCCTCCGTGCACCAGTTCTGGATGAGGACGGTAATCCACACCCCCATGCAAGATAGCAGGAGAAGGGACGGGGGGTGTGATATCGTTGGTTGGCGGTAATTCTAATCCCGTAACACTATTTCTTTCTGTTTGTGTGGTGCAAGCAAGAAGAGTAGAGCTTGCATTTTCATTTCCAAAAGAAGAGTAGCACGCGGGCTAATGACGCTGTGTAGAGAAAGGCCTAAGCGGCCATCTGCACAGCCGACAGCATAGCATTGCTGCCAAAGCCAACAGGGTCATTGTGTATAGTTTTTGTGAGTATAGTATTGTAAGTGTTTGCATTATGTAGAGTTTCTGCTGCAAGTAGTGTGTTTTAAGATAGCGAATTATTGGTAAGAATAGTTACACCATTTAAGTAGTACATACACATGGACAACGAATGAAGATTATTATATATATGTAGTCAATCCCTTACTAGCGCTTCACGATGAGCATGTATGTACATTTGCAGAGCAAGAAATAGGCTCCGTGCCTCATTGATGCCAGTGATGACATTCCTCGAACATCAGCATGGTCAGGCAACCTATACACATGACTACTGATGCCACCACATACTGCTCTCCATGCTAGAGTGACGGTCTAATATAGTCGTGGTTACAAGACACACCTAGAGGTTTAGGAGAGACAACACACATGACTGACTGGGACAAGTTCTGCTAACAAGACCGGCACTCAATGTAATTGGGACAGCAGCTCTTACTGTAGATATAATAATCAATTTCAAGTTCTAAATTTGTGGCTAGTCATGGGTTCACCCAGCTGAAATATGACGAATCACATTTTGATTAAAAGTTAAGTTACTCGATAATACAATATCGTGCACCATCTATTCATAGACTAAAAAACGTGTAAATCATCTTCATCACCTTTCGTGTTGGAGTTGTTGGTGCACAGGGCATCATACGCATCATATTACCACAAACAACAGCAAATACGAAATTTCCATTAGGAAGAAGATCTGTAACATCCAACTGAGCACTAAGAGTTTAAAACTACAATTAAAAAAAATCGCAGCTTGGTCAAAAGAATGTAAAGGCAAACAAATCGCAGCAACTGGAGATATGGAGAAAGATCTCACTGGGACGGAAGACAGATGCTAAGGTAATTTGCTCACGTCATCTCATCTTTTTAACAGTAACCCAAACCCAACTAAATGGATCAGATTTAAATTTAATTCGATTACTATACTCTCCCTCTACTGTCAACCTCAACCGCACACAAGGTGGTGGCCCACAAAGGTATTCTGTCCTGTTGCAATTACTTTGAATTAGTAATCCACTTTTATTATTGGACATTACACAGAGAAAGAGAGAGGAGAGACTTGGTCAAATCAAGTCATTCTCTACAGCATGCATTACAAATGGAACAGCTCTCATACTCCATAACCCCTGCAAGAATGAAAATATCTCACTAGCTCATAACCTACTATGGTCGGCACAATGGAAATCTTGAGTGTTGTTCAAAGCTTAACAATGTTACTTTCTATCCCAACAACGAATCATTACGTAGACGGCGCAAGTCGGTGATACGTGACAATCTTAGCTTATAGGGGGTCAGATATATTATTAGTACGGCTGCTGCTTTCGTAATCAATAATAACTCCTGAATTTATCAACTCTACTGACGTCTCGCATCTGACTGTAACCCAGCGTGCAGGAACTGCTGGAATAACATGGAACTGCTCTCCCGGATGGATGATGACCCAGCATCTGCAGCCATCACTACTCCAATTAACCACCACAGATGGCTCTATCAATGTAATTTTCAACGTGTCCGATGGACATTCTTTTCTGTTCAGTGGAGTCTCTATGTCTGACTGTAACCATTCCATCATGAACGGAATCAAAGTCAAAAGTGACACAAAAGGGTGTCCCTGCTTCGTCCATTCTCCTGTATCGCCGTCCGATTGCTCCTGAGGCATCCCAGACACAGTTGAATCGCCGACACAATTGCGAGTAAAGTTGTTTCGATCTGTTTAACTGCTCAGCATCATTCTTCATAAGTGGAAACACTCCACACTTTATGGGAGCCATTGAAGGGTGAAGCTTTATCAAGGTACGCTTCTCCCCGGCCACCGTGTCCGTTGCGTACGCACTTGCTAGAAGTGCCAGAAATAGCCGATCAACTCCCAGAGAAGGTTCAATAACATGAGGTATAAACTTTCGCTTTGACGACTCATCATAATACTCTTGACTCTTACCAGATGACTCCTGGTGCTGCTTCAGGTCAAAAGAACCCCTCGCTGCAACACCCTGAAGCTCACTCTCCCCAAACGGGTACCTAAATGTGATGTCTGTACATGCTCTTGCATAATGGGCGAGTTTATCCTTCGTGTGGACGTCTCGTCCCATTAGCTCTTCTCTTAAACAGTTGGATTCAAGCCATTCCCAGGATGATTCCAGCCACTAGTTGTGATGTTCTCGCCAGCCATGTTCATCATCGTCAATGAAGTATTCAATCTCCATTTGCTCAAATTCCCTGCTTCTAAAGATGAAATTTCGAGGAGAAATCTCATTTCGAAAAGCTTTTCCGATTTGGGCAATGCCAAATGGTAACTTCATTCGAGAAGTCTGTTGTACCTGTTTGAAATTTGTGAATATTCCCTGTGCAGTTTCTGGCCTAATATAAGCCAAGCTGCTGGCATCACTCGTGGCCCCAACTGATGTTGAAAACATAAGGTTGAAATCTCTAGGTGGGGTGAGGCTTCCTACTACCCCTGTTGCAGGTGATGGGATCTGAGCGAATTCTTCCATTGATGCCTCCGTTAAATCCTTCAGATAGAGAGGTTTTAATTTCCCTCGTTTACCAGATTTTTGCCTCAGCTCGTCTGCTTTTGCTTGTGCCTCCATCTCCATATTTTTTGATTCTTGAATGCTTACAAATCCAAGTAGGTCTCCATCATCCGCAATGACTTGTGAAAAGTACACCTGATCCAACCTGAACCTTAGCTTGGTTTCTTTGCAATCTACCATCGGATCACAAAAACCAGTCACATGACCACTTGCTTCCCATATCCTTGGTGATGCAATGATGCTGGCATCAACACCAACAATATCTTGCCGAGATTGTACCATGTCCCTCCACCACCGATCCTTAATGTTCTTCTTCAGCTCTACACCAAGCGGACCGTAATCAAAAAAACCCTGAAATCCATTGTACAACTCACTGGAAGGATACACAAACCCCCTTCTCTTACACAAGGACACCAGTTCCTCCATATCCACGCTAGGCCATATTTCTTCATTCACTTTTCCGGATGGTACCTCATCTGAAGTTGACGATGATGCAGTTGGGGAAATACAACCCACAATATTAGCTACTGTGCTCCAGATGCCACGAGCCCCTGCCACCCTTCCACGTTCCCATGAAGCGGTGAGGTGTCTGTGTGAGATAAGCGGGGCAAGAAGAAGACGAGTAGCTTTATTAGCACAGATGTATCATGCAAAGATCTTGGTGTGTCTTAACATACGGCAGACTGTAAGAGCTGCTTGTAAACACACATAAGCAAACATTTCCCTTAACACATCACTCTATACAACATGGCAACGATAACGTTTCATTACTACTTTATGGCCAGCAATGCCGACAATGCAAAACCCCACATTTCTGGTAACAGTAAGAGATGGCTAACTAATCCCATAGGATCATATCAGACACACAACACCATCAACACGCCGAGTTTACGTCAAATACACACAAGTACGTACCTCCTTTCAATGGGTTCCACTCCTGTTGCTTTCACCTTAGCCGTTCCGAGCCGCGACAGATGTTTCATTGCTCTCATTGATACTGAGGATAGAGGTAACACTACCAGTATACTGATTCCGAGTGTCTTAGCGACCATATATGTGACTTGGTGGTAGGAAGTCCTCCCTAAGGAGCTCAAAGCTGGTACTGCTCTAGCATCAGCGGCTACTGCTGCTTCTAGAGCAGTAGCCGTAACAGCAACCACAACCGCTGAAGCAAGGGTTAGGGTAATAGGGTTAGAGTTATTTGGTAAGGGTTATGGGGTTAGGGTTATAGGGTTAGGGTTAGGGTTAGGATTTCGATTTTTTATGGTTGTTGAGTCGTAGTTACATCAATGTAGGTGTACATACATATCACTCTCTCAGGGTTTGGGTTAGGAGTAACGGCGACATAATCCGTTTGTATAATTTCCCCGTTGGCCAGTGTGGGCGATGCACTGTAACGTTAGAGTGATTGGTTGTACGCCTTTACCGTGAGGGTTATTAGTGCTAAATTTGTGCATTAAGCGATGCATCGTTGGTGTTGTTTCCCGCCTGCATATTGTGATTCAAGGCTGTGATCGGGACGAGTGAGTTGTGTATAACGAAACTGAGAAAACGTAAAAGGGGGGGGTACAACTCTCTAGGAACAGTAGAACGTTTCTGGAGCAGGAGAACTGAAATGGCATAAAACACATCATATAGGTGTAAAGCTACTAGAGATTGCACGTCGCAGCGCTCGGTCGTCGTATTGAAACACGCACCCCGTGAGTGTTCCGCTTAGATTAAACGTAAAGAGGAACTAAGATATTGCTTTCGAGATGATGGATCAGTATTTCTCCTCCTGGGTATTTCTGATTTTCTCCGATAGTAAGGCGGCTGTGTGTTTACGACGTAAGGCTTAGAGTATCCAAATTATCGCTCTTTTGTGGTTGATAGTGGGCCATGGGCTGTGAGAACCAACACATTGCTGCTTCGTAGAATTTCTCTTAATGCATCTCTAACTTTTCACTGATAGTTACGGCGGCTGTGTATTCGTGACGTAAAGTTTAGAGTATCCAAGTTTATCACTTTATGGTTAGCAGCGGGTCTTCGGATACTCAGTCCGAGAGCTCAAACTCCGAAGGCGAAAAACGAGGTTGTTCTCTGTGGTTTTATGTCTCAGGCATACGTTTCCCTACTGTGCATTGAGCTAACTATACTGGGTTAGGGTTAGGTTTATTGGATTAGGATGATTGGGTTTTAGGGTTTTAGGGTCAGATACGTCCCCCCCCACAAACACACACACACACATATATGTGTGTGTGTGTGCGTGCGTGCCTGTGCGTAGCTCAAGTTGGCGGCGCGTTGATTATTTGAGTGGCTTACATTGCATATACGTTAGAGACGTTTGAGGTGGTCTTTTTCACTTGGTAACTGTTATGTAGCCGGTAGGCCAGTTAACATGATTTCGAATTAATCGGGTGAAGCAAAATTGGGAAGGGTTTGGGTTTAGTGACAGTTGAATGCGATCTACGGGTTTCGAGGTTAGTAGAATAAGTTTTCCTCTTTTTGTTTGGCAGCTTTTTTAATGTGGACAAATTGTCTCTACGTTCATACCAACTCTCACAAATGCTGTTTCCTTGGTTGGGACGATGACTGCTGTACTAGTTATTGATTTACTAAAATCATCTTTGATTGGATTTAATACTCTAGCTGCTTCTAGTGGCAACAAAAGAATATTTATGGGCTGTTGAAACCCAAGTCATCAGTTGAAAGACGTGTACTGCTAAATAACATCCCAAAACCCACTTTGTTTACCAAGATAATGGGGTTCCTTCGGCTATTTCTGGTCATATAACCGCAGAGACGGCAAAACCTACGCCTGTCTACCGCAAACGATTATTCTTTCTCTTGGGCATATTCTTAGGGTAAGAATCCGTGTCACCCATTTCTTACCTAATCTTAATAATGGGTCTGATGCCTAACCCTAACACACTAATCCTCACCCTATCCCTAATCCTAAACCTAATCCCAACACAGATGATTTCTCACTCTCTAGCACGTCGTTTCGGTTCATAACCCCACATTCCACATTAATGATATAATACCTACCACCAGATTTTGTGTAACATCCTCCTCGAAGATGCAAACTTCCCGGGTGGTTAACAAGACTAGGAATTATTAATGAATCCCACTACAGGTGTGTGTTTAGTCTTTTAGGGCTTCATTGCCCTTGTCTTAATTCAAGATGCTGATTTATCCAAAACCCTAAATTGAACACTTCACCATATGTATGTTTAGCAATTCCCGGCTGGCCTTGCAGTCTCTTCTCAAGTCATTCAATGCAACTTCAGATATTGACATTGATGAATTGGACCTATCGAAGGTTAGTTAAGCTGATGCTCTGTCGTACTGAAGCTGGCTGCTCTTTTCGATGACCTTTACCCCCCTTTGTCCACACAGCATTCCTCTATTAATCCTGGAATGATGTTTACTTTCATGAAAACACATACGTATGACCACCAAACCCCTAAATATGATGATGAGATATTGTACTGCTCAGTCCGTATATATACTCCCTACCCTTTGGCACATCATGCCAACCCAATCGCTTAACCCCACCACACTTATTTATCACTTGAATAGAGATGGGAGAGATTGCTTGCTGGTGCATGGAGTGGAGATTACCATGCACGTCTCTCCCCAGGGGAAAGAGCTGCCTCAGAAGGATTGACCAAGAAGCAACCTGTCATCATTGTGCCAGGGTGCGCTGTTGAGCTGTGCTACTCTCTTGTATTTCCATGCGCAGCACCTCTCATCCCTACTCTTGTCCTGTTAACACTAACCCTAACCCTAATGCCAAGACGCTACCACCTTATGAACATTAAGTGTTTCCATATTTCAGCTTTACCTCTTCTGGTTTGGAAATATGGCGTGCAGAAGACTGCTTGAAGAATTACTTCAGACAAGACATGTGGGGCACAATGGCGATGGTAGGGGTTTAGAAAGCACTTGTTGGTGGTGTAAAGCGCCTTTGACAATTCTCAATGTGTGTCTACTAGCTTAACCCGTAGCATAACCCTAACACTGTCCCCGCATCTCATTCATTGTTGAGGCACGAACTGTGATAACCAACACGGAATGCTGGATGCAGCACATGCGCTTGGATGAGGTCATTCTTGTTATTTATTTGCATTAATATATACAACCCCCGCAATTGAATTCTGAAATCACGACGCAGGACACCGGGATGGACCCCGAGGGTATTTCTCTCCGATCCGTCGAAGGAATGGCTGCTGCAGATTACTTTGTAGGTGAGCTGCTGGGTGTGAAGTTGACGAGCTGCTTTAACCTCCAGAGTGAACGACGTACTGCTCTGCTGTGCAGCCGGCCGTACCTTAAACCCCACCTCATCTCATACCTTGTACCTTCAACTGCTGTATCAAAATGCTTTTCTCTCTGTAGAACTACCGCTGCATTCTTCTCAGCTGCTGCAACACTATAGGTGTTTACTGGGTGTGGGGGAAAATCATTGAGAACCTTGCTCAGGTGACAGGGATGTAGAGTTTGAGTGATTCGTGCGGATGTTACAGGGTAGCATTACCCTGTAACATCCTGGTTTGGTTGGGTTTTGGCTGCAGTTCATATTACGTGCTGCGCTCTCTAATACACTGCTTTCTTCAACTTTATGTGGGTACATACGTGCACGGTCCGTTCCGTGCAGATTGGATACACTCCGAATGACATGCACATGGCAGCATTTGATTGGCGATTATCACCTTACTTCTTGGAGAAGAGAGATTCATACCTTACCAGGCTTAAGAGTACTATAGAGACCATGAAGGTAACATCAGGCGAGAAAGTGGTCCTTATGTCGCACAGCTATGGTAAGAGTAAGCACCGCAGCACCTTGTTCAATTCAACCAACACGTAGGTAGAAGAATAGGGGCCGGCCACCATAAGAGGATAATATTCTATTCATATGTGGTATTGCCGACCGACCGGCCGTCATCCTTGTGAAGATCAGCTTTTCTCAAATCTCGACTATGCTATCATAACTACTAACATTGCTAGTTTTTTAACACCGCTATGGTAAGCAGCACCTTTGCTCTTCTCACTCTCTAACCACTTTCTCGCCTTCAGGTGCGCTTGTTCTTCACTACTTTTTCAACTGGGTAGCTGGGTCGAAAGGTGTCGGTGTCTTCAACATTTTGCCACCTCCCGCTGTACCAATGACTACCCCACCTCTATGGCCCAAAATAGCGAAGCTGTAATGTATTTGAATTTCCACCATTGATTTGATGGCAGCAGTGTCAGTTTATCTTTTTTTTCTTCTCATTTTTAGTTTCTAATTTCTAATCTAACCCTATCCCAGAGGCTGGAGGGGGGGGTGGAGGGGAAAATTGGGTCGATCAACATATTTCTACTACAGTAAATGTAGCAGGGCCATTATTGGGAGTACCCAAGGTATATTAACAACTGCCCCGTGCTGCACTCAATAATTGAACCAAACGTGAACCCCATATGCCTCATTCTCCTCGTGTAAACATTCTTTTTGATTTTTCTATCATTTTTGATTTTTGATTCGTGGTAGGCCATGAGCGCTCTTTTATCTGGCGAACTTAGGGATACAGCAGATCTACGGAGTCTGGTCATAGCACTTGATGCATTTGTGTCACTCGAGGAAAGTCGACGCATGGGGCATGTGTCTATTGTGGGTGGGTTAGGGCTAGTGGAAGAATACCTTGCCATCGGCAGCAAGAGCACGGGGTACACCACCACCAATCTGTTGCTAGCTATTGTTCGCACCACACACCAAACGTCCCATGTATTTCTTATTCATTTTTTGCAATCTTACCTAGGCACGTGCCGGTCTCTTTAGAACGTGGAGTAGCCTAACATCGATGTGTTTAAGGGGAGGAAATGCTCTATGGGGAAATACAGCACGTTCTCATGATGTCTGTACGGCTGAAACATCAAAATACAGCAGAGATAAATTGAATAATGTGGACACATGTAAAGCTATCAATCTAATAATTGAGGCAAGTGGGATGATTGTAATATTGAGATGTAATTTTTATGGAGAGCTGCTGCTGCTGCTGCTCTGTAGAATGTATGGTGGAATGGAATTGTAGGTTGTATTCATCATGTAACAGGATCGTCGTGTGTTTCCCCTTGGCTGTACTGTTATATACCATGAGAATGCAAAAAACGTTGTTAGGGTTACCATATATACTACATCAAATGAATGCTTGCTTGCGCAGTGACAGAAATGTGAGAGCGCAGGTTAATAAAGACGAAATATTACCAGCTACTACTTTGGAAAACGGCACAAGTGATTGTTACGGGTCAATTTTCAACTTTGCATATTGGACAGGTATGGTATTTACAGCGTTTGAGGTGTAAACTTTTCCTTCTGCTGGCCTCTTTCCTGCACCCAGTTTTATTCAAAAGCCAAAGTGCTTCACCATGACATCATCTATTTTTGTGTTTAATATTTAGGCAGAGATAATTTGACGGTAGAAGATGCCTGGGAAAATCTGCTAAAACCACAGCTACCGGAGGTAGGAAGTTAATGAATTGTGTAAATATCTGCATATTTATCATATCTATCTTGTGTATTTAGTAAATTGGTCGATTGATGTTTTTGTTAAGCCATGATGATACCACCTTTGCGATCTTTATGCAGGTCATAGTTGCTCAAGAGGATTTTGGTACCGCGGCTCACGTTACCGACCTTGGCAATAATGAAAAATTTGCAAACCCGAAGGTCAGCAGTAAACATTATCAAAAAAAAAGCCTACCTCATATCAATTCTTACTGTGAGGCTTAGTAGCTTGGGATAACAAGTATTATCGTTGTGTTCCTAAAAGAGAGTTCGATGATCCGTAGTACTGGACCAATGTTCTAACATCAACACTACCGAATGCACCTAACATGAAGGCAAGTAGTGCATCATTCATTCTAGTTATTACACATGCTGCCTGATGCTGCATGTTAGCTGCTGATACGTTTGTTGTGGTTTATATTTGTGTAACACCACCAGATGTTCTGCTTGTATGGTGTGGGAGAAGCTACCGAACGTGGCTACATATATAGAGAACGGCCTCAGGGGGTCATGAATGCTGAGAATGTTCCATTTCGTAT
>PJEL010005038.1_pt1 | contig 10710 bp, 6 predicted proteins | sample 1853271 | NCBI WGS metagenome assembly PJEL01 (sample SAMN08108733, study PRJNA415343) | Invertebrate metagenome, whole genome shotgun sequencing project. | host: Globobulimina | place: Sweden: Gullmar Fjord | collected 2015-08 | reverse complement strand
GTGCTTTAAATGGTCTAAAAGGCGCAATTCATTCTAACGATTCGCTATATTTTGCTGCTGCAGCAATAGAAGGTGAAGAAAAATCACCTGCTTATGATACTCCTGAAGGGATATCGCTAGTCTACGGCATTGTGCATGAAAGTGGTGCAGATATGTGGAGCAATCAGGCTGAATCAATGGATTTAGATAAGACTGAATGGGCGGGTGGTCAAGGTGTAAACCCAGATAATGCATATGTGATTACGTTTGCTAACAATATGGAACCTGAAGAAGATTTTGTCACGCCTAGAGCGCTAACATCCTGTTACTTAAGATATAGTGTTTCAGTTGACCCTACACAACAAGTAGCGACTAAAACATTAACTCTAGTCGATGATGACTGTTAAATTAGCCTAACTGTGAATTGGGCAAAGGCTTATATCATCGCATTCTTCCTGCATGAGTTACTGAGAGAGATAACACAATCCTCTCCGCTGATTCTAAGCCTAGCCCTAATCCTAAACCTAACCCAGCCCTAAACATTAGTTATTTAGCCTGAGTCGTTATGGTCAGGCTCTGATCCATTTATTCTCAATTTTTTACACCCTGAAGGCTGAGAAAGTCGCTCTTGTAGAGTTTTAGGCTTTCATTAATTAATTTATTTAACGCACTCGGACACTTACAACATGGAATCATTTAGCGTCTGACTTCATTTGAATTAATAAAGTTTAGGTTTAGTTTACTCTGACTCACTTATTCCTATTCCAGTTCTAACATTTAGTAGAATCAGTTGTTATTTGATAACTTGGTAATTCAGTCGTACTTTTAGCTTGTTTATATGTCAATTTACAGGTTGCAGGTGCGCCTTTTTGCCATATATATGCATCGCCATTACCATCAGCGTAAATAGTCCATTCAGCATTATTATCATGAGTGATGGTTGGATCTGTACTGGATGTGGCATGATTAAATTCTACATCTAGTACATTTTCTAAATCAGAGTTGGTGGCAAGCACATAACCGTACGCGGTAAAGAGTACTTCACCAGTACCAATATCTAAATCTGTGTTGAGGGCGGATTTTTCTACTCCTGCTAAACTTGCTTTAGAATAAACAAGTGCATTGGCACTTTGAATTGCGCCTTTCATTCCTGCAAGAGAACTGACTCTAGCATCACCTTGTAAATTGAGAAATTTTGGCGCAGCGACGGTAGCGAGTATGCCTAGAATAATGATGACGACGACTAATTCAATTAGCGTAAAACCTTGTTGATTTTTCATTGTTAATACCTTTGCTATCTTCATAGCTGAAACTGGCTTTACAGTGACTCTATAAAGCGAAGATGAAAGCTCTCCTAGCGTTTATTATTCAAATTAAATACATAAATTTTAAAATGAGTAAGGCATATCCTATATTAGAGTTTAAGCTCTAATTGTTAAGTTGCGCTTTTTTTGCTCAATCTTCAAATGAATTAATGTTAATTTTTAAACGTTAGGGGTAATAATTAACTTTTCATGTGAAATTCATTTGTCGTTGACTTTGTATAGAAAAATTGGAAATTTGAATTACATTTTACTTGTTTCATATAGACTTGTAGCCAAAGAGGTTAAGTTTACTCTGATCCATTTATTCTATTTGTTGCGGCCTTAATGGCGGAGAAAGTTGTGGCGCTTCGCCCATATTAGACGAAAGGAAAACAACAACATTTCCCTTTTCGGTTTTTGCATCAAACGTCTTGCCGTCCCCATTGATATAGCATTCACCTCATTGGGTTCGACCTAATTTGAATTGATGAGTTTTAGTTTAAGTTGCTCTTGCCAAATACTCTACACACTGACTCTACCCACTTACTTTTAACCTATTTCCTTTAAAGTTTTCTTTATTAATTAGAAACAAAATCATTGCTTTAGGAGTTATTTTAGGTGCGGTAGTTAGCATTGAATAGATTGTGAAACAAGGATTTAAAGGCTTTTGACTTGAATTAAGCCTTTCCACAACCAATATATAATTTAAGCATAAACAAACAGGTGGAAGTATGTTTAAAAGGGTTATGGAAAAACTGCAAAGGTCATCGATTGAATCCGGCCTTAAACCGTTTAAGAGAACGTTGACACAAATAGACTCCTTCAGCGAGACATTGAAATCGCTTTGTGATGATGAACTCAAAGCACAGCTACAATCACTGTGTGCTTCTATTTCCCCGCCAATGAATATACCCACTCAAGTTAAAATTTTTGCTTTTGTGTCAGAAATATCAAACAGACTATTAGGCATGAGGCCCTTCGATAGCCAAATGTTGGCAGGGTTAGCATTACATGACGGTTATATTGTCGATATGAAAACCGGGGAAGGTAAAACATTGGCCGCAGCTGCCCCCGTTATTGTTAACGCATTAGCTGGCCGCAAAGTTCACGTACTCACCTTTAATGACTATCTGGCTAAACGAGACAGTCACTTTTTACAGCCCCTCTATCATTTTTTTGGTTTGAGCGTGGATATGATCCAAGCTGGCATGTCGGGTAAACAACGCAAAAAAGCTCATGCCTGCGACATTGTTTATGCCACAGCCCGAGAAGTTGGCTTTGATTACTTACGTGATCAGTTGGTGCACTATAAACAGCAAAAAGTATTGTCGGGATTAGATGTTGCCATTGTTGATGAAGCCGATTCGATTCTGATTGACGAAGCCCGTATTCCTCTGGTTATTTCAGGTGATATCCACCAAAACAATGATCAACTGACGCACATTGCGACGGTAATTAAACAATTAGACAAAACAAACGATTATGCGGTCGATGAATTTAGCACCTCTGTTCACTTGACGGACAGCGGCAGTCGTAAAATAGAGCAACAATTTGGCTGTGAAAACCTATTTGATATCGATAATTTGCCCTTGCTGACCAGCGTCAATCTAGCACTGCACGTCGAGGTTTTGCTGGTCAAAGACATAGATTACATAGTTAAAGACAACAGCATCAAACTGGTTGATGAATTCACAGGTAGAGTTGCCGAAAAGCACCGCTGGCCCGATGGTATGCAATCGGCATTGGAATCCAAAGAAGGTCTGCCAGTCAAAAAGGAAGGTCAAACCCTAGGTTCAATCACCTTGCAACATTTGATGTGTTTGTTTAAGAAAGTGAGCGGCATGACCGGCACCGCGGTGTTGGCAGCGCAAGAGTTTGAGCTGTTATACCAATTAAAAACCTGTGTTATTCCTCCACGTAAACCCTGTATTAGAATAGACAAGCCAGATCGGGTGTTCAGTACAAAAGCCGAAAAAACCATTGCCATTTGCAATGAAATATCCTTGATTCAACGTACCGGGCAACCTGTTTTAGTGGGCACGCCCAATGTCCGTGAGTCTGAAAAATTATATGCTTTGTTAGTTGAAAAAGGGATTGAGTGTTGTCTGCTCAATGCCAAAAATGATGAGCAGGAAGCCCAAATAATTGCTCAGGCAGGTGCTTGGGGGGCCGTCACCATCTGTACCAACTTGGCCGGACGCGGCACAGATATTTTACTGGGGGCAAAAGACACTGCAAGCAATATACAAGTAAAAAAGGCAGGTGGCCTGCATATTATCGGCACTAGCCGATTTGAGTCGAGACGGATTGATGATCAATTACGGGGACGGGCGGCAAGGCAAGGCGAGCCTGGGTCTTCGCAATATTTTGTCAGCCTTGAAGACAAATTATTTAATCACTTGGGGCAGGATGGCTTGTTGTCTGGCAAAAGTGACACTGGGGAGTTGCTATCTAATGCCCGTATCAGCAAAAAAATTGCCCACGGTCAGCGAGTACTAGAAGGCGCGAATCTTGATAGACGCAAAGCGTTATACAAATACAGTGACTTGGTTGAACAACAAAGGCAAATGATCCACCTACTACGGAATGACATTTTACTGGGGGATGGGGCTGAGCAGTTTAAAAGCAAAGTCACACCGCGTTGGCAAAATCTCAGTACAGTCGTGAGTGATGAAAAGCTCAATGAAGCCCTGAATATTGTAGTTATGCACGCCATCGACAAGCTATGGGTCCAGCATTTGTCTGAGATTGACTATATCAAAGAAGGTATTAATTTAGTGGGGACTGCGGGCAGCAGTTTCATGTTAAGTGGTAACGAGCCTTACCATGTGTTTGTCCAGCAAGTGCAGCAAGTTTTTGAACAATTATTGGCGGAATTAAAAACGGTGGTGGTTGATTTGTTCAATAACCTTGCCATAGACGAAAACGGGATTAATCCCAACAGTGAATTATTTACAATGACAAAATCGACCTCATCTTATGTGGTCGCCGATAATCCGTTTGACGCTGTAGACAGACAGTTTATAGCCAGTATATGGAAGAAGTTGAAGTTAGCATAAAATTTATTGGAGGTAGAGTAACTAACTCAGTTTTTGGGAACATGTTGGGGTAAATGAATATTTTGCGTCAGAATATACAAACTCAAACACCGCTGCACTCTCCAATATTCCCATTTGCGATTAAGTTAACTCTGCTCGACTTCTTCTGATTTTTAATTTACTACAAGCAGAGGTAGGGTCGTTAATTATTCCACATAATAATACCAATTCAATGACAGCAGATTAGAGCTACGTTTGAGATTAGGTTTAATAAAATTGTTTATAATTCCTATACTAGGATTATAAACATAATAAACTTCATCTTTAATATCTTCATAAGGAACAAAAATCATACATTTATTTGTTACCCTAACCAAAGCTTCATCAACAGCTAGCTTAATCAGATTTTCATCGAGAGTTCTAAACATGCTTAATGTCACTTCATCTAGCTTCTCAGAAGTAACATCAAAAAAAGCATTATTACTATAGTCAGTATTTAATGCAGTATTATAGTTATCCTCTCTCTTTTTTATATCACCAACTTTGTAATTAAAATTAGATTTAACTTCATTTTGAATCGCGCAGCCAATAACTGATAATTTCTTAAAATTAATTTCATTGTCAAAATAATTCTTCTCTACGTCATCAAAATTAACCTCCATGCAGCTTTGCAGAGTTAACATGCATAACAGTAAAATTGATTTTTTCATAGATTAGCCTTCCATTATTACAAAGCCTATTGAGACGTTTAATCTTTCCCCCAAACACTTTACTTTCAATGCTACGTCCAAGCCCTGTGATTGAAAGAGATCCACCATTTATTAAGCTTTCGATTATACAGAATAAACTTTATCAACGAGTTTTATGCATTAATGGCATTTAATCGTGGTGACTTTTGTTTGGCGGTAAATTTGAACACCAAATGGCATGAATGTTCCATTCTTTTTTACTGTTTTGTTTTTAAAAATTATTTCGTGAAGGGAGTCAGGCTTTACCCCCACTTATTCATGACCCACTTTTTCATGAACGGATCAGGTTCAGATTAATTTTGTTATGTTCTACTCATTCACGGTGTAATCAAGACTTTTTCAAACTGGACATGTTTAACTCGATTTGAGGACATTTCGAATCCACTGATCACACCCTCGTGGTCTCTTACGATATTGATGACGCCAAGGTTGCGACTGACCAGCATGTCTGGTTGTGTTGCATTAAGTTGTGAAACCTGGCGGTTGCCTATAAAGAGCTGTAGCTCACCATCAACTAACTTGATGTGATAATTGACCATTAGTGCTTCGCTGTGAAAACTTCCCGTAAATTGGTCTAATTGATCGCTAGTGTAATTGGCTGGCTTGTACTCATCACATATAAAAGGTTCTCGGCCATACACCGAGACTGACATTTGGTTGCTTTTAGGCATAAAAGTCATAATGACGTTGGCTTTTACGCCCATTAGCTTAAACTGGTTTTCGGAAAAAGCTGCTAAATCGAATTCTCTATTAGGGGAGGGTGATAACTTTAATTTTCCTTCTTTAATATACACATGACGCGAATCATTTCTATCTTTGCTCCAATAGTGACCAGAAAAGTCCTTTAGCTGATCAACGTTAAGCTCAACAAACTGCGGCGTACTTTCAACTTCTTTTTCATAGAATTGGCTTAAATATAGATCGGCTACTTGGCGGGCTAAACCTGTTGAATATGCATCTTCTCTATTCGCAAGAACAATGACTGAAAATTGTTGTTCTGGAAATCTAATCAAGTTTGATTTAAAACCGCCAAACCACCCTGCATGGTCTATTTGTTTAAGCCCTTTATAATCACTTATACGTAGACCTGAAGCATATTCAATATGCTCACCGTTATTGAGTTTTCCGACGGTTGTCATCATTTCCCAAAAGTTTTTATCAAGCACTTTTTGTTGATAAAACTCATCGTCCCATTTTTTCAAATCTTCTACGGTAGTCAAAATGCCGCCATCACCAATAAGATCTAATGTTGACATGTTAATTTCAAATTCAGGTCCAGAGAAGGGGGTATATCCATAGGCTTTATTTTTAACAATATGGTTATGATTATTATGAAACAGAGTACTGTGCATCTTAAGTGGCTTAAAAATTTCGTTGTCAGCGAATAAGGCCATTGAAGCACCTGTTACCTTTTGCACTATTTGTCCAAGCAGCCAATAACCTGAATTACTGTATAAAAACTCCTCCCCAGGGGTAAAATTAAGTGATGGCTGGGCGGTTAACCACTCCATTACCTCTGTGTCATCATAGTAATCATCAGCTCTAAAACCTTTTAATTCTGTAAGATTAAAATAATCTCTCATTCCACTAGTGTGATGGAGTAAATGTTTTATGGTGATGCCTTTTGCATAATCTGGAAACTCAGGAAAGAAAGAGTAGAGCGAATCGTTTAAATTCAATTTTTTCTGCTGCGCTAACAAAAGGATCGTAGCAGCAGTGAATTGCTTTGAGGTCGATGCAATTCTATAAACAGTCGCTGGAGTATTAGGGACTGAGTGTTCGATATTGGCTAGGCCATATCCTCTACTGTAAATGAGTTTTCCCTCTTTAATTACTGCAACAGTGCCACCAGGCTGGTCATCTTGCTCCCAGTCGGAAAAAATACTATCAATATCCTGCTCACTAGGAGCTGCGCTAACATTGGGGGAAAATGCAGAAATAGCAATATAAACACTAACGAGGATTAATGGTTTTATTTTTAGCAATTTAAACTCCATTTTAAAATTACATGTACTCTTTTAGTCCACAGTATCCTATTTTTGTTCAAAATACTTGCAAGTGGACATTCCTATTGGGACTTACAATGCCTTGTTTCTCATACGCTATAAAACTGAGAAAGACGCTCTTGTAGAGTTATAGGATTTCAACTAAAAAGTCATTACGTTACTTTTTACAATGGGTGGCATGTTAAGTGTTTACGGGGGAGTAGTTAGCGTCAGACTGAATTTGAATAGCAAATAGTCACAAAAGGTCATCGCATTTCAAGTAGAAGTTGTTACTTTACTTTTTAACAATGGGTGGCGTGTTAAGTTATGCTGTTTTTCCCGCTATCTCCAATGAAACAAACTCTTTGGAAATAGCATTGATGCTTCTAAATTGGTACCACTGCAACCCGCATATCAAAAACGAACACACAATAAAGCTGATAACGGGAAGCAGAAGCAATGAGATTAATGGGTCTGCTAAATTAAGTAACATCATTAAATCCATTTATTAGTCCTCATTACTGACTAATGCTGTATCTGACTCAGTTACTGATTCAGTCAACTCAAGAGAAGAACTCAGTTCAAATAGTTGCTCTGCGATGTGACTTTGCAGATTCAAAGTAATTTCTTGTTTCGCAGTTTGTAGCATTTCTGTGGTTGCTTCAGTAAAACGTGTTTCTAATGCACTTACGACATCAGCACCACTCAATTCGTTCGCTTGAGCGCCAACACTTGCTGTTGCAATAACGACAATTAACGCTAATTTTTTAAATGTACGGTTAGTTTTTGTAGCTACTGAACGAGCGACTAAATTTGTATTTGAGCTTGAGTTAAACATGGTGTCTTCCTTTTCAATTATGGGGTACACCTAGGTTATTACAAGCTGCGTGCCAAGTTTTTGGTTTGAGCCTTAAGCTATTGACTTTACGTGCTTTTATGTGGTTTTAATCAAAAGAAAATCAGAAATAAATCAAAACATATTCAATTTAAATATGTGTGATAAATAAACAATTAGTCATTTTAACCACCTAAGTAGTGAGTTTAGCTAACTCTTAATTAGCAAACCGAAAATACATAAAAAGCGCCTCTAATGAGACTTTTTTTGTGTTCAAAAATAACTTTATCAGTGGTGATATGGAAAGAAGTAGGGTCAGAATCTGATCCAATTATTATGACAAATGCAGCATAGCCTTGATGTTTAATGTAAAGTATCTTATTGATAAGTATGGGCTGCTATTGATACATAGCTTTATAGTAAGGGGTCAGCATTGCTTGTAAAATATCTAGGTTTAACTTGGGATAAAGAAAGAGGTATGGACTTCCCAAGGAGCAGTTTCTTATCTGATGGCTTTTTTAGAATTACCCAGCCCAAGTATCTCAATGATAAAGGCAGTGAAGGTCAGCTTTACCCATATTTTAATGAGTTCTCACCAGCAGATTTAGCTTGGGCAAGAAAGCAGCATGATAAAATACAGGTAAACCCATTATACGAACCATCAGAAGAACAGTTAATTAATGCAAACCTAAGGCCTATGGGGACTAGGAAGGGTGAAATTTTTCCTCACTTCCTCAAGAGTGAAACAGGTTTTGGTTCAATGGAAGAGTATGATCGTCACCAGTATGAAGATGGAGTGATAAAGATAAATGAATTCCTATTAGAAGCTCTTAGCTGCCAATTAGGAGTCTTATCATTATGTAAATCAGATACTAGTGTACATATGTGGAACTTTTATGGATCTGAAGGGAAAGGCATTGCTATAACCTTTAATGAAGAACATCCTTTTTTCCAAGTCTTCATTCCAAAAGATGTAAGTTACACCCTCGAAAGTAGAGCAATGATCACTTACTTTAAAGGCAGTTGGCGTTTGAATGGGGAGCCTATAGATAATTATCGGGTTTCTGAGTATGCAAATCCGTTAGCAATGCACAAGGAACTTGTGAAACAAGGTATAGATGTTGATGATTTATCTAATAGGCTATTGTTCTCAAAGTCGGATGATTGGGACAAGGAAAATGAAATCCGAATTATATGCCCGCTAGAACTTTGTGAGAAAACGAATGATGAAGCGGTAACGCCTAATGTTCAAAATGAACTAGTACCTAATTTACTAACAGGCTATTCAAAGGTTTGCCTTAAGATGATCCCATTCGATGCTTTTGAGAGCATAGTTTTTGGCTATGAAACCGATGCTTGTGTTAAGAATGAAATTATCAATAAGATAAATGATAACCCTTTACTGTCACACTTAAAGATCAAGGAAGTGGTTTGGAATTTAGAGGGCAAACTAGACACAAGAAAGCTTACTGTCAGTACTTAGCCTGTAAAGCTAATTACTAAGTGAGGAATCTATTATAGCGTTAAATTTACAGTTTAGACTTCCTACGCTTGAGCTATAGAGACTTTTTATTAACTCGACTTAAAGCAATGAGTACCTAGTTAAATATATTGGGTCATTAATTTGTTGAGTCAGATTAAACTAATCCAAACACCGCTGCAGTCTACAATATTCCCCATTCCAAGTTGCTGAAATACGCAGATGAAAATGCCGTATAGCCATCATGGATGATGGCTAAGGCTCAGGGGGACATGGATGTCCCGTCTGAGCCGTTAGGTATTTTTATTGGAGTATGAAGAGCACAACTTGGTTGGGGCGGCAGGGGTGATTCAAGAGGGGGATTGCTGTTGATCCCCATCTTGGCCAGTGCAGGGTGGAACCCTGCGATCTCAATCCAAACGAAGTTTGGAATCCTAACAAAGAGTAATCAGTGATTACTCAGGGTCATAATCCAAAACTGGTGCCAACCATCTTTCCGCTTCTGCCAAGCTCATGCCTTTACGCTTGGCATAATCCTCAACTTGATCTTTTCCAATATTCGTCACACCAAAGTAGCGTGATTTCGGGTGGGCAAAGTACCAGCCTGATACTGCGGCGGTTGGGAACATGGCATAGCTTTCAGTGATATTAAGGTCGATAGTTTCATCGGGTTTAAGCAAATCCCACAATAAGCCTTTTTCAGTATGATCAGGACATGCAGGGTAACCTGGCGCTGGGCGAATCCCTTTGTATTTTTCACGAATAAGCGCTTCGTTATCTAATATTTCATCGGCAGCGTAACCCCAAAACTCTTTACGTACCCGTTCATGCATGCGCTCTGCGAACGCTTCTGCTAAACGGTCTGCAAGGCACTTAAGCATAATGGCGTTGTAGTCATCATGGTTTGCTTCAAAACGCGCGACATGTTCATCAATACCATGACCTGCGGTGACTGCAAATCCGCCCATGTAATCGGCAACGCCAGAGTCTTTTGGCGCAACAAAATCAGATAAACAGAAGTTGTCATTACCCACACGTTCAAGCTGCATGCGCAGATGATGGGTGGTCATTTCAACTTCGGTACGTGTTTCATCAGTGTATAGCTCAATGTCATCATGGTTGACGGTGTTGGCTGGGAATAAGCCCATAACCGCTTTGGCAGTGAGCCACTTTTCACTGATGATGGTTTTAAGCATGGCTTTACCATCGGCATAGAGTTTACGGGCTTCTTCACCTACAACCTTGTCGTCTAAAATATCAGGGAAACGGCCATGTAATTCCCAGCTTCTGAAAAACGGCGTCCAGTCGATGCGATCAACTAAGTCTTCAAGTGGGTAATC
>PJEL010005037.1_pt1 | contig 10713 bp, 12 predicted proteins | sample 1853271 | NCBI WGS metagenome assembly PJEL01 (sample SAMN08108733, study PRJNA415343) | Invertebrate metagenome, whole genome shotgun sequencing project. | host: Globobulimina | place: Sweden: Gullmar Fjord | collected 2015-08 | reverse complement strand
GATCCCACCTACGGTTTAGCGATCCATGCGCCCTTACCTGCTTAGGTGTTTCCGCACATCGAACCCTGCATTTCTGCCCCATAGACACGGCTACCGTGCGAGCTTCGCCCGTTCGAGGAAGCTGGCGTTCGACTAAGGCGATAGACAGCCTTACGGCGATTGAATTGCATAGTCTCTGGCCACTAATCACAGATAGCAATATTATCGACAACACGAGTGCAGGTGGCGGACCTTATGCGGTCGCTTTAAGCTTTAAAAATGGTTTGCGGGCGAGCTTGAGCCTAGTTCGACCGGGTCTTGTCGTATACAAAGACAACGCATCTCAAGAGCGGCGAAGGATAGCTTTGAAGAGTGACCCTCTTTCCGCTGCACTCGTCGGTATCCTGCATGCACACCTCAGCGAGGAGACTCTTCGAAAGGGAATCTATTGAATAGTTCTTTAGTGTTGGCCAACTAGGGCTTGCACCTGCCGGCCACTCCGTGGCCGCGAGTGAAGCCGAGCGTTCTGTTGCCAAAGTTAAACCAATACGAAACTTTGCGCACGACCTCGGCTCGCCTGAAGCAACCGGGGTACACTGCCGCCCATTTAAAAGGATTGCGTCAGAAAGCACTTTTGACTAGCGGGGGAACCCTAAATGGCCAACAACGATCTCTACACGCGTCGCATCTTCGTCGCAATGCCATTCACGAAGACACCGAACCGTGATAAAGCTGACCTTGACGAGTTTTTTGACCAAGGTATTCGCCATTGCATTGAGACCGCTAGAACGCTGAAGTACAGATATACAGTCGAAAGGTCGGGCGAGGAATTCGATATCTCCGCTGAACTAATTCGCGCACTATTCCGCGCGGATGTTGTACTGGCAGATTTGTCCGGAAACGAACCAAATGCGAACGTGATGTATGAGCTTGGCATTCGTCTGGCACTAACTAACCGCCCGGTCATTCTGCTCCGAGAGGAACACGAAGACAATCGGCCGATTTTTGACATCGGTCACTTTCACATATTCCCGTACAAGTGCAATGAATACTCATCACTTCAACGACATCTGCTGCAGAACCTCGAACGCCTTGAACGCATGGAAGGCACAACGGTGTCCCCCATACTGAAGGCGCTCGAAATCGAACCGAGCGTGGTTGAACTCGTGAGTGGGGAGCGTCTTGTCCGAATCCTGACGAGTCTTCACGTGCAGCTTGCGTTTTACATGTATGACTTGGCCGCTTCTATACAGGAATGGGCTCGTAACTCTGACGTATCTCTGCCGCCGCCGCCAGATCCCTCAGGCCTCGATAATCGCGAGATCCTTTTCAATTCGTGCCATTGGTTGGGAGAGATGTTTGGGCCAAAATGGGACGATTATTCCCTTCACCAACTCGACTGGTCGAATTTTCGTTTTCCATCGCACCGGATACCGTCATTGGAAATGATCGTAAGTGAGGGCCTCTTCTTTGCCATTTCTGTGGCGGACCAACAGGACATCAACCTAGTAAATGGCCTCTTTTTTCAGCTCTGGGCGTGGATCTCGCACGGTCGCTTCATGAAAGATGAACCTCGCCGAACTGGACTTAACATGTCCGTCGTCGGCAATCTGATCAACGGCCTGATCTTGGCATTCGTGCGATTTCCACGTTACGAGCCGCACGATCACGAGCAGAGACGTGAGATAGCAAAGGCGATGGCGTTTACGGCCGAAGCATTTAGCCAGCTCATTGGCCAGGATGTGAAGATAGTACATGAAGGCACCAACGCATGACTCACGTATGTACAACAGAACATATCGTTGCAACCGGCGTGCTACTCGTATGATAGTTTGACCGTTTACGAAATGGAAAGATGTTCGATGGTTCAAGCCGCGATCGCAAGGCCCGCACGCGGCGAAACTCAGCGTTGGAATGATTGAATGAAAATAGAATCCAGCAACTTGATCCCAATCTCGCAAGCTGTCCACCTTACCTTGCTGGCCTTCGGGATAGCACTGGCTCTCTTTGCAGTCTCTACGTCGTATGCCATTTGGATTCAAGGGGCTGACACTTCGAAATTCGGCCCGTGGGGCACTCTCCTTTTTGCCCTCACATTTGTCTCGGCAATTATCGGGATCCCATTCGGCATTCTATTGATCGGCAACATTGTATCGGCCATTATTCTTAATAAAGCCTTTACTCTCTTCCCGATCATGGTCAGCTTTTCTTTCGTTTTGTGGCTTGCCATCTATTCGTTTTGCAACGGTACGCCACAGGGCCAAATCCTGCTGTTTGGCATACCGGCAGCCTGTGCAGCCGTTACAGTTTTAGGAAGTGCGATGGAAAGGGCTCTGCAGCACCCTGAGGATTGAGTGAGTGGGCATTTCGCTTGCGCGCCAAAATCTGATTTGCAGCGTGACGTAAGCAAAATAGCAATGAAGAAAGGGGGAGCTACTTGATGCGCAGCTCCAAATCGTTGGAGTGTCTGTGTTTCCCTTGAGGGTGGCCCTTCCTTATGCGCACTGCTGACTTGATTTGGAAGCGTCATCCAACTAAGCGCTTCAGCGGGCATGTCCATGCATGCCGCTGAGCGTTAGCGTTATGCTCACGGAAGATAGTAGGTGAGGATCAGTGATTCACCGCATCTTAATCCTCTTTTTCACTTTGCTTGCGACCAACTCGGCTGTCGCAGAGATTTCAACCATCAACTGTCCAACCGCCCCGCCTTATGTGCGGCGTCTTGAGCTCCATGAGCGTTGGCGCATCGATGCGGAGGATCCAGATTCCCCGCTTCTGGGATGCTTTGGTCCATCCCAAGTGGTATGGCACGAAGGATTCGTGTACTTACTCGATCAACAGCTCTGTCATATTTTGGTATATACGGATGACGGTATATTCCAGGGTACTATCATGCGCGAGGGGGAAGGCCCTGGTGAAGTGCGCAATCCTGGAGCCATGCTCCTCTGTTCCAACGGCAGCCTCGCTGTGCAGCATGGCTATCCCACCAAGTTGGAGTTCATCGATCACGCCGGCACACCTCAGGGCCGCTGGCAGCTGCAGGCCAATGCATGGGCCAACCGGATCCAAGAAACATCGCTCGGCTGGTTCGCCATCTACACGGAATCCAAGCAAAGTGACGAGCCGAATGTCTTTACTTCTGTCTTCCACGTTGCCCTGCACGACAGCAATGGCCTTCGCACGGAGGAGTATTACCGAGAGCAACAGCAGGTCCAACACCAGCAATCAGGAAGGACAGAGGAGGTAGACGAATACATTCCTTGGTACACGGCAGTTGCCGTCGGGATGGGCCAGGTAGTGATTGCGCCATCCAGAGACCAGTACCGACTAGAGTGGCGAGGCCTTTCAGGCGAAGTGTCGCGCATTGTGACACGCGAGATTAAGGCCCATCGCCGCTCAACGGCTGAGCTTGATGAGCTGAAATATAGCAGCTATAGCATCATGAACGGTGACCTGAGATTCAAAGATCGCAAGCTATGCGCCTATGATCCGATGATCAGTGCCATTGACCCGCTGCCGGACGGACGACTACGCGTACGCACATCATTCTTCGAAAAAGACCTCCCTCAGGGCATGGTCTGCCGTTATGAGCTTCATGGCCCCGATGGCCAGCTACTCGAGCAAGTAGAGATATATGACCCATCAAACGATTACGATGTAGACTATGACACGATCGTCTTGCTGGGTGATGACCGCGCCATGGTACTGCGCAACCTTCGTCCCGCTGCTAGGGCGGCCATTGGCGGGAGGCTCCACCCGAAGTTGATAGAGAAGTTGCCGCCACCGCCAGACAGCCGTGACGACATAGCATATACACCAATCATGTGCGACTTAGTCCCCCGTCATCCTGCAGACCGAGAACCTGCGGGCCAGGGCTTAAGATGAATTGCGCCTATGCTGTACTGTGTCTTATACGTATGAGAGTCGTTATCGGAAGGCTGAATAGTGAATGCTTGGGCCAAGGTGAGAACTATAACATGAGTTTGCAGCACGACGGCGCTGCGCACCGCAGCTGAAACCAAGCGTTATGCATCTGAGGAGCGCCAACCAGAACAGCAGTGAATGAACGCCATGCAGATTATTGCAGCATTTGCTTTCGGTATAGCATTCATAATCACATTGCTCGTAGAGTGCGGCGAGACGCCTTTGCCGTTAAAGGAGCTGTCGAGTAGCTGTGTGGCATCGGGCCGCATTGTTGGGGTCGGCGGGCAGCATGATTGGGAATCCTGAAACAGGTTGGGCAAGAACAGAATGGATAAGATTGTTGATCTCCGGCGTGCATTGCACAAGCACCCCGAACTCTCATGTCGCGAGTTCGGAACTGCGCAGGCAATTCTCAAGTTTTTTCTTCCCCTCCGGCCGGATAAAATCATCGAGAAGCTTGGTGGGAATGGGCTAGCCTTCCATTTTTGCGGTTCCAGGCGAGGCCCAACGATTCTTCTGCGCTGCGAGCTGGATGCTGTGCCTGTACATGAATCGAATTCGTTTCCGCATCGATCGGATAACCATGCCGTTTCGCACAAGTGCGGACATGATGGTCACATGGCAATACTCGCCGCTGTAGGCAGAGAACTGAGCGCTAATCGCCCTCCTTCAGGGAAGGTGGTGCTTCTGTATCAGCCAGCCGAAGAGACCGGTGAGGGGGCGGCTTCTGTTATCCGGGATGCACGATTCTCGGACACCCCGCCTGATTTTTCGTTTGCTTTGCATAACCTACCAGGTTTCCCGCTCGGTCAAGTGATTTTGCGGCCAGGAGGATTCACATCTGCCTCGCGTGGGATGTCATGTCTGTTGCAGGGCTCTCCCGCTCATGCTGCTCAACCAGAAACCGGCAGGAGTCCGGCCAAGGCCATGTGCGAAATCATTAACAGTCTTTCTGCGCTTCCACCCAACATGCTCGCATCCGGTGAAAAGGGATTTGTCACTGTCGTCGGCTCGCGTCTGGGTGAAAAGACATTTGGAACCGCTCCCACTCAAGCTGAAGTTTGGGCAACGCTCCGCTCTGAATCGGATGGGGGGATGACGAAGCTGGTCGCCCATGTGGAGGCAATGGTAGAGAAGGTTTCAGCGGCGCAAAATCTGACGTTTGATATTTCGTACGAGAATGAATTCCATGCGACAATCAATTCCAAGCGGGCAGTCGACATCCTTCGCCGGGCTGCTCCTCCTTTGTCCATCTCGGAAATACCAGGTCCCTTTCGCTGGTCGGAGGATTTTGGTCGCTTCACAGAAATCTCAGCTGGAGCATTGTTTGGCATTGGATCTGGGGAAGAATTGCCAGATCTGCACAACCATGACTATGATTTCCCTGACGATCTCATTCAAATGGGTGCAGAAATGTTCTGCCGAGTTATCGATGAGTGCCTCGCTTTGTAGAATGCGATCTAACCCGCCGTTATAGACAGGCCGCCGCTTCGCGTTGGTTGCCGATCGGCAACGCGTTATGCCCATGAAGGACAAATACCCAGATGAATAATAAGCAGATATCACTCACAGTCGTTTTCCTCCTTGTAGGGTTTATAATTCCTTCCAAGGCTTTTGGCTGAGGTGTCCCATTGCCGGGCGGTCCGCCCCCACAATGTGGTGACACTGGAGTTTACGGAGAGCAGGATCAAGGATCTAGGTTGCAATTAGGCATTGGTCTGGGTTCACTCAGCTCTACACTGCGCTTTGATGGGAGTAATGAAGTTGAGATAGATATGAGTACCATTTCAATTGCAGGCTCCTGGCAGCTAAGCAAGAAGTGGTCAATCCGAACCGGGTTGGGTCTTGTTTATGATGGAAAGCTCAAGCCGGATAACATGCCTGCTCTAATGGTAAAGTCGGGAGGATTGATTGCTGTTGGATTTGAATACCTCTACTACCGGGGTGAGGGCTCTTCTCCATCCATCGCTTTTTCAACATTCCTCAGTGCTACTTCCAGTAAAATTGAAAATCCTAGCACCCTAAAAACAACTAACTACTTTGCCGCAGATCTTCGGTTTGGTGGTCTTGCTAGTTGGAATGTTAAAGGAAAGATCTTTCCCTATTTTTCAGGGCGTGTATTTGGTGGACCCGTAAAGTGGGAATTGGATGAGATAGAAGTTACCGGAACCGATATTCATCACTACCAGCTTGCCATAGGTACAGCCGTACAATTTGGTGCAAGAGGTGCTTTTATGGAGTGGGCTGGACTTGGTGAAAAATCTCTGAGTGCAGGATTAAGCTATGTTTGGTGATTCAAAACATAGCAGTTGCATGCTGCAGACGGATCAAGCTCGACACGGCTCCTGCGGGGCAGGACCCGGGCCAAGTTAGACCGCTGCAGATGCGCGTGTTAGGCTATCGACTTTCATTCATCATCGAGTGGGTGAAGACGTCGCAGAGGACCTTCTCCATGATGTTTTCGTCCGAATTCATGGCCGGGTCGGTTCCCTGAAAGAGGAATCCAAGCTCGAAAGCTGGCTGTACCAGATAACCCGCAATGCCATCGTAGATTACTATCGGTCAAAAAGGCCAACGGAAGCGTTGCCGACCTGGCTCGAGCAACCGCAATCCAACGAAGAAGACGATGTTCGGCTAGAACTCTCCCGATGCCTTGGGCCGATGATCGAGCGAATGCCTGATAGCTATCGAAGGGCCGTCCAACTCTCGGAGATCGAGAACAGGACACAGAAGGATGTTGCCGATCTTGAAGGAATTTCGTTGTCCGGGGCGAAATCAAGAGTGCAGCGGGGAAGGTCAATGCTTGCCCGTATGTTACGGGATTGCTGTGAATTGGAGCTGAACAGGAACAATCAAGTCGTTGATTTCAGGAAGAGAGATCCCGGTTCGTGTGAGGAATGATGTCCCGGGAAGATTTCTTGCGTCCTTTTTTAATTTCCTCCGTCTACATGGGCGAAATCACAATTGGCCTATGACTTGAGAGGAGATAGAAATGAAAGCCTTACAAATCCGCTGGCAACGCCTCGTCAACGATTCCGGGGAGACATGCAGTCGTTGTGGGATAACCGAAGAAGCAGTGCAGGATGCGACACGTACTCTGAAGCGATCCCTGGAGGGGCTAGGCGTGGATGTGACATTGAAAATGAGCAGGATCAATAACACCGATTTCGAGAAAGCTCCGCTCGAGTCCAATCGGATTTGGGTTGCCCACAAACCGCTCGAAGACTGGCTGTCTGCTACTACCGGACAAAGTCAATGTTCTGCGGCATGCGGCGATTCAGATTGTCGAACTATCGTGGTTGGTGGCAAGGCCTATGAGGCCATTACTCCCGAGATGATCGTTAAAGCCGGACTATTGGCAAGCGCGGAATTGATCGACGAATCGCCTCAGTCCGGTTCTTGTTCAGGGTCCTGTGATCCGCATGCGCCTGAGGCATGTTCGACCGATCCGGTCTAGGGAAGAAGCCAGACAATCGCACGGAAACCGACCAGTGAGGCCTTTGGCCTCACTGGCGGTTCATGTGCGCGTTAGATGGCGCGAAAAAGATTGGATGGTGAAGTGAACGCAAAGATTGCGATCGAAAGCAGCCCCGCAACCGAAAGGGAGCGAGCGGATCTTCTGGAACTGATGAGAGTGCATCTGTCTGATCGACTTGAACAGACGATGAAGCTCCTGGATTATCTTGGCTGGAGTTCCAGGATCTCTACCAAAGTCGGGGGCAAGTGCGCACGGTCAGGCACGAAGGTGAAGTCGCCGGATACTATTGGATCGAATGTAGGGGTAGAGAGCTGCACATTCATGCAATCTTCGTGCTTCCGCAATCTCGTGGGCGAGGCGTCGGGTCGGCGGCTATTTGGCAGATCGAGGACAAATTCAGAGCTGGCGTTGACTTAATTGAGCTAGGCGTACGCAACGACAACGCTGGTGCCAAATCGTTGTACCGGCAGCATGGGTTTATCGTTGAAAAGAAGCTTCCCGATGAAGGCTACGTGATTATGCGGAAGCACTTGGGCGGCGAGCCACCTAACTCTGCTTGCAGCGGATGGCTCTGGCGAGATTAGAATGAGCGGGGATCGCGAATAGACGCCACCGCTGAATCGGACGTTAGGTTGCGACCCGGTCTGCTTGGCGATTCCGGAGTTGTCTGAGAAATCGAATCTTCAGAGGAGGCAAGATGCTTAAAGGGGACGCGGTCGTACTCAGAAGAATTCGGGATGAGGATTGGCCGCAGATCGAGGCTTGGGCGGAGGACGCCGACGCTCTCTGGGGTCCGTTCCAGCGGTTTCAACTCGATTCCGTCCATGCGCTAAAGGGAGCCTACGAGAAGACAAGGCTCCTAAGTCGCGAATCCATGTGCCTGATCATCGAGACCGCCGACGGGAGCAAGCCCGTGGGGATAGTGCGATATACTCTACACGCGATGGCGGATCCCGACATGCCGACTCCTGAGATCGGCTTCGTGATCGCAGATTCCGATTCGCGAGGCAAGGGGTACGCCAAGGAAGCGACAGCATTGATGGTGAGCTATGTTTTCGCTCGCTTCCCCACATCGCGGGTGTCCGCGTTCACGGACGCTGCGAATATCTCCGCAAAGCGGTTGCTGGAGTCCTTGGGGTTCCGGCTCGAGGGTACGCTTCGTGAAGCCATGTTCCGGGGCGGCACCTGGAGCGACGTCGCCCTCTATGGGCTTCTTCGGGAGGAATGGAAGATGTAGGACGATGACCGCCACCCAACAATCTGGTTTCAGCGGCCGGCGTTACTCGCCGCCACTGAACCGAAGCGTTAGGCGACAATTCAACGGTGCTGATCGCTGTCGAGGCAACTGCTGAAGAAATGGGGCGCACTGCATATGACAAACGCAACGACCCGAAATCTAGATCAGCTAAGGGAACTATACCGGACGTCCGGGGAAAAAGAGATTGCCCTGTTCCTAGGTGCTGGCGTGAACGGTGGGTCATGGGCAACAAAGCACCCAGCCTGTGCGAGTTGGCCAGAACTCTTGAAAACCCTCGGCAAGTGCTTCCAACGCGAAGACCATTTCAACAAGAAGGCGCTAAATGCAACAGGCAACGATTGGATCAATTCTGCCTCCAGGCTATTAGATGGGCTGGACCGAGTGGAGGTGGCCAAGGCAATCGACTACTTCATCTACGCGGGTATGTTTAGCACTCCAGCGGGCCGCATGAAGACGCCCAGGAAGCACAGGGTTATGAAATGGACCATACTAAAGCAAATGCCTACCCTTTGTGCGGCCGTGTGCTTCTCTGCTGCAATTGGACCACACCCAGCTAAGGCTCGCAGCATGCGTCGAAATCCGAAGATTGCTCGCGTACTTACGACCAACTACGATTTCTTCTTTGGTTCATCTTGGCCCCGATATACATCGATGAAACGCAGTTGGTGGCCGGCGACTCGGACTTCCACAGGCAGTCGCTTTGAAAGCGCGGGGCCTATTGTATACTTGCACGGATACCTTCCATATTCGGGCGCCCGAGAAGTAGATGTCGTTATCACGCAAGACGATTATGATCTGGCCTATTCTCCATCTGGAGGCGCTGATGGAGGATTCGCTCGGAACCAACTCGCGGATGCTGTAGACCGCTACCATCTCATCTTCATTGGGTTTTCATTCTCTGACGACTATGTGTGCAAAGTGCTCCGCCGCAGCACCAGTCAAAACAAGGCCTTCGCGTTCCTGCATGAAAGCGAATCCGTCGCAATCCGAGCAGCAGAAGATGCTGGCGTTATACCTGTCGTCTTAAAATCGTGGAAGCAGCTACCGAACAAGTTAAGAGGTTTATACTGTTCAGGGCTGACGCAGTGTGAGCTAAAGCGTACTGAAAGGACTGGAGCTGAGTATTGGGCTGCGCTTCAGAGTGGTTTGGAGCCCCGGGTACGGAAATCGACAGAGTTGGGTGAAGCCTAACTGTAGATTGAGCGGACGGGCTTCGCCATCCACTCATCCTAGCGTTAGGCAGGCAGAAGAGGTTCAGGTGGAACTGAAGACGGCGGCAGCATTCTACACGCTTGGATTACTAACCAGCGAGGAACTCGTTGAGATCGGTACCGAGGCACTAGGGCATGGCGTAGATACTCCGGCAATAAGGACGCTAGCGGGGCTAGCGGATTCGGAAATTTCGGAAGCACGATTGCTATTCGAACAGGTCGTGCGCGACAGCGGTGAAGACGGTCTTGTGCTTGAGCAGGCGGCGCTTATCGCTGGTAGTTTTGTGGCTAGAAGGATCGTAGCCCGCGAGGTTTCTCCCAGGTCCGGCGCGAAAGAGATTGAGGCGATCTACTCAGCATCTAACTACGCGACGGAGCTTGGCTCTATTGGGTTGCTCTACGATGAGTACGCTTGGGACGAACCTCGTTCGAGTGAGGAAATCGATAGAGATGTTTTGAAGGAGGCTCAGCTTTTAGTCGAGCGAAGTAGGATCTGAGCGAGGAACATCATGAGCAGAATGCGCAAAAAGATACTTTCCGACTTGCTAGAATTGGCTCGTCCATTAGGCGAGCTCATTGCTCGTCTGGGCAGGTTCCCGTGGGATTCGGATCAGGAACTGGTTATTATTCGTCCGTCTCATGTCGCAGCGATTTTGCATCGATTTATCGCAAAGGAGCTTTCGGATTATCAGGTTGAGGCTTGGGCGGATGCGATTGAAGGTCGGGACGACATCGAGTTTGAATCCGATGAACTCGTTGAGATTATCTTCCGGCTTGCAAGGAGCTGCAATGGGTGCCCAGATGGGAGCCACATTCGGTCCTTGGGGTGCTGTGATAGGTGGAGCGGCTGGCTTCGCGGCTGG
>PJEL010005036.1_pt1 | contig 10714 bp, 8 predicted proteins | sample 1853271 | NCBI WGS metagenome assembly PJEL01 (sample SAMN08108733, study PRJNA415343) | Invertebrate metagenome, whole genome shotgun sequencing project. | host: Globobulimina | place: Sweden: Gullmar Fjord | collected 2015-08 | reverse complement strand
GGAGTAAGCAACCACACTCCTTTTATGTAGATGGCTTGGGGGCAGGAAGAATTCATTTCTCATGTCCATTTTGGTGAAATGGTAGCACAGAAATTTCCCAAGTAACCTTGCACCTCAGACTTGGGGCCAAAAATCCGCAACCACAGCATAAAAACAACCGGCTTTAAGCAACAAGTCAGTCACTAACGACAGCACCAATAACTGCAGCTACTAGCACTATTTGTCGCGGTTGTCGTATTTATATCGTGAATACGAGACTCTTCCAACCGCCAACCACTACACGAATTCAAGCCAATGTAGCAGTGAAACAAACCAGTGCTATTCACTATGTTAACTGTCCTTCTTAGAACATACATGAAGAGTGATATACTATTATTAACTGATGCATAAGACGTAATAGGGGGACCCCCTAATGGGACTTAGACGTACACCCTAATTGGTGTATGTACACACATGTATATGTATCTACACCCCTGGAATTTATCGATACACAGGGTGTAAAGTTGGCGTAACCTAACACAATTACAGCAAAAAACAGCACCTGTTGTAATTAGTCTGAATATATCTGTGAACCCTGAAATGCTGAGCTCAACGTGCATTCCAATGCATTGAACTCTCAAACATTTGACAGTGTATTGTTGCTTCGTAAGCCCATCAGAAAGTATACAGATTCGAAGAATACCGCGAGACTTACCTGTGGTCCAAACGTATGTACACCTCAATAGATGTAACTACATTTTGGGATGAACCTGATGCGTCACGCCTAAGATGATTAGTTGTAGAAATAAACCAAAAATAACCCTAACGCTAACCCAAACCCAAACCCAAACCCAAACCCTAACGCTAACCCAAACCCAAACCCAAACCCAAACCCAAACCCAAACCCTAACCCTAATCCCGGTTGAGAGGTACCAGAGATGTGAATGCGTCTCACTCTCCGCTACAGAGCCGTCATTGACGGCGAAGTTCGAATCTGGAGGGTATATGTGATTCGCTTTCCCACAGTGGTGGAAACATTTGGATCTTGAGCTAACCCTAATCCTAACCCTAACCCTAATTCAAACACTAACTCGAACTCTTTAATCTGGCAATATCAGCATTCTTGTGATTAAACCCTTCTGCCATGACTGTGAGGGTCCCGAGTGACGTAAATCGGCTTGATGCCTCTGAATAAGCATGGCAGAGGAAAATGACTTCGGCTTCGGAACCATATGTCTGGCTGTTGCCATAGGTGTTTTTTACCGAGTTTGCCTCCAGGGAGTGATTCGCCTGCCTTTTACGGTGAGAGATAGATGGTCGGGCGTGTTGTACTAATGACAGTTCTATATGTGGTCAATAATTATGTCTTATCTGGTGAGTGCACACTTTTGCATTTGCCTGACCTTCCTCCATTTTCCTAGGTGATATTGCTCATAGCGGGTTGTATATTTTCTGTCATTTTCTACCATACAACGAATGAGTTTTCGGTATTTAATACAGAAATTGCTGAATCCATTCACGTCTGGATAAATGTCGATCCTCGTATCTTGCAGATGGTTTTCCTTCCACTGCTCATATTTGCATCGTCCTTTAGCACTAGTGCATACATCCTGGGGAAGCAAATCGAGCAGATACTTTGGCTTGCCATACCTGGAGTGGCAATGGGAACTGCTCTAACGGGTCTTTTCATACATAACGTTCTTCCGTATGACTGGGGTTGGAACACCTCTCTCCTTTTGGGGGCCATCCTCTCCGCCACTGATCCTGTGTCTGTAGTGTCCATTCTCAAAGATCTGGGGGCGCCTGAAAAGGTTGCCACTCTGATTGAAGGAGAAAGTCTTTTTAATGATGGTACAGCTATTGTGGCTTTTGAACTGTGTTTGGAGTCAGTTCTAGGCGTAGACCGTTCTGTAGGCCAATACATTGCAGAGGGGGCTAGACTTGCACTTGGAGGTCCGGCAATAGGTATACTTAGTGGAATTATTGGGTGCTACGCTTTGTCATTCATCTTTAACGACCCCATTTCAGAGATAACGTTGACTCTTTTACTTTCATATGGGACGTACACACTGTCCGAGATTGATGCTAAGGTTTCTGGCGTCCTTGCAGTTGTATTTTTGGGGCTGTGGCTTAGCTTCTATGGGCGTGGCAAGATCTCGCCCAGCGTTGGGCCCTCATTAGATAATTTTTGGGTAGTGCTGGAGTTCATTGCCAATACGATTATTTTCTTTGTCACCGGTCTTATCGTTACAGGGCAGGGATTTTTATTATCAACTAACAAAATAAGGCCAAGTGACTGGGGTTATATGGTCTCGCTATATTTTTGGCTAACTCTGGTAAGGTTGACCATACTATTTATTAGCTGGCCTGTCTTTCAGTATGGGCAGTACGGTGTATCATGGCAACAAATGTTGGTGATGTCTCATGCCGGTCTAAGGGGGGCTGTATCCCTGATTTTGGCCTTGATAGTGCAAGGCCATGAGGAAATCGATTCCGATATTAGGGAAAGAATTATGTTTAATACCAGCGGTGTTGTTGCACTATCCCTCATCGTAAATGGATCAACAACTAAGCTTCTGGTACACCGACTTGGATTGAATCATACCACCGATGCACACAAAGACGTGTTTCGTTCTGCAGTTAATGCAATAGAGGCCAAGTTGGAGAGCGACGAGGAGGAAATTATGAAAGACCCATTTCTTGCAAATGCAAGCTGGGCAACTGTGTGGAGATATATCCCCGTCCTGACTGCTGAAGGTTTATGGAGAAGAATATCACTTGGGCACGTCAAGCTTAGCGGTGAGGAGGTGAAAGACATCAGGAGGCACTATGAATTGCATAATTCTCAGCAGCAGCGCGTTGGGCGCTCGGCTAGTGCTCCGAGTCTCGTTGGGCGCTCGGCTAGTTCTCAGAGTCACGTTGGGCTCTCGGCTAGTCTTCAGAGTCGCGTTGGGCGCTCGGCTAGTTTTCAGAGTTTTGAGCCTAATTCTCAGAATTTTGATTTTTCTTTTGTACTTAGAGATGTCAAAGATGCCAATGCTCTGTCAAATTCACAGCCCAGCAGCTTTTCAACAACTTCTCGATTTATTTCAGCTAATTCTAGCAGGGTTTGGAGACATAGTGCTCGATGGCGATATTCTCACCTTCCTCATCCTCTACGAATATTGTGGTTTGACATACTCAAAACATTCCAATATGATCCTGAAATGATTGGTGAAGGAAACTGTATACATATTGATGATTTTTTTAACAAGTACAGCCTGGCAGGGGAAAAGGAACCCCCCCGAGAATGGGACTTCGAGGAAGAAATCAAGCAACCTAATGGGGATGTCCTAGTGGCTACTGAAAATGCAGAGGTTGATGTGCACAGCAGCCCGTTGAATCTGTTAAAAGACCCTGTGAGATCTGTGTTACTACTGGATAGTCAGAGTTCATCTCTCCATGGCCGTCGGCGATATCGCACACCTGATTTGAGCCTCCATTCAATATCATCTCACACTGAATATCGTAGTCGTAAGTCTCTGGACATAGAAGAGATAAAGGAGGCTCGTATGAGGTTTTTAGCTGCTCTCAAAGCTGCCTACCTTTCCCAGTTTCAACGTGGGCAGCTGGTAGGTGATGTCTATACAATGTTGCAGTCTTCGGTTTTAGAAGTCGAGGATAAAGTTGATCAGGGGTGTACGATAAGCACTTCAAGCTTACTTGAGCGTGTGAAAAATGCTTCGTTTGTACCAGAGACAGAGAGTACAATCTTACGCTGGTTCAACTGGTGGCCGGCCCGGGTTCCCATTATAGGCATTGTTTCCAATCGTGTGTTCCACTTCTTGAGCATTGCCTGGAATATGAGGACTGCATACGAGAGTGTGAACCTTAAGGATTTGTATGGAAATTGTACTTTTGCACTTGGCATTGTGAAATCCGAGGTGGACATCCAAGTTGCCCTGTGCAAAGAAGCAGTGGAGAACATATGCAAGTCCGCACCGTTTATGTCTAGGGCTTTCAAAACTAAATTTGCTGCTCGTCTTTTACTGTTTCGATATCAGCAACATCTTAACAACTTGCACATGTCAGGCCACATCTTAGAGAAAGAAGTAGAAGTTGTTAGTGAACTGATCACTCGAAGTGTTATAGCTATCTCAAATCATCCCTTAACAGAGGGCCTCCCAAAGCTGCTTGACGTTTGTAGGAGTATTGAATGCCTTCATACTCTAAGTGCACATGAGATAAGTAAGCTTATAGAAAATGAGGCTTTGATTGAGCAGAAAATAGTAGGATCTCAGGTTCTCATGCGAATTGGTTGCATAGAATGTGCCAACGGGCGTAAAGGGTGGTACTACCTGATTCGGGGGAGCGTTGTAAGGACAGTTCCTTTTCATTTAGCCCAACGTGGCGGTAGCCGTGCCGTTATGAATGGATCATCTGAAGTGGAAAACAAAGATGTAGTGGCTAATAGGGAGGTAATAGACGGAGGCTCTGGCTCTGTTGATGATAGTGGCAGCTTTCGTAATATTAGTCGGCGAAATGTCTTTTCCAGGCTCAAGGCGGCGTCAAAACCTGTGACCCCCACCGTTTCCTCAGAACACCACCTGGGCTTGCTTTTTGGCATATCTGATGCTCTCCTTATGCGCCCACAACATGCAGGGTACCACACAAAAGAAGCATTTACCCACCTTGTATTTTTTGACCTGCACAAGATACTGGCATTGGCAGATAATATTCCCAGGCTTAAAGAGGGCATTTGGCGAACGGTTGGTGCTCATGCCTTACGTCACTTTCCTCAATATTGCACATTTACCCTGAGGAGCCTACACAAATTGCTTCATGACTCATTGTTTCATGAAGTCAAAGCAGGCTGCTCTGTCGAATTTTTCCTTCCTGGAGGATCCTCCGCAGTTGTTCTGAGGGGTTCCGTCAACATTTATGATGATTCCTTGTTGAAAATTACCAAGTTTGAGCGTGATGAAAAAGAAAAAGAGAAAATTGCCCCCCACCCTGTTTTAAGACGTCATAGTCAATCTGCAAGAAAGGCTAAGCTACTTGGCACTATTGACCTTCCTGCTCAACACGGTGGTTCTAAAACAGAACATCCTAAGCTCATTCAAACTATTGATGCCCCCTTGTTGGCTGAGTGCCGCTTCAAAGATGAGAAAGGAGAGATGCTCCAAATACTTTCTACAGCTGAATCCTTCGTGCATTCATCGGGTGCTCTTTTCTTTATTGTAAACCCCAAGGAGATTAGAGTAGCCCACCACGAGTCTAAGATAATTCACAGCGTTGAATCATTTGAATCAAATTTATAAGACGGCCATGTGCCTATCATCCATGAAGAGGCATCGGGGAGGAGAGAGTGGGAGTCTCGTTCGCATGATACCGTGCCGTTTGCCCCTGATATTTCGTATTTCTAGGAGAATAGGCAGTGGTGCTCTTGTGTTAGTTATATGGTAGGGTACAAATACTTCTGCTATTGATGAACTGAAGAACGAGTGGGGTAAAGAGAAATGGGAGGGACTAATCAGCTAACTTGCAGCAGCAAGCACAACTATATTCATTGACTACTCAAAGGGGGTTAATAACATTCTTGTCTATAGCATAGGCCCAAGTCCATTGCTGTAATGGAAGGGAGCTGCTGCTCTGTGTATATTTTTTTCCAATTGTATTTACGACACCTCAAATCAGAAGCTTTTTTCTTCCATTCTCCTCCTCACCTTTAGTGTTGGCATCCAAAGCTATTGGTGCTGTTGCTGATCTGAGATCTGATTTTATGAATGAGGGTCAAGTGAAACTCCATTTCACCCGTACTGGCACCCCATGTGTGTACGATGTTAACCAGTTAAAACCAATCAATTTTTTCAAATCATGTATTTATGTATTAACGGCTTTTCTTTTCTCCTACTCGTGTGGTCGACCCTCCTTAAGGAACGCATAATATTATATTCACTTTTTATGCCACCCAGGCCTATCCTGTAACCCTACCAACCTCACTCCAAAGTCGGTTTTGGCATTCAAAACCGACTTGGAGTGATTTGTTCGGTATATTCTAATGCTTCTTCATCAAACACAACTACGAATCATCCCAGTGTAACCGCCACGGTGATGCTAAGATCATCAAACTCTGGATATGAAGAGAGCAATATCGTATTTAGTTAAACCCCAAATTTCGGCCTCAACCGGTCGGGGGTTTGCGAGTTATGGTTTTGGGAAAACTGGTGAGAGTTTGATGGGTAAGCGGGCGGATAACAAGGAGTCTGAAGTGTTGTGCGTGAAGACCAATATGTGTTCAGCCATTAACGATGCATTGCGTATCGCAATGGCGAGTGATCCTACGGCGATAGTATTTGGGGAGGACGTGGCTTTTGGAGGGGTCTTTCGGTGCAGTGTAGATTTGAAAGACATGTATGGTAAACACCGCGTGTTCAATACACCAATATGCGAGTAAGTGGTGGCAATTGAGCGATAGAGTAGGAAACTAACCCAATATAATAACTCATAACTCATAACCCATAATTCTTTACTTGTAATCCATAGCCCACAACCCGTAACTCATAATCCATAACTCATGACTCGTCGTCCATAACGCACTAACCATAACTCGTATATATATATATATAATTTTATTCTCTCTGCTCGTCAGTTGTTGCTTCCTTGTGTAAATCATGCAAGGAACCCATCCACGCATTAATTTTGTGATTTTGTTTTTTAATGGGGGTTTGTTTTAGTATTTCTGCATTGACTAACTGTGTATCACTCATTTTCAACCCTCACTTTATAGGTCAGAGATTGTAGGGTTCGGCATCGGTTACGCTGCAGAAGGGGGGACAGCAATTGCTGAAGTGCAGTTCGCAGACTACATCTATCCGGCTTTCAATCAGATAGTTAACGAGGCGGCTAAGTATCGCTATAGGTCAGGAGGGATTATGCACTGTGGCGGGCTTTGTATTCGAACCCCATGTGGAGCAGTCGGACATGGTGGGCACTATCACAGCCAGTCCCCGGAGTCTTATTTTGGACATACAGCTGGAGTTAAAGTTGTGATGCCACGAAATGCCGTGACTGCAAAAGGACTCCTTCTAGCTTCTATTCGTGAGCCTGACCCTGTTATTTTCATGGAGCCCAAGATCCTGTAAGTGTGATATATCTATATATTTTTGTTACTGCTGCAATTTCTATGATAACATACCACCCACGCAAATTTGTGACATTATGTAAATGTGTGCTTCTACCGCTGCTACTACTTCTGAAAGGTATCGCACGAACGTTGAAAATGTTCCTGTTGATGATTATGAGATTGAGCTTGGCGTAGCTGATGTATTGGAAGAAGGCGAGGATGTAACGGTCGTGGGATGGGGATCTAACTTGAAGGTTCTTGCTGAAGGCTGCAGGCTGGCTCGAGAAAGAAAGGGGATTAGTTGTGAGCTTATAGATCTTCAAACGATTTCCCCTTATGATTTCCAAACAGTTGAGGCATCTGTTAAGAAGACTGGACGGCTAATTGTCAGCCACGAGGCACCACGGACGGGGGGATTCGGTGCCGAGATTGCTGCGGATATTACTGAGCGGTGCTTCTTTCATTTGGAATCCCCTGTGCAGCGTGTATGTGGCTATGATACACCTTTCCCTCACATACATGAAAAATACTATATCCCCAGTTCTGAGAAGGTCTATGATGCTGTGTTACGTTCCGTGTCATTATGATATAGGAACGTAACACAACATATATGTGTGTCAAGACCTAACTCGTTGCTATGTTGATACAGCATAATGTTACATGACTTTGTTTTGTCCCATAGATGCTACGGAATACCATACGTGTTTCTATAAGAAAATTGTTTTTCAGCTAGTGCTGCGTGACTCTTACATCATTGTCAAAAATCTATCTAACTTCTTTATATTTGCTAGAACGCCGCATCATTGTCAGAAATCTAAATTCTCTATCTACTCTATATTTGTGAGAACGCGTGTGTATCGCTATTTACACAGAAATCTACATCATGCATTTCACCATAATGGATAGACAAGGGAGAGTCCTATCGAGTCCTATCTATACAAAAATGTTCTACCTCGTAACCTATTTTGGAAAACTTTTCTTTTACAAAATTTCCGTCCGACCAAACAACTGAGAGGAGGACGTAAGGCAAGGCTAGCTCTCTCTGTCTACGCTGAATTTTTATTGACGTACGTTGTTTTCCATGCCTGTTCGGCCGTATCCTTCACGTTTGCCAGGAGAAGCCAGCCCATGGGTGGTGTCACAAACATATTTATACAAATTTTTCATAGCCCATTTGTAGGGGTGAAAAGAGAAAAATATTCTGAAAACTAGGAGACGCAACAGAACTTAAATTCCATGGTTGCACTTCTGATGCGGCACCGTTGCTCATGCCATCACTTACTATTCCAGTCGTAATCATATCAACATTGCCTGAAAAAGCAGGATTGCAATCATTTACGCTGCCGCCACCTCCACCGCTGGCAGCATCATAGGTTGTGGATAACAGCTCGAAGTGGTGCTTTCTGTTTACTTGTGGTGTAGCTACTACACTTTCATTTGTTGGCGAAATCCAGGTAGTGCTCCCATTCAATAATAGAAATGGTGAGGATACTAACCTGTTTACCCCTGCCATACCGAATGGTGAAATCAAGTCCTCGGTATTAACCGGCGCAAGAGGTGTTTGAACGTTCAGTCCTTCTACACCAGTTCCCCTGGACTTTATTTGTGCATGTTGTAGAACATTCCCACCATTCATTGCTGCATTGTTCTGTGAGTGAACGGCGGCGGTACTTATTCCCTCTCGTGCGGAGGGATCATTTACATTTTGACTAAGTGACACATTTGTCGGGTTGCAAAAATTTGGAGCGATGTTCCCATTCACCTCAACCTGTTTGTTGTGGCCACTGTTCCATATTGCGTCTTCAGTCAAATGCATTTCGCTTTGTCTTGGCGTATGAATATCTAGTAGTCCTCCATGTGCTGGTGCAGTGAAGAAAGGCCGCATTGCTGAGTCAAATGCTAATGGTGATAGTTGTAACGAATCCTTTACGAGTACAGATGGGGAATTCGCCAAACATGAGTGTTGATGAGGTGAAACTATCTGTAAAGATAAAGACCCTTGTTCCTGAGGCTGTGCAGGCACAAGCTTTGCAGGTTTCGAAATCTCCCTGCCCCAATATTGTTTGATACCATGGCCCTGTATTGGTTGAGTGGGACATTGTATCAAGTCTTTCATTAACTCTTTCTGCAGCAATTTCGAAGAATCTGGATCGAGCTGTTTCGAAGGATCTGGATCGAAGCATCCTTTCGCGATTCTTTGACGCTCAAAGCACAGAGCCTCAAGCTCAAGGCTTATACTGCATGCTTTTGAACCATTCGTAGTTTTCCAAATTGCTTCGTTTAAAGTTCCCTCCTTGTAATCGTCTTCCAAGGACGTAACTGTGGCACTCATTTTTCGCTTGACACGGTTTATCTGTTTATCAAGGGCCATCAGTTTTCGGTAGGGCCACCTGTAAGGTAAGAAGAGGCGGTATAAAGATAAGATACATACACACACAGTAACAGCAAAGTGCACTTCCCCCTTCTGAAATTGTGCAAAAAGGAATGCAGACCTGGGTATTCTATGCCTGCGACAGAGTCTCTTAACAATTGTTGTTGAAACTCCAAGGGAAGCAGCAGCTTCAGTCATTGGCATTTCGAAAAGCAGCATGAGTCTTTCCCTTGTCATGCTCTTCGTCACACCCGTTGGGCTGTAGGGGGAGAAGCTGTCAAGCTGACTGATTCCGTGGAACTCATCACACAATCAACACAGGCAATCACTCACCCATTTCCTCTGTACACACCTACAGAATTCCCGCTTGTGTCGTGCTCTATACTATCGAGGTCTGGCATCATATGTAGATCGTGTTCTTTCATTTTCTAGAGCTCTGCCTTTGCAGAGAGCCGCAGACCAATTCAATTTCCTGCTACACGATTCGTACTAAGGGCCCTAATGACCCAGAGACTTCTTCTCAGCTATGCGTCTTGCGCACCACGTCAGCCAACTTTTCTCTCAGCACTGACCATTTTCTCCGCATCTCCAACAGTTTCAATATATATATTTCGGTTTCACGACAGGGCTCAGCTTCTAACCCCATTAACCCGTTGACCAGATTCTCCTGATAAAGCAACTGGGTTAACTCTGTTTTCCTAATAGTAGGATGGGGCTCTCCAATGCACTTACGGTTTAGACATCCTCCAGCCAGTTACGTGAGGACTGTGATTTCCATTATGCCCCAGGGAAGTTTTCAGGAAATTTCTCCGAGCAAAAGGAAACTGACAAGAAAAAAATTTGCATTTTTTTCTATCAGTTTCAACCATGCGTTCTGGGGCTTCAGAAATGTTACCGCTTGGACGAGACAGGGAGCAGAGTTGGAGCTCTCTGCGTTAAATTTCTTTGGTTCGAGTTGTGTAGAGGACAAGGTATCGGCAGGACTGGTGAGATTTGAGATGGTAATAAGAAAAAACTGCGGCTTAGTGTTGATCTAAGTCGATGGCCATCATCCCTACACTATTTCAAACTTCTTACAATATGAAATATTTTTTGTATATATTTTCATTATTCAAATTCCAATAAAAAAATATAATGGGGGAAACATTTTTAAATTTGAATTTGAATATTGAAATATGTTACCCAGATCGGTAATTCATTACTCCATTGGTGCATAGAGGTTTGCATTATCCTGAGGGCTGAACAGCCATGCGTAGGTA
>PJEL010005035.1_pt1 | contig 10714 bp, 9 predicted proteins | sample 1853271 | NCBI WGS metagenome assembly PJEL01 (sample SAMN08108733, study PRJNA415343) | Invertebrate metagenome, whole genome shotgun sequencing project. | host: Globobulimina | place: Sweden: Gullmar Fjord | collected 2015-08 | reverse complement strand
AAAGCTAGAAATGCGTTTTTCCAGTTTCTAAAACCCACCGGGGCCAATATATTACGAATCTGTTCTTCTTTGAGCATTTCTTGCTGCAATAGGGTAGAACTTTGTTCATAAACGGCGGTGGTCATGTAAAGGGTACTCTTTCTTAACCATCCCAAAAGTATGTAAAAAACCCCCCACTAAAGTAAGGGGGCTTCTGATTTAATACCTTAAATCAGCTCAAATGGGGTTTTTCTTAAGTTTATTTTTCTGGTGGAACACCAGCCCAAGTCGTTGGGTTGTTATATTGTTCACGGTATGTTGGTACAGGGCCATGTGGCGCACTGACACCGGGTAATTCAATCTCGCGGGTGGGCAAAACCCATCTAAGCACCCCGCCAAAAGGTGTTGCGGCTAACATGTAATCTAAAATTGTTTTGGCTTTGGCAGTCGAGAGCCAAAATCGAGTTCCCCAGGAGCCTAAATAAGAATTTAACCAAGAAACATTATTCAAATTAATACGATGCACCCAATCATCGCTCCCAATGGTCAAACCATCCCCCCTGGCCTGATCAACCAGATTGTATAACTCCATCAGGGTATGGTCACTGGCTTTGGGATAAGAAGCGTGCGAACCAGCCCCGACATAAACTACTGGATGTCGGTCAGATAGCTCTACTTTTGGCCAGGCTTTAGTTTGGTTCGATTCATGGTCAGCGTAGGTAACATAGGCCGGGGGTTCTTGAGGTCGTCCGCCCTCAAGTTTAAAGAATAAGAGGACACATTCCCAATCCCCTTCATGGTCATTCATACCCATAAAACTTTGCCCCCAGTTATTATAGCTGTAAAAGAACCAATATTGGACAGATAAATAGTCGCCATCTTCTGCCTCGCGGTAATAATAAGTGTAGGCGGGTGAGGCGGTTTGATAACGGTCAATGGCGTTATCCTGAGTTTCGACGGGAAGAATCAAACGGGGCAGTTCCCCGCTAGAAGCGCTTTCTACTGCGCCCTGAACCAAATTACCTATTAAATCATTCCACCAGAATAGTTGGGTGGCGGCTTTGGTGGTGGGGCTAAACCAACTATAGGCTTGTTTAGCTAAATTTTCAGTCCAACTGGGGGTTGAATCGGCCCAGCGTAAAACCATTTCAAGGGCATCTGCACGCCACGATTCAACCACCTTTTCGCCAGTTAGAGGACCTATATCGACTGAACGAACAAAAACTTCTGCCGAGTTATTATGTTTGGCAATGTCTTCAACGGTTAATTTTCCCGGAGCGATTAAAGGATCATCTTGCCCCTTAAGGTAAAGACCGCTATAGGGCAACATATCATCAACCCGCATGGGAAAGAACTTTTCACCTTTATTAAAGCGTAAAATTGGAGCATATTTTTTGTGTAAGTCAGTCACGATGGTCTCCTCTGGTTAGTTGATAGTTGACAGTTGACAGTTGATAGAGATTTTTGAGTTTTCAGGGTACAAGTTTACATTTGATACTGTTTACTGTTTACTATTTACTATTCTAGCTACCCTGCAGTTTAAATATGGCTCACGGATGAACACAGATTTCACGGATTTTTCTTTAATTTTTTTTAACATAATCTGTGTTTATCCGTGAAAATCCGTGAGCTAATTAAACCCGTTAATAAAAGTGTAGGGTAGCTAGTTTACTATTTATTGTTTTATTTATTAAATTTAGCTGGTACAAGAGCTACGGGTTCATCAGCCCGAAGAGTCATACAGTTGACGCCCTGGACAACCCCTTCTTTGGCTGGGATTTCAGCGGCCTGGAAACGAATGATTTTGCTTAAGCGTGAGATGATAAAAATGTCGTCTGTCGGGGTTAGATTAACCGCCCCAATTAGATGAGTGGCTTTCATGGCAATCTTTCCGCCAGCTCCTGGGGCTTTATTGGCGCTAAAACCACTCATCAAACGCATGGTACCTTTGCCATCTGCCCCAAGTAGAAAGACTCCCCCAGCGGGTTGGACCTCGTTTATGGCGATGATGGTGTCCTCTTTTTCAAGCCGGATGCCCTGACAACCTTTGGAGGGGATCAATTGTTCGGCAAAACGAATAGCCCGCCCCTGATGGGTGGTGATAAAGAGGTCGTATTGACCGGATGTCCAACAGGCCGCAGCCGGAGGGCCAACGGTGCGGGTATCATACAGTAACATGCCGGGATTCATCATGTCGCCAAAGAGATGATGACGCTGGCGGCGTACATACCCGTGGGTGGTGACTGTAACCAGATAACCGCTGTGTTGATGGGGTAAAAGCAGGGCTAAATGTTCATCTTCCACCAGGGGGAGGTCGGCTAAAAGGGATTGTCCCCGGCTACGAATGGCTGACTCAGGCAATTGCTTGAGGGGTAGTCGAAATAGTCTGGCTTTGGTGGTAATTAAGAGTAAATCATAATCTTCGTCGGCAATGGTCATTAAGGTAGGCGGGTCATTGGGGGGACATTCCATATCAAAAATGCCCATGCCGCTCCGGCGTTGGCGGGTGTAAAGATGACGGGGGGTGCGTTTGGCTAACCCGTTACGGCTAATGGTAATGACATTAAGTGTGGTTGGGGGTTCGCTGACATCCAACGGGATGTCTGGAGATGAGGCAGCACGATGTTTGCCCTGCCGTAGATGCTTCAGTTCTGCTTCCAGGGTTTCGATATAGGCTCGTATTGAGGGGGCTACCTGACTCAAATCGGGACGTTCTGTGTCCATTGATTCTGCTCCATTACAGTATGCTTTTATTTTACCACAAGTTGAGGCATAAGGGAGATTGGAGTTAAAAGATTTTGATCTATTGAGCTTGCTAAGTCAGACAGTTTTTTGCAACACTAGATAGACACCCGGCATTGCCAATTGTTGAAATATATCGTCCATCCGCTCTGGGGAGTAGGGCATATCATTGCCCAACCACCATTTGATTAAACTTATAAGCGCACCTGCCAAATATTCGGCTAAGAGTGGTAAGGGGACAGATAGGTTCTGGTCATCCGGCAAGTGAGGCTCAAGTTTGTGCTGAATGTTATTACCCAACATGTCGTAGAGCGCTTTTATAGCCAAATCCACCCCTGGTCCCCCAAGCATAGCTTTATAAATGTGGTGATGAGTTTGTAGATGGCGAAACAAGCCGCGCATGGGTAAGATAGATTGATTCTCCTGATCATCTTCTGCAAAAAACTTTTCTTTAGTGTGTTGATCTAAGTTGCCGCTGAATATCCCGTGCTGGCCCAGCAGTAAATCCTCTTTATCCAAAAAATGGGCATAAAAGGTTGAACGAGCCACATCGGCTTGGTCAATAATGTCCTGCACGGTGATAGCTTCATACCCTTTTTCCATAAGTAGATTTACATACGCATCGCGTAAAAGTTGGCGGGTGCGTCGTATGCGTCGGTCCTCTTTTTTGTGGCCCATTGTTTAATTCTCCATATTTTCGGACAATTTGTCAGGTTTGTTTGTTAACCTACATTTAAAACAAATTGTCTGTTGACTTTAATTTTGACTATGTATATATTACTAGAAAAGCCGGGAAAGCCCCTGTGCTTTTACCAGGGGATGAAAGGCCAGAATCTTGGCTTTATCATAAGCTCAATCCGGCTTTTCTTTAAGAAAAACCCCATTGAGCGTTCAGGAAGCCCCCTTACTTTAGTGGGGGGTTTTTCACAAATATAGTGTTCGTTACAAGACAGGGTGTTCGTTATCAAATATATTGTACCCAAAAATTCAAAAGTTAAAAGAAAGGAAAGTTACAAAATGAAAAACATACTCTTGAAACGTCTCCACGATACTGAAATGTGGTCAAATTATCGACCCCGTATCCCAACCCTTATTAAAATCCTGGCACTTCTTGGTGTTTTTGTAGCTATGTCATCGTTTTGGCCTATGAGACATAACGGTCTAACGGTCTTGGCGAATATCATGCTGGGGCTGGGGATATTATTGCTCTTGCCTCTAATACCTACAGGATTTTTTGTCCGCTGGATAGGGAAGTATCGCTCTAATTTGCAAAGTGAAATGCTGGCTCCTATTGCATGGCGTGGCGATGAGACAGTACTTGATATTGGCTGCGGCAGCGGAATGTTGCTCAATGGTGCGGCCTTACGTTTGAGCAGCGGAAAAGCTGTGGGGATTGATATATGGACCCCGTCCGGGGGTGGTGGCAATGTTGATATGCTCTGGAAAAATGCCAGGGAAGAAGGGGTTGCCGAGCGTATTGAGTTCAAGGAGGCTGATGCTCGTCAATTGCCGTTTGAAGATGAGTTGTTTGATGTGGTTTTATGCAGTGGAGCTGTGCATCACATTAGTCATAACCCCGCTGACCACGAGCAAACCATCAGTGAGATGGTACGGGTCTTGAAATCAGGGGGACAGGTTGTACTGTGGGATGTGACTGAGGTAATGAATGACAATGCAGTAAGGATGCAACAAGCGGGTGTAAAAAGTGAAGTTAAAGGCGCACAGCCATTCCTCGGCTTCGAGACGAGTTTAGTAATTGGGCAGAAGTAACCATTTAGCCTCAAGATGTGTTGCTGCGTGCAAAAAGTGTCAACCTATTTCAGCCCGTAATTGAACCAGCCCTGGAGACGTAATGTTTCGCTATGTCCATCAACGGTGATAGCCTGACCCGAAATTCTACATCCAGCCTCAGAGCAAAGATAGAGGACCATGTTGGCAACATCTTGGGGACTAATAAATGTTCGCAGTGAGGTTTGCTGATAATAGGCCTCCCGGATTGTATCTTCTGGTACATTCATAGCCTTGGCCTCAGCCGCAATAACCGAATCCATCCGGGGACCATCGACGGGGCCGGGGCAGATGGCATTAACCCGAATATTAAACTCGCCCAATTCCATGGCCAGGGTCTTGGTCAACCCAATTACCGCCCACTTTGAGGCCGCATAAGGCGAACGTAGCGGATATCCCATCAACCCGGCGGTTGAGGAGAGGTTGATAATTGAGCCACCCCCGGCCGCTTTAAGTAAGGGTACAGCCATTCTGGTACAATAAAATTGACCATTGATATTAACCGCTATGGTCCGGTCCCAATCTTCGGGTGTCAGTTCATCAACCCGACCTGTTGGGCCGGAAATACCAGCATTATTAAGCAGCACATCCAAGCCACCGAGATGGGCTGTCGCCTCTTGAAACAACTGTTCGACCTGCTGGGGGTCAGCCACATCGCTCAAGGTGGTGCCGATGTCCGGCCACTCAGTGCGACAGTCGGCCAGCCGTTGCTCAACAACATCACAGATATGGACTCTGGCTCCATTTTCTAAAAATGTCTGGGCCATTGCCCGACCCAGGCCAGAGCCTCCGGCGGTAATAATTACCCGCATACCTTGACAATTCACTTCCATTGGTAGCCTACCTTGTGCTAAAATTTGCTTCACTATAACATAATTACCAAACCCTAACAAGCAATTTTTAAGAGTTAGGCAGTTGGTCGTTAAAGAGTTAATGTTGCTGTGCAGGTAAAAGCTCTCTTGGGTTTGAGCTTAAATTTTCAACACCTGTTGTCGATTGTCCATCTTCACCCAATCTTGATTGTTTCTGTTCTTTGAGAATAATGAAGGCTAAAATTGATCATTTATAATAAGGTCTGCTATGGAAGCCAATATTATATCAGCCTCATTCTCTAAATCAGCGGTGGTGCTGATACCAGAGAGAACACCTATCTTAAGACCAACCCCCGCGGCTTGACCCATTTGCAGATCAGCTACGTTGTCTCCAACCATCACGCTGTTTGCGGGTGGAATTTTGAGCCTGTTGCAGACATTTAAAATCATGTCGGGGGCTGGTTTAATGGGCAAACCATCATCGGCACAGATCAACGTATCGACCATGTGGGTTAAATTCCAGGCCTTAAGTAAGCTTGCTGTTGGTTTGTGGTCATCGCTGGTGGCGATGGCTATTTTTAACCCATAAGCCCGAATGGTCTTAAATAAAGTCGCAATGTCGGTCAAAGGGCGGGCCAGGGCGATGGGATCGGGTACTTGCCAGGCTGTGGCCATTGCTTTTTGACTGGCTGGCGGTGAGAGGCCACAGCTTTTTAACACGCTGTGGGTTAGCTGCTTTAACTCGGCCATAGGCGAGTCGGCCAGGTGTCCACCGGGGGTAATTTGGCCGCTAAGAGGGTCAAAATCCAGTGCCTTGAAAAGCTGTTGGGTTAGCGATTGACCCGTGGCAGCCTCTAATCTTTGAGCCAATTGAGTTGCCCATCCCCCCCACATGGCGTGGAAATCAATTAGGGTACCATCTTTGTCAAAGATAATTAGCTGTGGAGAAAATTTAATTAGGTTGGGGTGAAGCTGTTTGTTTGTCATTTATTAATCAACTAAGGCCTGATAAACCAGGGTTCTAAAATCGTTTCTGATGGCATGAACATTGTCGGTAATACATTGGGTCATCAAGATGCCAATAAGCTCTTCTTGGGGGTCAATCCAGAAGACGGTATTGGCCCATCCGCCCCAGCCGTGACATCCTACCGACCCCATAACACCCGTTAATCCAGGGTCTAATGTGACCCGCATACCCAGACCAAAACCAAATCCGGGGACGATATTGTTGGTAACGCCGTTGTAACTTAGGGGCATAAGTTGAGCAGGTAAATGATTGCTGGTCATCAGTTCGACACTTTTACGGCCCAATAGTTGGATACCATCTAAATGACCTTTATTTAAGATAAGTTTGGCAAACTGCAAATAGTCACGTGCCGTAGAAACCAAACCGCTTCCTCCGGCAAATAGTTTAAGTATCTCCGGATTATAAACCTCACTGATGTTTTTGGCTGCTTCTTTTATAATCTCGTCACTTTCAGCAAGGCTATAGAGTTTGGCAAAACGTCCATTTTTAGGGGCCGGAACCCAAAAGGCGGTATCGCTCATGTCGAGCGCTTGAAAAATCTTCTGCTCAAGAAAGTCGGCCAGGGACATCTCGGCTAAAATTTCAATCAGACGACCCACAATATCTGTAGCATAACTATAACACCAGCTTTGACCCGGTTGGTACATCAACGGGATGTTAGCCACCCGTGAAACCATTTCCTGTAGGGTTATGGTGGGGTTATCCAGGTCGGCCTGACGATACATTTCTTCAATGGGTGAGTCGTATCTAAAGCCGTAACCCAATCCGGCGGTGTGGGTCAGTAGATGCCTGATGTTGAGAGGCTGTTCTACCTCAACCAGACGTTCATCATTGCACATAACCTTTGTATGTTTAAATTCGGGGATAAATTTGGTCAGTGGGTCGTTGAGTTGAAATAAACCCTGCTCATGAAGCATCATTAGGGCGGTGCAAACAATGGGTTTGGTCATGGAGTAGATGCGAAAGATGGTGTCTAATTCCAGTGGGGTTTGGTTGGATATATCTTGCCAACCAAATTTTTTATGATGAACCACCTCGTTCCGCCGAGTGACCATTGTAACTACGCCAGCAAGTTGCTGCTGGTCAATGTGTCGCTGTATAACCGTGTCAATGCGTTTGAGGCGGTCTGATGAAAAACCGACCTTTTGGGGTGTGTTTGTTTTCAATAGAAACTCCTTTGTAAATCCCCCTCTCCCCCCCTTGCCCCCTTTCCCAATTTGAGGGGGTGTCTAGACTTTGTAAAGTCTTGGCAAGGCAAGGGGGGGGGGGAGGGCTATGAACCTAAACCAAATCTCGTGGAATGGTTGAGGTCCAGCTTTTGGTAAAAATTTGGAGGTTACCTTGGTAAGCATCCAGTAAGTTGCTGACATGGAAATTTTCGGCATCAGCGCTCATTTGGCTGGATGTTTCGATTCTGGTCTGCCATTCACCCCGCTTGAGTTTGATAGTGTGCTGGCAACTAACAGCGGCTGAAAGCGGGTCAGCTTCTATAATGGTAAAGATGTTGGTCGTGGTTGAGTCAAACTCCAAGGCGCTGTTTGTTAATCGAAAACAGCCATCATCAGTGAAATCGGTTAGCGTGGCCTGTCCACTAATGAGGTCACGTTGGATAAAACGCTGGCGGTTTTTAGGCCGAATTACGTCATGAGCTAATATGGGGGCATGTTCTGGTGCGGCAAAGGGAGTCAGCATTTCATCTTCGGGACGGGCTTGACGGGTTGGTAAGGTTAAATAGCTGGCCTGACCTGTAAATAGGGTTAGGGTTACAGGTTTTGGTGAGGGCCAGGCGTGAGGCCAATAGGTGGGTGATAGGGCCACCCGCCAGCGATGCCCGGCAGGCATAATATAACCTACGGCATTAAGCCGGATGGTGACGGTCATTCGTTGGCCGGGTTCAACGGGGATTGGCTCTTCATGACTATGCCGATGGGTTAAGTTGAGCAAACCTCGACTGACCAGCATTGAATTGCCCTCAGGCGACACGTCGCACAAACGTACTGCCAATAAGGCCCATGCTTGGTCAACAGAGACCGTCAAAGTAATTTCCGGAAAGCCCAATAGCTCTACAGCTTCTGTGAGTGGGGCAGAGGTAAAACAGAGGGCTTGACCATCTTCAACCTGCTGGTCAGAGGGCATGTCACCGGGTAAACCGTTAGACCACCACACCCCAGCGTCGAGGCCATGTGTTTGTCGTCCCCGCTGTTGAAGGGCAATTTCTTCACCAGGTTCGGGGTCAAGCTGATGTGGATTGAGCCAATGGGTTTGGGGCTGGATGTGGTCTGCTGGGGCTGGCCAGGAAGGTTCGGCCACCCAGTGCCCAGGGCGATAGTCATAATGGCTTTGGGGTGGGACGCTGTCTTGCATCCAGACCCGGAGCAGCGCTTCATCCATAATGCCTGTGTCGATGTCTTTGAGCCAATAATCCCACCAGCGTAAACTCTCCTGCATAAAACCAATGGTTGGCCCCGGCAAAGCAACGGTGGGATATTCATGGGACCAGGGGCCGACCAATCCCTTACGAGGACCGGGCAGACCAGCTAATAATCGAAAAACAGGATTCGTATAGCCATCAGCCCAACCCCCGACAGCATAGACGGCACAGCTAATAGCGGCATAATTTTCACAGACGGAGCCATGTTTCCAAAAAGCATCGCGTCGTTGATGGGTAAGCCAGGCTTCAACATAAGGGGGCGTTTTTTCGAGACGCTCTAACCACATTTTAAGCCACTCTTTGCCCCCCAAACGCGGGTCCGGCGGACGGGCGTTGTAAGCCAGCATAATTGAGGCCCAGACCAACATATCAGAGGCCAAAATGCAGCCACCCATATAATGCACATCATCAGCGTAACGGTCATCGGTGGAGCAGAGGGTGATAATAGCTTTGAGTTGTGGCGGGCGACGAGCCGCCACTTGCAGCGCATTAAAACCTCCCCATGATTTGCCAATCATACCTATAGCACCCGTACACCAGGGTTGATTGGCTACCCAACTGATAACTTCTAAAGCGTCGTCCTGCTCCTGTTTTAAGTATTCATCATAAAGGATGCCGTCGGAGTCGCCGCTACCGCGTAAATCAACCCGCAGGCAGGCATAACCGTGTCCGGCAAAGTAAGGATGTCGAATTGAATCGCGTAAGGCGGTGGCATCATTTTTGCGGTAGGGGATGTACTCCAAAATAGCCGGGACCGGGTTGTCCTCGGCAGCGGCGGGCAACCAGATACGGGCCGCAAGTCGGGTTCCATCGGCCAGGGGAATTCGGATATGTTCAATTTCTTGTACCTTATACGGAAATTTAGTTTTGATAGGCACACACCACTCCTTGCTTGCCTAAAGTTTGACCTGATGAATTAGGTTGTGTTATGCTATGGTATCCTAAATTCAATAATTGGTGCTAACTATGAAAGTTTTTCTTATCGCTGACCATCACCAAGAACGAGATTTATTTCAACTCACCCTGCGCCATAGTGGGGTTGATGTGGCGAGCAGTGGTAATCTTAAACACGTGCTTGAGCATTGGTGGGATAATTGGGCCAACCTTATTCTTTTAGCTATTGATGACCCGTCGGATATTATAGAACAGGTTCATCAGATCCGGGCAGTTACTCAAGTGGCCTTGTTAATTGTGATAGACCCTCTGCCAGAAGCCCAACTTTGCGCTATTTTAGAGGCCAGGGCGGATTTAATTTTAGCTCGTCCGGTGTCAGCCCGAGTCTTGGCGAGTTATGTTCAGGTTTTTTTGCGACGAACCGAGTCTGTGCCAGCCTTTGTTTTGCCTGTTGTTGTGTCAGATGAAATCAAACTTGACCCAGCCACCCGCACCGTCTCTATTTCCAAGCAACAACCTCGCCGTTTAACTCATCTTGAATTTAATTTGCTCTATTTGCTCATGACCAATCAAGATCAAGTTATCCCTACCGATGTTATTGTTGAGCGGGTGTGGGGCTACAGCGGTAAAGGCGACCGTGAGCTGGTGCGGGGTCTGGTTAGTCGCTTGCGACATAAATTAGAGCCAGAAACCAGCCATTCACATTTTATTCAAAATATCCCCGGTGTGGGGTATCGTTTCTCTTTACAAAACTAAAAACCTATCCTGAGATTAGTTTGAAACCGGAACTTTTAAGAAAGATGGTATGTCATGCCCAAATGGTGTTATCGGGCATCCATCAGGGTCTATAAGTGTAGATGCCTCAAAGTTTAGTTCTCATTCTGTTTTCAGTATAGTTTTTTCAGCAGCTAATTCCCCTCAATTCTTATTGGAGAAGCCGGGAAAACCCCTCTGTTTCAACAAGGGGATGAAAGGCTAGAGTTTTTAACGTCTTGAATACTCAAACGGCTTCTCCTTATGAGAACCCCGTTTGAGTCTACG
>PJEL010005034.1_pt1 | contig 10714 bp, 10 predicted proteins | sample 1853271 | NCBI WGS metagenome assembly PJEL01 (sample SAMN08108733, study PRJNA415343) | Invertebrate metagenome, whole genome shotgun sequencing project. | host: Globobulimina | place: Sweden: Gullmar Fjord | collected 2015-08 | reverse complement strand
TTGTGCTTATGGATAAATCGCTAACACTTCCGATGGTACATCCTGTACCCCGAAAGTTAGCCTGACATCCATGTCTGCCTCACGCTATTTATTCCAACGCCCTGCGGCAACTTCCAACGTGGATTATCTAATCAGTAGGAATTCTAGAATCCCCGTAGTTTATTCGTATTTATTCACTCGATGTGACCTGATAACTCAATGAGTTTTTTGTAGCCATCCCAAAGCCGGCACCCATCAACCGTGGACTAACTTAATTGAAAGGGACTTCACATATCTAAGGCATGGACGCTTGGGTCGATAAGTTGGCTAACACCTTGCTTATCTTGTCAAATACTCCATCACATCCCGTCACCTTGTGGCGTTGTTTGAGGTATTGCGGTGAATTATAAGAGAGCCAGACCTTACCGGTTTCATCTTGCCAGAAGAGAACTTTTTGCGGCAGGTCGATGGCTATCGACTGACTGCATTGCATCAGAGGGGTACCTATTTTGGGGTTACCGAACATGATGATCTCGGTATCGCGTAGCGATAGGCTCGCATTGGCTGCATTTTCAGTGTGATTTATTCTCGCGATAAACATCATTCCTTTGGATTTCGCTGCATCACTGGTGATCAGCGCCTCGAAACGTTCGGCGGTTTCACTGACAGTGTAAGAACTCTCGACTGATAGCATCCCCAACACCGATTGACTGTCTTCAACCGATGTTGTACTCAGATCATTTGCCGCCGTACCGACTGAAAATATCAATAATGCCAGACCTAATAAATTGCGTTTCATCATCACTCCTTGGCTTGTTAATATGACACTCGATGCACACGGCGCGAATTCACAAGTTAATCACGAATTTGAGATATTTGAGGCAGCCGAGACACCTAGTAAGAAACTATGCTTCAGCCTTTGACTAAGAGGTTAACTCAGCTGGCATATCGACATCCCCCTCGAATACCTCCTGCGAAACGCTCTCTTTCCTCGATGGGGTTAACTCTGCCCTGCGAACTTCAAGCTCCCTCTCATCGGAGATATCAAAAATAAGATCCGCTAACGCTTCGGGCTTATCGACGACCATGGCAATGGCTTTCACCTCTTCGGGCAACCATCCTAAACCACCAAAGTAGGTCTGAGAATGCTTGAACTTGAGTATGATATTACTGCTCTCCCCCTGTCCAAAATTAATGACGCCGGTGCGATTTTCGCATGGCGGCGGACTCACCATAACCCTTTTGATTTGATCGAATTTAACGACACTAAATCCCCACACACCATTGTTGATTATCAGCTGGTCGTTATATCGATAAACTGAAAAGTGTCTTGAAACTCTATAATTTGCGGTAATGAGTACTAACCCATACATGACAAAGCTCGCGACTATAATCGCCGTTATCTCACTCCAGGGTTGAATAACAACATAACTCGCACTGGCCAGCAGCACTGTTGCGCAAGCGAGCAATAGCCAATGCCAGCGGGAGGCGGATAACAAGTTGATATGTGCAGTTGAGGGGAGATGGTTGCGCGAGAATCTGGGAATGGCATAGAACCAACTCGCAGGCTCCATGGCTAAGGCTAAAGCCAGTGAGCGCTTACGCTCATCCTCTTCTCCGAATTGCTTTAGAATATTGATTCTCGGATCACCCGACAGGCTACGCGCATGCCACAGGGCTTTGATGATACTCACCATCAAGAAAAGCTCTACTCCTAACAAAACGGCGATAATCGGGACCCTTAACCAGGTGATAAATTCGAAATGGCTGGCGATTTCAACCGGAAAGCTCAGTCTTGCCATCAAGCAGCTAAGACTGAAGATCAGCAGTAATTTCCACAACTTCTGCTTACCCAATTTAATGACGCATAACCAGTAGAGCAGAGGAAGACAAACAAAATAGAGGAGTGCAAACGTAGTGGTTAGCAGTTTTCCATTAGAGACCTCAAGAGTCTCGGGTAAAAATTGAAAACCTAAAGCGTAGCAAAGAATAGCCACACTCAAGAATATCAATCTGAACTTCACGACCTGCCTCATAAAAGGCTCCCTGTGAAATGTTGTATTTATGTTGCAATACAATATCCGATTTCTTCGGTTTACCCAAGTATATTTCGATTAAAAGCCGAACAAAAATAAGACTAACTTATTGAAAGCGGTAGCTTCAGCTAAAAGTATTGCGGGAGAGGTGAGCGAGCGACGAAAAAGAGAGGCCAGTCTATCAGGCCTCTCTCAAGTTAGATAAATCACAAATCAGATAAGGTAATCGACACCTAAGACAATAAAAGGAATAAACAGGGCTAACCTGGCCCAGTTATTCCTAATAAATCATTGATAATTAGATAAGGTAATCGACACCGAGGGCGACAAACAGGGTTAAGCCGGCCCAGTTATTATTAAGGAAAGCTTTAAAGCATGGGGCGCGTTCACGTTCATGAATAAGCTTTTGTTGGTACATGCTAAATCCGACGAAGGTGATGATACCGAGTCCATAGACTAAGCCGCGATCCGCCGCCCAGCCAGCAGTGATAAAACAAGCCAGCGCCGCCAGTTGAAATAAGCCGATGATCTGCCTGTCATATTTGCCAAACAAGATAGCCGTCGACTTAATCCCCACCTTAAGGTCGTCCTCTCTGTCGACCATGGCATACATGGTGTCGTAGGCCACCGTCCAACACCAGTTCGCAGCAAACAACCACCAGGCCTCGGCAGGAACCTCACCGGTTTGTGCGGCATAGGCCATAGGAATAGACCAGCTCCATACCACACCGAGAAACATCTGCGGCATATTGGTAAAGCGTTTGGTGAAGGGGTAGATAATGGTCAAAATGATGCCAACGACGGAGAGCTTGACCACCAGCGGGTTGAGCATCAAGACCAGTCCGAAGGCAAATAGCCCCATCACAGCGAAGAGAATAAGCGCCTCTCTTCCCGTCACCTCGCCACTGGCAAGCGGCCTGGACTTAGTACGATCGACATGAGCGTCGAGATCGCGGTCGGCATAATCATTAATTATACAGCCACATGCCCGCATCACTACGACACCGAAAATAAAGATCGTCAGCACTTTCAGATCGGGCATGCCACCAGCGGCGAGCAGCAAAGCCATCAGACACGGCCATAGCAGCAATAAGGTGCCGATGGGGCGATCCATTCGGGCCAAACGCAAGTAAACGTCTAATTTATCCCTTAAACTCATTTCGAGGCTCTCCTGATACCACTTTGGCCTTTAGTCAATTATCACGCAATTATGACTGACGCGCGCCAGCATTCAAATGGTTTCTAACAACTCTCGAGCCGCGCATAGGCGACAACAAGCCATTTGCTGCCAACATCGAAAAAGTTAACTTGTACCCGTGCCTGGGCGCCACTGCCTTCGGTACCGGTAACCTTGCCTTCACCAAACTTATGGTGCATCACAGCTTGGCCTACCTTAAAGCCGGTATCATTAACGACTATACTTCGAGTGGGAGAGGGTTTTGCCCTCTGTGGTGCCTTCACTTGCGTCTTTAGACGGATCTCCTCAACATGCTCGGTTGGGATCTCATTAATAAAACGTGAGGGTCTGGCAAAGTTTTCTCGGCCGTAAATGCGGCGAGTTTCGGCGTAGGTGATGTAGAGTTTCTCCATCGCACGGGTCATACCCACGTAGCACAGGCGTCGTTCTTCATCGAGTCTGTCGCCTTCATCCATCGCCATCTGACTCGGGAATAATCCCTCCTCGACCCCGGACATAAATACTACGGGGAACTCCAGCCCTTTGGCCGAATGCAGTGTCATCAGCTGAACCGCATCGGTAAAGGCATCGGCCTGCCCTTCGCCCGCCTCAAGCGCAGCATGGGACAGGAAGGCATTGAGCTCGCCCATATCTTCACTGTCTTCTGGCATGATAAAGGTACGGGCGGCGGTCACTAGTTCGTCCAGGTTTTCGACACGCGAGCGCGCCTTCTCACCCTTCTCCGCTTCATACATCGCCTTGAGGCCCGACCCACTGATCACATGATCTGTGGTGCGGTGCAGTGTCATCTCATCTGTGTCTTGCTGCATCTCAACGATGAGATCCATAAAGCCACGTACCGCGTTGGCAGCGCGGCCACTCAATAGCTTCTCTTCGAGTGCACGCAAACAGGTCTGCCACAGGGTTAACTCCTGCTGACGCGCCGTTGAGCGCAGGATGTCGAGCGTCCTGCCACCTATGCCGCGTGCCGGAGTATTGACCACACGCTCGAAGGCGGCATCATCATCTTTGTTATTGATAAGCCTCAGATAGCTCATCGCATCCTTAATCTCCTGACGCTCGAAGAAACGCAGACCACCATAGATGCGATACGCTAAGCCTTTATGAAGCAGGGCCTCCTCGAGCACACGAGACTGAGCGTTGGAGCGATAGAGGATCGCACAACTACTGAGATCGCCTCCCATATCATGCCAATCGTTAATTCTGCCAACAATAAAGCGCGCCTCATCCATCTCATTGAATGCACAATACAGAGAGATCTGCTCACCATCTTTATCTTCGGTCCAGAGCTTCTTACCCAGTCGTTCAGGGTTATTTTCAATCAGTGCATTCGAGGCCTTGAGAATATGGCCAGTAGAGCGATAGTTTTGCTCCAGACGTATTGTCTCAGCCTTAGGGAAGTCTACGAGGAACTTATGCAAGTTCTCAACCTGAGCCCCACGCCAGCCATAGATGGACTGATCGTCATCACCGACGATCATCACATTGGCACTATCACCCGCAAGCACACGGATCCAGGCATACTGAATGGCGTTGGTATCCTGGAACTCGTCGACGAGAATGTTCTTAAATCTGTCTTGATAGTGCTGTAACACATGGGGCTTATTGAGCCAGAGCTCATGGGCACGCAGTAAGATCTCGGCAAAATCGACTAAACCGGCTCGGTCACACGACTCTTGATAGACCTGATAGATCTGCAGCAAATTTTGCTCGATAGGAAAACCGCCTGCATCAATATGCTTAGGACGTAACCCTTGATCTTTCTTACCATTGATATAGCCCTGAGCTTGACGAGGCGGATACTGCTTCTCGTCTAAGTGCAGGCTTTTAAGGATGCGTTTTATTAACCTTAGCTGATCATCAGAGTCGATGATCTGAAAGGTTTGAGGCAAGTTAGCATCTTTATAGTGGGTACGTAGCAGGCGATGAGCCAAGCCGTGGAAGGTACCGATCCACATGCGCCCCATGTTGCTGCCGCTGACTTTTTCCACACGTTCACGCATTTCGGCGGCCGCTTTATTGGTAAAAGTCACCGCTAAAATAGAATATGGACTCTGCTGTTCAACCTGCATAAGCCAGGCAATTCTGTGGGTTAGCACCCGAGTCTTGCCACTGCCGGCGCCCGCCAATACCAACATGCTGGATTGTGGTGCCCCTACAGCTTCACGCTGCTCGTCATTCAGGCCGTCTAGTAAAGAAGATACGTCCATTCTTGCCTCCAAAAAATCGAGGAGGCAGTATAACAGGTGCGAGGGATGAGATCCTAGGTTCCTAGAGAAGGACGCGACCCTGTCGCTAAGCAGACGCCAACGAGTTGGCTAATCGACGCTGCTCACTATGAGCTAAGACGACCCGTGTGATTTGAAAGTATAATCGGAGTCACTTCTGTTTCTATCTAGGGCTAAGCCCGTCGAACAGGCATCGCCGTCCGCGTAGCGATAGGCCGAAGGCCGTCATCTTCGCTTTATCCGGATTCCTCCTTCTAAACCTTCTCGGCCGCCACCACAGAGATCTCAACCAGCAAGGCTTCTCTTGCCATCTTTGCCGCAACGCAGGCACGCGCAGGCGCATGGCCTTCGGGTACCCAGGCATCCCATACCGCGTTCATCTCGGCAAAGTAAGACATATCTTTGACATAGATGGTCGCCGACAATATGTGCTCTCTGTCGCTACCGGCTTGCTCCAGTAGGGCGTCCACTTTATCCAGCATAGTTTGAGTCTGCTCGGTGATACCTTGCTCGGCATCTTTACAGACCTGACCACACAAATAGATGGTGCCGTTATGCTTAACGATACGGCTCATACGCGCGCCGGTTTCTAATCTTTCAATAGTCATACTTATCTCAAATTATTTTTTTGGGGGGGAAGTTCAATGGGGAGGAATATTAACGTCCAAACAAGTTTTAAGCGAGTGACTTCGATGTAGGGTCGAAGCGATTTAAACAAGGCCTGTGAAGAAAGGCCTTCGAATAAAGATGTTGCTCTGCAAATGCTATGCGTTAGTGGGTATATTCAATGAGGTTGATAGAGCTTAATCCTATCAACAATTCTTTCTCGATCGTCCGGTGAAAAATACCTCAAATTACATGATATTTTGTTGTTTTCGCCACAATAAAAGCGTAAATCACTCATAGGAAAACGAATAGACTTGGGCATTTTAACTTTGGTAATTTGCTGCCAGCTCAGTTCTCGTTGCTTTCCCCAGCTCTGGAACTTCACGCCAAGATGATCTACCTCAAGTTCGTTTCGCCAAGGGCGATGCCGCAAATTCAGATAAACCAATGAGATGAACTCTGCACACAAAATCCCAATAAAGCTACCTACAGCGACTCTTGTTACATAAACAGGTGTTGCTTTACCGCTGGCAAGCCAGCCTCCTAATATTGCACACAATGCCATATAAAGGTTCTGGCTTATCCAGTACCACCCATACTGAAAAGGTGTTTGGCTTATTTTCATCAAAGAACTCCATTTCGACACCAGACTAGCTATCCTTAAATACTATTCATAAATACTAGCCTTAAATAGATTGGCCTGGTCTCAACCTATCTCCCTAATCAGGACTTACTCTCTTCCAGACCTATACTGTTCATCCAGTGATCGAAGTCCATCATATTCCCTGGAAGCACAACCCTGCTGGCCCCACTGCTCAGACCGTCGAACTGCTTAAGGTATTGAGCACCAAGCTGCATCCGAACCACATTCATACCACCGGGGGCGGCAATAACGGTAGCCATTAGTTCGATAGACTCGGCGGTTGCCTTGGCAATCGTTAAGATCTCCTCACCTTTACCTTCCGCTTCGTTGATACGTTTTTGCATCTCACCTTCCGAGAGGTTAATCATCTCGGCTTTGATACCTTCGGAGCGGTTGATCTTACTCTGCTTATCACCCTCACTCTTCGCCAGCAGTGCACGGCGCTCACGTTCTGCATTCACCTGCATCTCCATGGCATTTTTCACCGTTTCCGGCGGAGTAATATTCTTTATCTCGTAGCGATGTACACGGATGCCCCACATGGCGCCAGCCTGATCGAGTACTTCAACCACTTTGGCGCTGATCACGTCACGTTCTTCGAAGGTGCGGTCGAGATCTAAGGTGCCTATCACTGAACGAGTGGTGGTCTGAGCCAGCTGTATCGCGGCATAGCGGTAATCTGTCACACCATAGCTGGCCTTAACCGGATCCACCACCGAGATATAGATCACGCCATCGACTTCAACATTCACTTCATCGCTGGAGAAACACTCCTGGGGAGGAACATCGATAGTCTCCTCTTTAAGATCGTGAATGTAGGATACCTTGTCTACAAAAGGGACCAGGGCATGAAAACCTGCATCCAGAGTCGAATGATATTTACCAAGACGCTCTACGATATAAGCCGATTTAGTCGGCACTAAACGAATCGATTGAAACAGCTTAATAATAAAGACGGCAAAGATAAGCCCCCAAATGCCCAATACGATTAGATCTGTATTTATGCCTGCAATCATGAGCGACCTCCTTTCACTGAATTTGAACCTGCAGAGCCAGAACTCACAGCATGAGTCACCTGCTCCATACCTTCGAAGAAGCCTTCCAACTTTGCCATCTCGGCCGGAACAACGGAAATTTCGGCCTCGTTGAGTATTTTGCCTACCTGACCGATAAACTGCTCTTTAAGCTGCATGTTCATCGCTTCGTGTCCGCCATCTAACGCCAGCGCGGTTGAGACAAGCTCCATCCCCTCAGCCTTTGCCTTGGCAATAATACTGATCTCTTGCGCCGTACCTTTAGCCTCGTTGATGCGTTTTTGCTTCTGGCCCTCGGAGACATTGATCGCCTCTTGTCGCTCGCCCACTGAGAGGTTAATCATCGCAGCTTTCTCTGCATTCGCTAAGGTGATCTCCGCGCGCTTACTCCGCTCGGCTTCCATCTGTTTTTCGAGTGTGTGTATCACCTTACGAGACGGAGTAATGTTCTTTATCTCATAGCGAAGCACTTTAATTCCCCATGGGTCTGAGGCTTTATCGATCTCACGTACGATCGACTCATTGAGACTGTCTCTCTCAGAGAAGGTCTGACTTAAGGACAGTTTACCTATTTCTGAACGCATGGTTGTTTGAGCCAGGTTCACCGCCGCGAGACGATAATTTTCGATACCATAGCTAGCAAGTTTGCCATCCATCACCTTGAGATAGACTAAACCATCGACCTCAAGCTGAGTGTTATCTTTCGAGATACAACTCTGTGGCGGCACATCCAGCACCTGCTCACGGATCTCATGCTTATAGGCCACGCGGTCGAAGAAGGGAATAAGAAAATGAAAACCGGGCTTAAGCACGGCCCGAAATTTACCCAGACGTTCGATCACATTGACCTCACGCATAGGGACAATTAACAACAGCTTATAGAGAATAAAAAAGACAAACAGGACAAAAATTGTAAATACAAACATAGATTCCTTCCTTAACTTAAACTAACTGTACTTAAACTAACTGCACTTAAACTAACTGCACTTATAACTAACGGTGCACTAAGACTCTGAGCCCAAAAAGCTGGGCTCATCATTAAACTTGTTGAGTCATACTTAATTACTCATGCTGAATTGCTTATTGTTTAGTTACTCATGGCAGGGTTCAACAACCAAGGCGATATTATCCCGGCAGATGATCCTGACGCGAGTCCCCGCAGCGATTTCACTACCATCGCCAAGTGCCGACCATTCGATACCCTGAAATTCGATACGCCCCTGATGTTGCGCCGGACCGATAGTCTCTTTAACGACGGCAGTCTGATTATAGATATCGAGTTCCTCATCGGTATTATCAACGTGAGAATCTCCGCCAACCAGTTTTTGGGTAAGCTGCCTGAAACCTAACAACAAAACAATAGAAACGATAAACCAGAGTGTGAGGCTTTGCACTATTCCTTCGACTAACCCGATAGCCAGTGCCGATGCGACAACCAGACAGGCGCCACCGAGCAAGATGACGATTCCCCCGGGAATAATGATCTCCGCCAGCATCAATGCCAGTCCGATACAGCCCCAGATAATGATGGAATTTGATAGCTCCATATTTCCCCCTGAAATGTGAGTATCCGTCAAAACACTATATCAGTTGTTTATGCCCTTCGCGACATAATATGTCACAAATAATTTCATTATGATTATAACCCCAAATTTAGCGGATATTTATGCCAATTTATCCCAAAACAGTAACAAACCCTTTGAACAATAGTGCCTTTATGAATATATTCTCCGCCCTATGAGGTGGATGCTAAGCACTCTTCTCAATTTAACTTCGCCGTACCCTTGGCGATCGATGTTTTTCAACAATCAATAAATGCAACTCAGAGTGCAGAGATTGTTATAGATAGCGGCCAAATGGCCGCATTGATAATAAAAAGGTAATGAGATGAACAAAAAATGGCTTTTACTCGCGCTTCTCGCCACACCACAGGCGATGGCCGATGATCTAATCCACTGGTGGGATGCCAGCGTGACCGCGTTATACGGTGACAACTACGATCTTGCTCCTTCCGATAAGCAAACCACTTTCACCTTCGAAACTGCCGGTGCATGGCAATATGGTGACTGGTTTGCGTTTCAGGATCTGATCTATTTCAACGGTTCGAACGTCAGTAGTGACAGCACGACCTACGGTGAAATTTCGACTCGATTCAGTGCCGGTAAAATTTCCGGCAAAGAGATCGGCTTTGGCCCTGTAACCGACCTGTCTCTGGCCATGACCTTCGAAGAGGGTGAAGGGCCGGTTAAGAGCTTCCTGTACGGTCTGGGCATGGATATAGCTATCCCTTACTTTAGCTACTTTCAGCTCAATACTTATCGACGTGAAGCCATCAGCAGCGGCAATATCAGTGACGGTTGGCAGATAACTCCCGCCTTTAGAATGGACTTTCCCGTTGGCAATTCGAACATAGTATTCGATGGTTTCTTTGACTGGGTATTCTCTGCCGATAACCAAGGCTATGAAGAGAACTTTCACTTCAACCCTCAGCTGAAATATGATCTGGGCGCGGTCATCTTCGGTAGCCACAAGAAAAACAAATTCCTTGTCGGTGTCGAGTATGATTACTGGAAGAACAAGTACGGGGTGAAAGGTGTCGACCAGAACACCTATTCGGTCATCGCTAAATATCATTTCTAATCTTTGGTGAAAGACAGTGGTTAAATGACTGTGATGAAATGACCGGTTAGCTTGATCCATCAGTTCTGATTAATACCAATCGGTATAAACACAAGATCAAAAAAGGCGCCTGAGGCGCCTTTTTATTAACTTAAACCATCAATGAGCTAACTGCAGGGAAGCTCAACTTAAAGGATTTAAGCCAGTAATTTCTTCGCTGCTGCAACGACGATAGAAACTGCACTTACTTCAGTTTTCTTCATCGTAGCTTCATCAGGGATCTCTTGCTGTGTACGGTTTACAATCACACCCGCAACACATGCCGCACGCCAACCTTGTGAAGCACACATGGTAAATAGCGTCGAAGATTC
>PJEL010005033.1_pt1 | contig 10715 bp, 5 predicted proteins | sample 1853271 | NCBI WGS metagenome assembly PJEL01 (sample SAMN08108733, study PRJNA415343) | Invertebrate metagenome, whole genome shotgun sequencing project. | host: Globobulimina | place: Sweden: Gullmar Fjord | collected 2015-08 | reverse complement strand
AGATATTATATAGAGCATCACTATTTAATTCTAAATCGTTACTTGCTATATATAAAGTGCCAACAGATCCATCTCCGTTTTTGAAGACTTTCTTTAATAAATTTAAGGTTTTTTCATAATCTTTTAATTTTATCAAATAAGACCTGTCAGTTTTTAGCTCATATGCCCAAAGGGTATCATTTTGAATAAACATAACATTGATAATCAGGCAGTTACGTATCATTTTAACTTCATTTTCAAAGGTGATCAGTATAGTTCTTTAGTTGTGAATAGTCTGTCCAGTCCATTTATTAGAATCTTTATTATACATTTTAAATAACCTATTTGTTTTTAACCCCAATACAAACTTCTTTTTTAAATTTTCCGATATGTACGCATATTTTCGCTAGAGCTATACCAGCTATTAATAAACTAAGACGTATAAGTATATCGGCGCTTTTTTAATAGCTTTATTAGTACTAATTTCTGTTTAGAGATAGTACTAATTTTTTAAAGTTAATAACTTGCATGATTTGTTTTAAAAATGTAAAGAAAATCTCTTTTTTTTGAAATTTTAATTATATCAAACTAAGGGATTGTGCAAAAATAAACTGTCTATTTAATTTCTATTGTTAATAGATACTGCCATAGAAACAATAATTGTACAGATACAAAAACAAGTTATTTATGCACATTCCCTAATAATATACTATTTAAATTTTCTAGTTATTAAATTTATTATTCAATTTAGGATCTACTAACATTACCTATTATATCGGTTGTTTTCTTAAAACGTGTAAAGCCATGTAAGTGACCATAATTGTATAAAATTTTTCTTAAAAAGTCTACATCATAATTAAAATATTTGTTATATCTACAAAATATCATATGTAGATCTGAAACTTCTTCAAGATGGTCTAAATTATAACATAAATCTTGCGCAAGGCTAAGATCTATCTGAGCAACATACACTTTAGATTTATTTTTATCTAATATGTTAGTATCCATATAATAATCATCTAATATATTACCTTTTGTATATCCCCCTTTTTCTTCATATGCTTTTAAATCAAAATCACAGTTATTTTGCACATCTTTAGAATATGGTGGCAAATCGTTTTCTGTATCGTAATAATCAAAATTTATATATTCTAGTAAAACTTCTGCCGCCAAATATCCTTTTAGATATCCATAAATCAAACTTTTACGATAATAGTTCTTTGTCATTTTAATAAGATTATTTTTATTATTATCATGTAAATTCACTTTATCTAATATAGGTTTCATGAAATCTATTAATTCTTTATGTATTTTAATTATATCTTGAAATGATTTTAACAACGTCATACTATATAAGTTGGACGTTTCTACTCCAATTAGTTTTCCGGCAATACTATTTAAATCTTTGATATTGTTTTCAAGGTTAATTCTATTTAAAACAGTATCCACTTTTTGAGACATATTATTAGACCATTCATTAATAATACAAAAGACTTCTTTTAGTTCTTCTAACATTTTTATATCGTTCTCTGCATTTTTTATGCTTTTTTTCACTACTTCGACAATGTTTTTCAATTTTTCTATTCTATTATATATCAGCTTTTTTCTAATTGTATTTTGCTTATATGTAATAGTTTTGTTATCGCATCTTATTGTCCCATTTTCATGATTTATCTCTTTTTTAATATCCTTGTCTTTAGAATTATGAAAAATGATATGTGGCTTATCGTCTATTAGAACTTCATCGATATCATTATTAAATTCGCATCTACATTCATTAAATGCAGGAATATACTCCGATCGGGAATATAAATTATCTATATCAGGCATTGATTCAGAGGTTATATAAGCTTTATTTAGATCATCTAAAAAGGCTGATCTTCTTTTCAACAAATCCTTTTGAGATTTTATGAAGTTGTTTATTCTCTGAATATTAACATTCTCTTTCATTTTTTTGATAGATGCAATAAGGTTATCGGTTTCAGAAGAAATTTTTTTAATAAATTTACTTTTTATAGGTTCGAAACGAATTTCACCTATGGTTTTTTTTAATTTATAATAATCTATAAGATTATCGGTTTCAGAAGAAATTTTTTTTATTTCGTTAAATACAGGAGTTTGTAATGAGTGTATATCTTTGTGATATTGCAGGTTAAATTCCATAGTTTCACTAGAAGTTTTCATAAAATTCTGATTATGTAGTAATTGCATAATTGTCGATATACCCTTTAAAAAAACTATAGAAGCAATTTTTTTTACTATATTTTTTACAGTTGATCCCCAAAAACATTTTATAAATTTATCAGGAATAGATTTTGTTTTTACTATATCATTATACACACAATTGCCAACATTATATTCTTTTTTATACGTAAAAAAGATATTATTATATTGAAATACATATTGCGCCAATTTTGCTGCATTACGACATTCAAAGTTATATGACCCCATTTTTGTCTTATTGGTAAAACTATTTGTAAAATTTATGGATTTATCTATTATTTGTTTTTTAGTTCCATAATTTTCTACTAGCACGCAAAATTTAGCAGCTTTAAAAATAGTTTTAAGATCTTTATCAATAAAATCTGTATTCCACATCTTATTTTGAGCAAACATGGAAGCTAAGATTTTACCGCACTTTCTAAACAGCGCCTCAGTCTTTAATTCTTCCATAAAATCTGCTTCAGATGCAATAAACAAAACGGATCTTACCTCTTTGGCAAATTTTAAAGTCAAATAGTTTAGCAATTCGATACATATTTTATCTTCATATTTTTCTAAATCTCCTCTATTCTTTAGTAGAGGGTAGCTGCAATATGAGAAATTTATGATTTCCGAAGTTGGCAATATTTGTGGAAAAAGGTCATAAGAGCGTTTTTTTAAAATTGCGGATATATTCAAATCTTTACCCAATAGGCAGCCCAACGCCTTAGTAGCAACACCTTTATCTGTCATATTTATTACAGGGACAATTGAAGTTTTTTTAATTTTCTGTATATGCATATATCCATGCCTTAAAAGATACATTAAATAAGGATGATCTATACTATTAAAAAAAGATGGATCATTAAAATTCAATGCATCTAGAGAAATATCTTTATCTATTGAAATAAGTTTATTTTTATCATCATAATTTTTGAAAATATTTATACTTGCCTCCATATAAAACGGCTCTATACAACTATAAGACAAAGATGATTTTGTATATAGGCTATTCTTCTTGTTTATATGCCTTGTATAATCTATTCCTTTTAAAAAATCGATTCTTCCATTATTATTATTTTCAATGATATCTTCATGTATGGATTTCTTTGAATTATTTAAATTAGGTACAATACTTAACAGCCTTTTATACATTTGTTTTATATGACGTTTGCTTAAACAATCTTGTTGCAAGTTGTTTGTATTATATCTATCTGCCTTTAATCTATAGTTTCCATTCAATATTTGATTATAGCTTTGGGGGACCAATAAGTCACAACATATTTCGCATAAGATCCTACCCTCGTCATAAGGGTACTCATTAGCACAGCTTGGACATACATTGCATGATTCTTCTTTGTACCTTGGCGATACACTTCCATTTATAATCTCGAAGCTAGGGGTATTTTCTTTAAAGGGCATATTGCTGGTATAATATGATGGGTTTCTGTAGTTTAGCGACACACTGGAGTCTATAAAATTAGAAGTAACTCTCTCCGTTTCTCTACAAGTCGGTGATTTATTGCAATGTATAAGTTCGAAAGGAGTAGATTCTTTACTTTTAGGGCTATTGCTAATATAAGAAGGTAAAAATTTCAAATTAAATGGGGGGTGTCTATTTTTAGGCAAATTCATAAAATCTGATCTTTTTTTGTGAAAAGGGACGATGCTGTTAGTATCTTTTGTACAATCATAAAACTTAACCGAGCAATCTGGTATAACTTTATTTTTATAGTTTTTTTTGTTTTCTTTTAATATTGACTTCATTTTATCTATCGTATTTAAAGCTCTAGGCTTAACTGAGCCTTTTTTATCATTAATCTTAGTTTTGGATGGATTGGTAGCTTTTTCTTTTTTTCTGATGATATACTCATCGGAATTCAAGTTGGCATTATTATTGCCTGAAAGCGACGAATTATCGCCTAATTGATACTTTTTAGAATCATTTTCATTTCTGATGGGTATAGATTTTTTAATACTAAGTAAAATTTTTTCTAAATGCTCTATCAAGAACAATTCATTTATTGTTATTTTGTTTAAAGACAAGTCTTCAATATCTTGCAGAAATTCTGTTATTAACTTTTTATGACTTGCGTCAATTCTTGTAATACTTGGTATTACATTGCCATAGAGTTTTGCCACTTGGCTTATTTTGTTGGCAAGATAATTTTCTATTATTAAAAAAATCTCTTTTTTACACTTTTTAATTAATGAGCTAGGACAGTTTAATGGTGTTTTTAGTTCAATTATTTCTTTTCTTTTTTCAAGTTCATAACATAGATCTTTGTTGAAACTATGTTCTCCGGCAAATTGGATAGCAGTTTTGATATCTAATAATGAACTATTATATCTCAACTCTACAGTGCCTTTCATATTATACAATTTTTGCGCTATTTTTTCAAACTCTGTTAATACCGATACTTCTTGATTTTTAATAGATTTTAATAATTTTTTTATACATTTTATTTCTGTAGGAAATAAAGATTTGTGATTATTTTCAAAAAATACAAAGGTCGTTTCAAGCACCTTTATGATGGAATTATAAGTATTAATCATATCATTTAGATAGGCTATTTTTTCCTCTATATATGTGACTTTATTATAGAATTTTTCTATAAACTCCTTATTGAAAGATTTTTTGTAATTTTCAAGTTCCTTTATATATGTGGCTTTATTATAGAATTTTTCTAGAAACTCCTTATTGAAAGATTTTTTGTAATTTTCAAGTTCCTTTATATTGTTATTTATAATTATGATATCTTTTGAAAATACAGTTCCCCATATACTATTTTTTATAAAATTGACTTTTGTATCATATTTGGACAAATAATATTTAATTACATTTTTAAATAGTTGTTCAAATTGCATTCTTAGCTTCCTTATTATACCCTTCACGCATTTGCCACTTATATTTGATATACATAACAAGTTTTTAATTTTAATTTTACTAAGTTCGATAGCTAAATTATATGCATAAGAATTCTCGCTTTTTTTTATAAAATCTGTCATTAACGCAATAATTTCGAGATCCTTCATAGAGTTAGCTTTGAACTCAAAATCTTTTAAAATAATTATGAGTTCCTTTTTGTATGTGTCCAGCTTTATCCTATCCCATTCAAATTTGGAATTAAGATGTAGTAGTTTTATAAGTTCTTCGAAGAGATAACATAAACAAAATTTTTCAAGGCAATCATGTTCTAAAAAAGCATCATTTTTGAAAACAGAATCATATACACTATAAAGCTTATTTATTCTTGTCCATATTTGATTAATAAAACGCATATAAACACGTATGTCAAACCTATCGTTATAAATTCTAGATTTCGGTCCAAAAAGATCTAAATTTTTTTTATTAAACTTATCGAAATAATAAGTATCTATATTCATATATAAACACATCTCAGATATAGAGTCTAAAAGTCCATCCAGTAAGCATTTGTTAGAACCCCCATAGCGCTGGTAATAAAGATCATTAAAAATATTACGAGCTCCTATAGAATTTTCTTCACTTAATTTTTTAACTCCCATTTGAAGGTATCTTGTATTATGTTTTTTGCAACACGTTTTACAATAAAATATCATATATGTGATACCACTTTCTTTACAATGAAATATCCTATTGCAGTTCTTGGGACCACAGTTTTTGGGTACAAGGGAAATTTCTTTTTCCTCTATAACGAACTCTTGTTCATTTCTCATATCTTTTTGTATGTTTTTATGTGCGATGATTTGCTGTATAATTTTCATTACACTTGGTATATCATTTATATCTTTTTGTGCATTTTTCGCACATTTCTGTATGGGCGTTCGTATATCTTTTTTTGCCACTTTTTTTTGTAAGCCTACTTGAACGAATTTCTGTGTATTTTTGTTTTGGACTGTTTGATTATTATTATTACCTTTTTTATTCTTATTCTTATTCTTATTCTTATTCTTATTCTTATTTCCAAGTAAAGTCACGCTTTTACCACATCCTTGTAAAAAATTAATAGACAACAATAGAGATAGTGCTGTAATCTTAAATGTCCAAGTTTGATTTTTCATAACAATATATTTTGATTTTAATTATATCCAAAAACAATAAAACAGAACCTTTGTATGCACAATTATAGGTTAACATTTAGATGTATCAAATGTAGATCAAGTAATTATTTTTGTTAATCAAATAATACTAGACATTATATGTAAAAAAAGTAAATATTAGAATATTGTTATGATTTTATTTATATGCATTTTGTAAAAATATTATTGTAAAATTCAATTATATATCAAAAAGGTATCATTTTAAATAAACATAATATTGATAATATGGCAGTTACGTATCATTTTAACTCTATTTTTATTTTTAAAGATAATCCGTATATAACTCGAGTTATGCACTCATATCGAAAACAACCTAATTACGTAGTTTTTTGAAATTAAAAATCGTTGATTTCAGCGAAATTTTAAATAGTCTGCGTAACTCGAGTATATAATATACCAAAAGGGTATCATTTTGAATAAATATAACATTGATAATCAGGCAATTAAGTATCATTTTAACTTCAATTTCAAATGTGATCAGTATATATATATATAATAATCGTATTTTTATATAAACAAAGATCTTTGTGGGCGAAGGTTGGTAACTACGTATCTACCTCTTCCGTAAAACTTTGATATGAAAGTTCATAAGCTTGTTTTGCATCCTTATGTGTAGATGTTGTTTTTTTAATAAAACCATCCATTGATGGTTTACAATGTTCTATTTATGGATGTTTTAAACATGTAAGTTTTTTATTATATTGTCCTGACCTGATGGGGATCTTTTTTTATCTCTGTTATACCAAAGGTATTTGAAGTTACCAGGCAAATCGTCCTTTAATGATACTTTTTTCAAGCATTTGGAAAATTCCTCATCGGCGATGCCAATGGTATTGGCATGCAATAAATTCCATTTGTTGTACTGATTTTGTGTAAATTTGTGGTCATAATTATTATAATATGCGAAAAATTTCTCTACATTACCAAATAATGATAGCTCTTTGTTTGGGGCTTATATTTGCTATTTTAAATATTAAAATGGGTTGGCCTACCTCATTTACAATGAAGTATATCAAGCCTTTTGGCACAATATTTATTAATAGTCTTAAATCTGTTTCAATTCCTCTTGTAATAGCATCACTTGTCGTGGGAGTAACGCGGATAGAAGATACCTCAAGATTATCAAGAATAAGCACAAAAACTTTACTAATATATACAGCTACTACAATAATAGCTACTTTCTTTGGTTTGTTAATAGGAAATGTAATAAAACCTGGAAAAATCATATCGGATCAAACTAGGGATAGACTTATGTCTCTATATGCCGACAAAAGTATTAAAGTTAAAGTTAAAGCCAACGAAGCAAAAAAAGAAAAAGAGGGGCCTCTACAAATTATTGTAGACGCTATACCTGGAAATATATTTAAATCACTAACAGATTCAAGAAAACTACTTCAGGTTGTACTTATATCTATAATATTTGGCATCGGTCTCATAAAGGTCCCTTCAAGAAAAAGACAAAGGGTAATATCTTTCTTCGAAGGCTGTAATGATGCCTTAATAGAAATTATTAAAATGATTATGAGAATGGCTCCTATTGGTATTTTTTCATTAATTTCCTCTATGTTAATAGAGGTTGCTGGAGATGGTGGATCGAGTGAGATATATGGAATTTTAAAAGCTCTACTTTCTTATATGCTGACAGTACTACTAGGACTATCTATATTAACATTTATTTTGTATCCACTTGTACTAAAATTATTTACAAAAGTTTCTATAAAAGATTTTTTTGAAGGAATACGACCTGCTCAATTAGTTGCATTTACTACTAGCTCCAGTAATGCAGCTCTCCCTGTTACTATGGAACGTGTTGAAAAACATTTAGGGGTTTCTGAAGAAGTTAGTAGCTTTGTACTCCCTCTAGGAGCTACTGTAAATATGGATGGGGGTGCTGTATATCAAGGTATTTCAGTGCTATTTATTGCTCAAGTATTGGGTATAAATCTTTCAATTACATCTCAAATAATGATTGTTGTTCAAGTAATCCTTGGTTCAGTTGGAACTGCTGGGGTACCTGGTGCTTCTATAGTAACTCTTGCTATGATTCTAGAATCTATTGGAATTCCTGCTGCTGGATTAGCATTAATTTTTGCTCCTGAGAGGATTTTAGATATGTGCAGAACTGTAACAAATATTACTGGAGATGCAGTTACAGCAGTAGTGGTAGCCAGTACAGAAGGAGAACTTTCCAAAGGAGCGGATGAATATCTTTTAAAACAAGATAATTATTAAACTCGCATTGCGAGTTTATTAAATAGGCACTATAACACTCAATAAATGCCAATTATAACATTAAAATGTATTTTTGTAAATCAAGTTATTAACTTTTCTTGTTTATATGATTCAGCAAATAAAGCGTCGCTTCCAAATAATAGGCAATTCTAAATTATTAAATAGGGCTATAGAAATTGCCATTCAGGTAGCACCTACAGATATGTCTGTTCTTATAACAGGAAAAAGTGGATCTGGCAAAGAATCTTTTTCTAAAATCATACATGCGCTTAGTAAGCATAAAAATGGGAAATTTATAGCTATAAACTGTGGAGCTATTCCAGAAGGTACTATAGATTCAGAACTCTTCGGACATGAAAAGGGCGCATATACAGGAGCTGAGGATAAGCGCAAAGGATATTTCGAAGAAGCAAATGGAGGTACTATATTTCTGGATGAAATAGGAGAAATGCCTTTGAGTACTCAGGCTAGAGTTTTGAGAGTATTAGAACAAGGTGAATTTATTAGAGTAGGGTCTTCTAAAGTGCTAAAAACTGATGTAAGGATTGTCGTTGCCACAAATGTAGATTTTAAAAAAGCTATACAAAAAAAGAAATTTAGAGAAGACTTATACTATAGGTTAAATACGGTTCCAATATATGTACCACCTCTAAGGGAACGTGGTGATGATATAAATTTATTGTTCAGAAAATTTGCTCAAGATTTTGCACATAAATATAATGCTGAGCCTATAAGACTTACTGATGATGCAAATAAAATGCTGTTATTTTATGATTTCCCTGGTAATGTGAGAGAATTAAAAAACTTGGTAAATCAAATGTCTATATTAGAAAAGGCAAGAACTATTACAATCACCATATTGCAAAAATATTTACCTGATTATAACTTTGGGCGCGAGAATAGCATTTCCACTAAAAATTTACCAGTACCTCTTAGTGTTGAAGACAAGAATAAGATTCCTGCAATAATGCATGCCGATAATATAAATATTTTATATAGAATAATTTTGGAAATGAAAAAAGAGATACTCAATCTAAGAACATTGCTATTATCTTTGATAAAAAATAATAATCTGTCTATAGATTCCAATATGTTAAGCATTGCAAAAAATTATATTAATACTCCCAATTTTAATGATGGCTATAACTCAAAAATAGGTTTGGAAAATGAACTATCTGTGGATAGTTTTATCACAAAAGATTCGTCCACCTATAAGAATGAAAAACAAGATTTTGAAAGTTTTTCTAAAAATTTTATGAAAGCAAATATCGAGAAAAATAGAGGGGGGGATATAGGAAATGAGGATTTATCTCTATTAAAGAAAGAAGAGGAGTTGATAAAAAAAGCTCTTACAAGGCATGATTATAAAAGAAAAAATGCTGCAAAAGAACTTGGCATTTCAGAAAGGACTTTGTATCGTAAATTAAAGTTGTATGGAATTGATAAATAAAATTCTCAAAAATATAGCTAAGCTATATGAAGATAGGAGACGAATGATCGTTTATTATGCTGTTTTCCCATCATCAAAAAAAAAATTAACATGGAGACAATATAAAGTTGTTGTGTATTCATTGTTATTTATGCTTCTTTTACCTACATGTAAAACATTGTATAGGTTTGTAAGCTCTTCTTTACCCAAAGATGTGAAATATTTCCATATAGAACCTATAACTTGTAATAGACCCGAAATTGAATCTTATACTTTATCTCAGAAGGTTTATAGCAAATTGAAAAATAGACTAGGGACTATATTTCAGCAAAAGAAAAAGGGAGCAGATATTGCTTTTAAGGTGGAAATAACAGACTATAAACTAGATACAAAAACTAAAGAAGTTTCTGCAAAAATATCTATAACATATACAAACTATGAAGGCAAAGAGGAAAAATTTGATATAGTAAAGCATAAAAAACTTTTAGATAATCAAAAGACCGTTCAAGATTATATTTTACAGGAAATGGCAGAAGAAATTATTGATGATATATGGGATAAAACAGTGGCTAAATGGTGATAGAGTCTCCGAAAGGATACCTTTAGAAGGTAAACTGGCCTTGGGCAGAAAAGAATTTATGGTCTGTCTCTTTTATTTTTTTAATCCTTTTTCGGGTCTGTAAATTAAAGTCTGTCTGAAAGTAAATATTTAAGAATAAAAATCTGTAAAATTATAGGATAAAAATTCTTAAATATTATTGTTAGTTATCGCTGTGGATTGTGTGTTAAC
>PJEL010005032.1_pt1 | contig 10715 bp, 5 predicted proteins | sample 1853271 | NCBI WGS metagenome assembly PJEL01 (sample SAMN08108733, study PRJNA415343) | Invertebrate metagenome, whole genome shotgun sequencing project. | host: Globobulimina | place: Sweden: Gullmar Fjord | collected 2015-08 | reverse complement strand
CGTGAAGATATGGTTGAAATCATTGTTGACCCGTTATTGATGGAAAGCTATGGCCTTGATCAAGCTGATATTTATAATCTTGTCGAACGTAACAACCGTCTAGTTCCTGCAGGTACTATGGATACAGGCAAAGGACGTTTTGCCATCAAAGTGCCTTCTGTATTTGAAAATATTCAAGACTTATTAGAGCTACCGATTAAAGTTGATGGCGATCGTGTCATTACCTTTCAAGATGTCTCAACTGTGCGTCGCGCTTATAAAGATCCAACTAGTTTTGCCCGTTTAAACGGTCATCGCTCTATCTCAATAGAAGTTAAAAAACGCTCGGGTGAGAACCTGATTGAAACAGTTGAAAAAGTTAAAGAAATTGTTAAGGAAAGTCGTCTTAAATGGCCACAACAAGTACAAGTCGATTATGTTGGCGACCAATCAATAGAGATTAAAAACACTTTAACCGATCTACAAAATAACGTTTTCTCCGCAGTGTTATTAGTGGTTATTGTTATTATTGCCGCTTTAGGAACTCGTACCGCCTTACTCGTTGGTTTAGCTATTCCAGGTGCGTTTTTAACTGGCATACTAGTTATCGCCTTGGCTGGAATGACGGTTAATATCGTGGTGCTTTTTGGCCTTATTATGGCGGTAGGTATGCTGGTTGATGGCGCTATAGTAGTCACCGAATTTGCTGATAGGCAAATGAATGAAGGGCAGAGTAAAAAGGTCGCTTATGGCTTGGCTGCTCGTCGCATGGCATGGCCCATTATTGCCTCAACGGCAACAACACTTGCAGCCTTTGCGCCGTTAATGTTTTGGCCGGGTATCATGGGTGAATTTATGAAGTACCTACCGTTCACTTTAATTGCGGTGTTAACTGCTTCATTAGCCATGGCGCTTATTTTTGTTCCAACTTTAGGCTCTGTTCTAGGTAAGGCTCGTGTTGTTAGTAAAAAAGAACAACTGCAAATTGAACAAGCCGAAGCGGGCGACCTAACTAAAATGTCTGGTTTTACCGGTGGCTATATTCGTGTTTTAACGGCGGCGATCAAACATCCTTGGAAAATCGTGGCGAGCACCTTAGCTATTTCTGTTGTGGTTATTTTACTTTACCGAGCTTCAGGCCTAGGGGTGAGTTTCTTCCCTGAGGTTGAGCCACAAAGTGCCACTATGGTAGTGCGCTCACATGGTGATTTATCGGTAAAAGAAAAAGATGTCATTATGCGTGATATTGAGCAGCGTATTTTACCGTTAGAGGAAATTGAAACACTCTATACCCGTACCGGTGGTAGCAATCAAATAGGTACTTTCAAAGTCAATTTTGTTGATTGGCAGCTAAGGCGTACTGCAGATGATATTGTCGCAAATATTCATCAGCTAACTGATGATATGGCCGGTGTTGAAATTGAAGTAAGAAAGAATGAAAACGGCCCTCAAAGCGGTAAAGACTTAAAGCTTGAAATAAGTTCGCGCTTTCCCGGTGAGCTTGATAAATCGGTTAAAATAATTCGTGATGCCCTAACGGCTTCAGGGAAGTTTACTGATATTGAAGATACTGGCTCTAAGCCTGGCATTGAATGGCAACTTATTATCGATCGTAATAAAGCCGCGACCTACGGCGCAGATGCCGCTTTAGTTGGCTCTAGTGTGCAAATGGTAACTAATGGCTTGAAGCTTGGTGAATACCGTCCTGATGATGTTGATGATGAGCTAGATATTCGGGTACGATTTCCTGAAGAGAAACGTAACATTAGTCGGTTAGATTCACTGCGTTTAAAAACACCCTATGGTCTTGTGCCTGTCGGCAGTTTTGTTGAGCGTAAAGCAGCTCCAAAAATTGATACCATTCGCCGCGTTGATGCTAAACGTGTAGTAACAGTGCAAGCTAACTTAATTGCTGGCGCACAGTTACTAACTGAATTACCTATTTTGCAAGAGCAGCTGCCAACGTTAGGTTTACACCCTTCAGTTGATATTGATGTCAAAGGTCAAAATGAAGATCAGCAAGAATCACAGGCCTTCTTAGTGAATGCCTTTGCTATTGCTTTATTTGTTATGGCAATGATTTTAGTAACCCAGTTTAATAGTTTTTATCAAGCCTTGCTGATTTTAAGTGCGGTAATTTTCTCAACAGTTGGGGTGTTTTTAGCACTGCTACTAGTGCAGAAACCTTTTGGTATTGTTATGGGAGGCATAGGTGTTATTTCATTAGCGGGTATTGTGGTGAATAACAATATTGTATTGATTGATACTTATAACGTATTACGTAAAGAAGGTTTTGGCGTTATTGATGCTATTTTACGTACCGGTGCACAGCGTTTACGTCCGGTGATGTTAACCACAATAACAACAATATTGGGTTTACTGCCTATGGTATTACAAGTGAATTTAGACTTCTTCCAACGCACGATTGTCTTTGGCGCACCGTCTACTCAATGGTGGACGCAACTTGCAACCGCTATTGCAGGAGGATTGGCTTTTGCTACTGTACTAACCCTAGTACTAACGCCGTGTTTACTGGTATTAAGAGATAAGCGTAAAGAAGATAAGCAAGCAATCGCAACAATAGCGATTCAAAGCAAAGTAAAAGAAGATAACTTAGATAATAAAGTAAGCAACGCAGCCTAGCTATTACGTTGTTAGGGGCATTTTTAAAATCTAAATAAGGTAGAGTTCAATAAAGGGTGTCATTGAACTCTCCGTTTATCAGCAAATATAATCAGTTCTGACCCCATCTGTGATTATCAATTGTTTCTTGCTTAACTGTAATTATTTCGTTGTTTTGTAATCTTTGTATTAATAAAATTCGTGATAATATGAAAATACTTTTATAGGGAAATATATTTATGATTAAGAAACTTTCACAGCTGTTTACTTATGTCTTGTTATCTCAAGCGCCTACTCTCTCTCACGCCACATCTATAACCATTTATAATGACAACTTTGCCTTGATAACAAATCCTGTTTCATTGGATTTAAAACAGGGTGAAAATAAAATCAAGCTTAGTGATATTACCTACCATCTAGACCCCGACTCAGTGATCATTCGAGATGCCGATGATAAGGTTAATTTGCAAATATTAGAGCAAAGTTATCGTAATGATCCTGTTACTCAATTTAAATTGTTAAAACACTTTGAAGGCCAAAGCATTCAATTTAAAGTGGATGAAATGTTAGCTGATGGCAGAAAAATTAAAAAATTTGTAACAGGCAAAGTTATTCGGGCAGGACAAAATTCAACTCGATACAGTCGGGCTGTAGATACCCCGATTATTGAGGTTGATGGTCAGCTGCAGTTTTCTTTACCTGGCGAGCCTGTATTTCCTGCCTTAGCAGATGGCAATATATTAAAGCCTGAGCTGAGTTGGCTTTTACAGGCAGACAAAAAAACAAAGTTAAACGCCCAACTTAGCTACCTAAGCGGAGGTTTTTCTTGGTATGCCAGTTATAATCTTGTTGATAAAGGCGATGATGGTTTTAGCTTGTCAGCATGGATCACTATGGATAATCAAAGTGGTATGGATTTTGACAATGCGGAAGTGAAGTTTGTCGCAGGTGATGTGGTTAAACCTGAGCGACCTACGTCTAAGAAGCGCAGTTACAATAGGGCAAGTCTGTCTGCTGTACCAGAGTCTGTGCAACAAGAATCATTAGATGAATTTCATTTATACAGCTTACCAAGACGATTAACTCTTCGTGATAAAGAAACTAAACAAGTGGAGTTTATTAGGGTTGATGGATTAAAAAGCACTAAACGTTATGTCTATGATGGTGCACTGTCAAAGTCTGCTTATGGAAGTTATGCCAATAAAGCGGGCTTTGGCCAAGAATTTCATAAAAAGGTATGGGTCTATAGAGAGTTTGATAATAGCAAAGCAAACAAGTTAGGCATGCCCTTACCTAAAGGGGCGGCTCGATTTTATCTTAATCGTCTAAATAGCATTGAGTTTACTGGTGGTAATACTATTGATCACATGGCGGCTAATGAAAGGGTAAAAATATTTATTGGCAATGCTTTTGATATTGTCGGTGAGCGCAAACAAACTGATTTTGTATATGACCGTAAAGGAAAATGGATTACTGAAACTGTAGAAATAAAACTAAGTAACCAAAAATCGCAGGCAGTCACTGTAGAAGTACATGAAGGCTTGTATCGTTATGCTAATTGGAAAGTTACTAGCAGTGAAAAGTATCTAAAGGCTGATAGCAAGACTATTCACTTTGATGTTCAGTTAAACCCTAAAGAAGATAAAACTCTAACCTATACGGTTAAATATCACTGGTAGCAAGTAATAGGGATAACATAAGTTACCTTATTTGTTTAGGTAAAAGATAACTGCAACTTTATCAGTACAAAAAAACGAAAGTACTCTTAAAGATGTAAGTGATGCTGCCTAGGTTTTATTTTACTATCGTGCTATTTTTATTAACTAAAAAGCTCATTGCTAGGGACTTTGTATTCTTAGTTATGAGCTTTTTCTGTTGAGTTTGTTTACCACATAAGTAAAACTCTAAAAGAAATAAATCCAAAAAGTTAATGAACCTATATTTACACTAAATAAAAGATGAGATGTTTGAATGCACACTACTTTTTTCACCAGAAAACTAACTAATAACCTTCACTTTGTGTTACTTGCTTGTGCCAGTTTAGTGCTGAATCCGATAAACGGTGTTAGCGCTGCAACGTTAAATGCTAGTGAAAAAACCGATATGAGTGCGTTATCAAAAACAGCACTGCACTCTGATTTATCTTATGAATTAGTTGAATCATTAACTACGGAAGTGGGCCCTAGAATGATGGGTACACCAGGGGATGCTAAAGCCATCGTTTGGGCGGTAGGTAAAATGAAAAGTTTAGGCTTTGATAAAGTATGGACAGAAGAAGTGACTGGCACTCAGTGGTTAAGAGGTCAGGCAGAGGCGAAAATCATTGCGCCTTATCCACATAATATTGTTGCTATAGCATTAGGTGGTAGCGTAGGCACAGGTGAACAAGGGCTTACAGCTGACGTTGTACACTTTGAAAACCTAGATGCACTTAAGGCGGCTAAAAAAGGTAGTTTGAAGGGGAAAATAGCATTTGTTTCTTACAGAATGTCACGTCATATCGCTGGTAAAGGTTATGGTGCAGCCGTAGGTACTCGAGTTAATGGTGCAACTATAGCAGCAGAGAAGGGCGCAGTTGCCTTGATTATGCGCTCAGTTGGCACCGATAGTAACCGTGTCGCTCATACGGGCGTTATGCGTTATAAAGAAGGCGTTAATAAAATTCCTGCAGCAGCTTTATCTAATCCTGATGCTGACTTATTAGTAAATCAGTTAAAACGCGGTAAGCCGGTAAGTTTTTATTTGAAGCTAACAGCAATTATCGAAGATGAACAGATTATTAAATCTGCCAATGTTATTGGTGAAATCACTGGTAGTGAATCACCTGATGAGATTGTTGCCATTGGTGCTCACCTTGATAGTTGGGATGTTGGTACTGGTGCACTTGATGATGGCATCGGTGTGGCAATGGTTATGGCGGCAGCACATCATATAAGTAAGCTTGAAAATCGTCCGAAGCGCACTATTCGCGTAATTTTATATGCTGCTGAAGAAGTTGGTTTACTTGGCGCTAAACAGTATATGATCGACCATAAAGACGAAGTAAAAAACCATGTACTTGGCGCCGAATGGGACTTTGGTGTTGGTAAAATATATGAAATGACGCCAAGAGTTGGTGCTAATGGTTTAAATGCTGTTCGAGACTTATCAAAGTACTTAGCGCCGCTTGGCGTAACACTATCAGCTAAAAATAATGGTAGAGCTTCATCAGATATGGGCTTATTAACTGATGCAGGTATGCCAAGTATGAGGCTTGCTGCTGATGGTTCACACTATTTTGATTACCATCATACTGAAAATGATACTTTAGATAAGGTGAATCCTAAAGACTTACAACAAAATACCGCGGTTTATACATTATTTGCTTATTTTGCTGCGCAAGCAGAGGTCGACTTTAGAAAATAGGAAATTGTTAAACGACAAGTATAATAATTGTAAACTTGTCGTTTAACCCATGTATTAAATATATTGGCGTTAATATTGCTTCATATAATTATGCTATTAAATTTAATACTCACCGCTTGCTTGCCGATATAGGATAAGAAGCTGGTTTAGCCTTTTGGGATTGTTATGCGTATTTTATCATTGTTCTTTATTTTTTTAGTCAGTTATTCTTTTATGACTTCGCCTGCTTTCGCCATCAAAAAAAATATGCAAGCTGTTCAAATTTATACAGATAACCAGCTTTTAGATTTAATAAAAGACAACAAGCACTTGGGGCAAGTCGTATTAGATGAGTGCCAATTAGTACAAGATATTGAAGCACGTGCCAATAAAGCCAATATACCGTCATACCAGTTTTTATGGGGCGATATGTTAGCCTATGGCGTATGTGTTAAAAAAGACATTCCTCTCGGTTTACATTATATGAATCTAGCCGCAGACCAAGGCTTAGCTGAAGGCTTGGAACAATTGGGCCGTTATTATCATATCGGCAAGTTTATGCAGGTTGATTTTGAACGTGCCATTATTTATTTGAAAACAGCGGCAAGTTTAAATAATTTAGCCGCACAGATGCGTCTTGCCGCTATTTATCAACAAGGTTATGGTAGCCCATTAGACTATCCTGCTCTGTATTCTCAACTACATCATTCAGTTACTGATGATAAAGCGACTCATAAAAAAATCAGTCAGTTACTAAGTCAACTTGCGGCTAAAATGCCAGATAAAGTGGTAACACAAGCCAAAAATACCAGTTATACAAATTAACCATTAGTGCATAGGCGGTTAATTTAAACTTTATGGTATACTGGCTAACAGTTATCCTTAAATACTGACCCATTATAGTGACCTATAAAGATCCACACGCAAAACGCGAAGCCAAGAAATATGAAAAGCCAGTCGCCTCACGCGAACTATTGCTTTCAATCATCGAAAAATGCTCACCGCCACCTAGCTTCAATACCATGGTTAAAACGCTAAAGTATGATGAAGAATACCAACTTATTGGTTTGAAACGTCGTTTACGCGCTATGGAAAATAGTGGTCAGTTAATTTTCAATAAATTCAAGCAATATGCCTTACCGGAAAAAAATAGCCTGCTTACCGGCAAAGTTATTGGCCATCGTGACGGTTTTGGTTTCTTTTCCCCTGATGATGCTTCTATCAAAGATAAAAGAGGTAAAGACTTCTATATTTCTTCTCATGAAATGCAGCGTGTTTTTCATGGTGATATTGTTCAAGCGCTTCTTGTTGACCGTACCGATCGTAAGGGTCGTAAAGAAGTTAAAATAATTGAAGTTATAGAACCAAGAAAGGCACCTATTGTTGGTCGTCTTTATGTTGATCATCATATTTGTTCAGTGGTATCTGAAGACAGTAAAATTAAACAAGAAGTGTTAATTGACCCACAATCTAAACATGGTGCTCGCCATGGTCAAATGGTGGTTGTTGAACTTGTGCAAAGACCAACTAAGCGTTCACATGCTATTGGTAAGGTGATTGAAGTCTTAGGCGATCACCTTGCTCCAGGTATGGAAATAGAAATAGCTTTACGTGCCCATGATTTACCTCACCAATTTTCCCACACGGTACAAATGGAAGTTGCTAATATTGCTGATGAAGTGGAAGAGTCAGCTAAATTACCACGCAAAGATTTACGTGACTTGCCACTTGTTACTATTGATGGTGAAGATGCCCGTGATTTTGATGATGCGGTTTATTGTGAGCCGAAGAAATCAGGTGGCTGGCGTTTATGGGTTGCTATAGCTGATGTTAGTCATTATGTCAGAGACGGTAGCGCATTAGATGATGAGGCTATCTCTCGTGGTAATTCGGTGTATTTCCCTAGCCAAGTTATCCCAATGTTGCCCGAAAAACTCTCTAACGGACTGTGTTCATTAAATCCTGATGTAGATCGTTTATGTATGGTTTGTGAAATGACCATTAGTGGGGCAGGTAAACTCTCAGGTAGTAAATTTTATCCTGCGGTTATGCGTTCTCACGCACGCTTCACTTACACTAAAGTTGCCGCCATTCTTGATGGTGATGAGGTGTTATCTACTGAATATAGTGCTGTAGTACCTGATTTAAAAAATCTTGAACAAATGTATCATGCGCTAACCGATGCTCGCCTTAAACGTGGTGCTATTGCTTTTGAAACGCAAGAATCCATTTTCCTTTTCAATGAAGATAAAAAAATAGACAGTGTCGTGCCACTGATTCGAAATGATGCCCACAAGATTATTGAAGAATGTATGATCATGGCTAACGTAGCCACGGCTAAGTTTATTGAAAAACATGAAAAGCCAGGTTTGTTCCGTGTACATGATAAGCCAAGTGAAGATAAGTACCGCAACTTCATTACCTACTTAAATGAACTCGGTTTATCACTACCAGCTAAGGAAGAGCCGGAGCCAAGAGATTATGGTGATATTTTAGCAAAAGTGGCTGGACGTCCTGATCAAGAGCTTATTCAAACCATGTTATTGCGCTCAATGCGCCAAGCGGTTTATCAAAGCGATAATGAAGGCCATTTTGGTTTAGCTTTACCTTCATATAGTCACTTTACCTCGCCAATTCGTCGCTACCCTGACCTAGTTGTGCATCGTGTTATCAAAGCTATTTTGGAAAAAGAGAATAGCAGTGAAGGCAACCTAGGTTTCTATGAATACTCGCTAGAGGAAGTTATTGAGTTAGGTGAACATTGCTCGATGACGGAGCGCCGTGCCGATGAAGCAACACGTGATGTGGCTGATTGGCTTAAATGTGAATTTATGCAAGATCATGTTGGTGATAGCTTTACTGGTGTTATCTCAACCGTTACTAACTTTGGTATGTTTGTGCGTTTGCAAGATTTACATATTGAAGGTCTAGTTCATATCACCTCTCTTGGCCAAGATTTCTATCATTTTGATGATGTGCGCATGTGTTTAACGGGCGAACATAGTGGTAAAAAATACCGTGTTGGTGATGAAATCCGTGTTCAAGTGGCGGCGGTTAATCTTGATGAGAAGAAAATAGACTTACGTCTAGAAGGTATTGAACCAGCAGATGGTGGTAAAGGTTCATCTAAAGGCTCATCTAAAGGTAAGTCAAAAGGAAAGTCTAAAGGTTCTTCTAAAACTTTTTCTAAAGATAGTAGCACTCGAGGTTCAGGTGCAAAGTCATCAGAAACTAAGCCCGGCTCTAAATCAGGCAAGGGTAAAAAAGCTGCAGCTAAAGACAAACCTAAAGAAAAAAGTAAAGCTAAGAAGCGCAGCGCGCGTAAAAAACGTCCGGGTAAAAATGCTCGTAAAAATGCGCAGAAGTAACGCTGATAATTAACGCAGATAAGTAACGATACAAACGATAGGGTTACTGTCGTTCATTTAACAATAGAGAAAGAACATGGCAAAAAATGAAGAGTTAGTTTTTGGTATTCACGCTGTTACTGCCTTAATTAACGTTGCCCCAGAACGTTTTATTGAGGTGTGGCTATTGAAAGGTCGTGAAGATGACCGCATGATGCCGATTATTAATATGACCCGAAAATACGGTATTGGTGCACAGCAGGTTAGCCGTAAAGTACTTGATGATAAAAGTGATGGTGAGCAACACCAAGGTATCATCGCACGTGTTAGACCTGGCAAAGCTTATACTGAAAATGACTTAGATGACATTTTACAGGCCGCAGAGAAAAAAGATGTGCCACCATTTTTACTTATTTTAGATGGTGTTACCGACCCACATAACTTAGGCGCCTGTTTACGTAATGCTGATGCTGCCGGTGTGCAAGCTATCATAGTACCAAAGGATAATGCTGCACAAATTACTCCAACTGTGCGTAAAGTTGCTGTTGGCGCGGTAGAAAGTATTCCATTAGTACAAGTTACTAACCTATCTAGAACCATGAAACATTTGCAGCAACAAGGTGTTTGGATAGTAGGTACTGCTGGTGAAACTGATACTTGCTTATATGATACTAAGTTAGCTGGTCCTATTGCTCTTGTGATGGGGGCTGAAGGTAAAGGCATGCGTCGATTAACTCGAGAGAACTGTGACCAATTAGTTAAACTACCGATGGCAGGTGCTGTGTCTAGTTTGAATGTTTCTGTTGCGACAGGAATTTGTTTATTTGAAATGGTACGTCAACGCGCCATAAAATAAAAAAGCCTAGATTAAAATCTAATACCAGTGCCATTAGGTTTTTGACCTTGTTGTGCGTAGGAAAAATAAGTCAGGACAAGGCGCTCGATTGAGCAATAGCTTGCTATTGGGATTGAGAGCAACGACGTCTTGATATGTTTTAACCAGCACAAGTGAGCAAAAAGCTATTGGAATTGGTATATATATATAGGGATATAAGGAAAAGAAATGAAAAAATTATTGATAGTTTTACTGGTGTTTATTGCCATTGCTTTAATATCGCCAAAGTTTATTGGTTCTATAGTTGCTGATGAACGACAGAGTCTTATAAGTTCTTTAAATGCTGCTGAAGGCATAGAAGTTAACAGTAAAAGTTATTCTGCTCATTGGTTTGGCGCAGAAAGTGTTTCAGAAATCACTTTTTCACTAGTACAAGAAGGGCTTGGTGATATCACTATCGTTGTTGATGAAGCGTTATCCTTCGGTCCTATTATAATTACTGAAGATGATTGGTTCTTAGCACTTGCTCATAGTGATATAAGCTTCCG
>PJEL010005030.1_pt1 | contig 10716 bp, 5 predicted proteins | sample 1853271 | NCBI WGS metagenome assembly PJEL01 (sample SAMN08108733, study PRJNA415343) | Invertebrate metagenome, whole genome shotgun sequencing project. | host: Globobulimina | place: Sweden: Gullmar Fjord | collected 2015-08 | reverse complement strand
TTGATAATAATTTTTAATATTCTAACTATTTATAATAAGATCAGAGTAAATGATGAGATACTTCAAAAGTTAAATAATAGTTAAGTATATTCTAATAAATATTATATAAATGTTGGTTTTTGTGTTTACATTATCTACTATATCCTTCCTTTTATAAATAATAAATTAATTATATGCAATCAAAAATATTTAGTTAACTTACAATCTGATAAAATTAATTATATATAAATGGGATGGTTAAAATGTTAAAAAGATCAATATTAATAAAATTATCAATAGTTGCTTCAACAACCTTATGTTATGCAGATGTTACTTTAGAAAATTTAAATTTCTATAATAGTACAAATTCTTATAATTGTGCAACCAATGCTGCTGGGACAAATTGTATTAACCTAGCTGCTGTTCAAAATATCTCCTCAATTAATAATGGAAATCCTCTAAAAGCTTTAACTTTAAATCTAACGACAACTAATGATTATTTACAATCGTTAAGTAGTAACACAACTTTTACATATACTTTCCAACAAGATAGCTATCTAGAAAATTTAGTAATAGATGGTACTGGATTATCTAATCCAGTGCTAGAGACATCAACTCTAGAACTTACTAGTTTTTCTCCTGCGGGAAGGGAAATTCATATAAAAAATCTTGAAGTGAATAATGCTACATTAAAATTATATGATAAAAGTGGATCGGGTGATACTCTTGTTAGATGGTTAATACGAATAGGAAGTGCCTCTGATACTAGTACTAGTTATATTATTCTTAATAATGGACATCTTGATATACAATCAGGTGGAGACTTTTTTGCTATAGATAACCCTTCTCAAGTCATTTTACATGCTTATGGGACAAGTTCTATTAATAATTGGATTGCAAATAACCCAATTGATGCATCTTTTTTATTTAATATAAATACAGGTTCTATTTTTACTCTTAATACAAATGGAGGTAATTTAAAATTCAATAGTGGTGCAGCTAATATATATGGAAACTTTACACTTAGTACTTCAGGTTTAACTATCACTCCAAATAGTACAGGCGTTAATATTTATGATGGAGGAACTTTAACATTAGAAACTAATACAAACATGACTGTTAATGGAAATGTCAATGTCAGAGGAACAACTCCAATCTTTGATATTGAGAATACAAGTAGTTTTGATATATCAGGATTTAATTTTAGAGTTGATACAACAACACCAACTTCATCAGATAAGTTAACTTTTTCTGATGTATCGTCTCATTCAAATCAACAAATACTATCAAACAATAAAGTTAAAATAGAAGTAAACCCAATGAATACTGGAACTGTTCCAGCGGATTATGAAGGAAAAATTTTTAAAGTTATAGATAATCAAAATTTGGGAACCACATATACAAATACTCAAATAAATAGTATGTATGAATTTGTAGCGGGAGGGAATTTACCTGTGCTTACAAATTTAACGTTAAGTACAGATAATAGTTATGATGTTGTTCTCACAGGAGCTACGCTTCCTGTATCTTCATTTAAAACACATACAGCTATAAATACTGTCAATAAAACTGGAGGGGCAGCTCTTCTTGTAAATGCAATAAATACAAATTCTAGTACAAGTATTACATCAGCACTAAATAGTTTAACAAACGAACAAGCATCTTCCAGTATAAACTCAATTCATGCAGAACCTTATTCTTCATTTATAACAGTAGGGTTAGAACAAATAGATTTAGTTATATCTTCAGTACAAGATAAAACTGAAAACATTTTTCAAACAATAAAAACTTTTGGGTAGATATGTCTTATGTAGAAGGTGAGGTTAATGGTGAAAATAATTTAGGTAACTTTGAATATAAATTAAAAACTTTTTTACTTGGGAGTGATATTATTAAAGATGACGATTTTAATATAGGTGTCTTTACTGGATATGGATATTCCAATATGTCAGAACATGATTCCGTAAGTCAATCATTTAGTTCTGATAATTTTCATTTAGGATTATATGCATATAATAAACTGAATAGTAACATCCATTTAACTGGAATGATGGGATACTCTTATGGTAGAACTAGTACAGAAAAAAATGTTGTTTTTACGACATTGTCAAATCAAAATAAAGCAGAATATAATTCTCACTCAATATATTCATCGCTTGAATTTGCTTATGATATAAATAGTTTTAATAACGTAAAACTATCTCCAAGTATAGGACTAAATTATACCTATTATCAACAAGATGAAATTAAGGAAAAAGGAAATGATACTAAGTTAATTATTGATAAAGCAGATGCTCATATGATAGTTTCATCGTTAGGGATAAATGCCAAGTTTAATGCCTTTGAAAAATACGAAAATATTTTTCCAATAATGTTTGTAAAGTACGAACATGATTGGTATGCAAATAAAAATAAGGAACATAGTATTGATGCAGCATTAGCGGTTAATCCAAACTATAAAGAAAGTTTTGTTGGACAAAATAGAGGAGCAGATAGTTTACATTTTGGTGTTGGTTTAGAATCTAAATCATATAATAATTTTGATATTTCAATTGGAATAGTTACTAGTCATAGTGAACATGGAAAAGAATTGTCTTTTGGTACTAATATAAAGTATAAATTTTAGAATAATCTTTATACTTCTAAATCTAATATTGTGAAATATAAATTTATAATTACAAAACTATAAATATTAAAGTACTTTTCCCTTTAGTATACTATTAAGTTGACAAATAAAAGACTATGAAGAATACTATTATATAGGTTCTATGAACCTCTTATTATTTTTTCCTGCCCTAGTCTATAAAGGGCAAAGTCATATTTAATAGGATCTTCGTTATTAAATTTTTTCAACTCTTTTGTAATCAAAATTGCTGATTGTAAATCATATGTTTTTCGAGTGAGTAATCCTAACTTTTGAGACACCTTAAATGTGTGTGTATCAAGAGGTAAAATAAGATCTTTTGTATTTACATTTTTCCATAAACCCATATCAAGATTATCGCTTCTAACCATCCATCTTAAAAACATGTTGTACCTTTTATATGGGGAATTACCTATATGTTTTATCATACCCTGTTTATCTCTTTTAGGAGTAGATCCTACTAAGAATTTATAGCCTACACTGTTATACTCATATACTTCTAAAACAGATTGTATAATTTTAGAAATTCCTTCTAAAACATCATGATTTTTATCATACCCTATTTTAAACATTTCTTCTAATGATTTTTGTTTTTTTAGTCTTTTTATTGCTATAAAAAAAGCACTTATATCCTCATGATTTTGAAAGCGATAATAATGATTTGTTAAAGCCATTTTAATATTTTCATCACTTTGATTTAGTAAGTCAAAATCTAAAGAATTTAAAAACTTGACAATCTGTTTTGCATTTCCATATGAAAATAGTGCACATATTAAAGAGATATATTCATCATTATTTTTTTTTGCTATCATTAATGGGTCAGGAGTATTTACTGATAATTCGTCTATATTATTCCTATTTTTCACTTCATCATCTAGTAGTTGTTTTATATCTTTCAAGTATCACCTTTTTAGTTTATTAGCATACAAAAGTTACAGAATAGTTACAATAAAAGTTATTTTCTCTAAGTGATATTTTTATAAAATAACGTCTTTTATTCTCAAAGGAAATACATGTTTAAAAATTTAACAATCAAACTTAAATTATTGATGCTATCTATTACAGCTATCTTTGGTTTTCTTATTATGGCTTTTTTATCTTACAATTCAATTATAGATATAAAAGAACTTGGAAAAGCACAATCATCAGTTTCAAAACTTGAAGCAGATATGTTAATGTTACGAAGAAATGAAAAAGATTTTATATTAAGAAAAAACCTTAAATATAAAACAAAATTCGAAAAGAATGTAGATATACTTAAACAAGATGCGCAAAAACTGCAAGCTCTTTTTGATAGTCAATCTATACATACTACTGAAATAACATCTTTTACTACTATAATCAACAGATACCAAACTGCCTATTTTAGATTGGTATCTCAACAACAAAAAATAGGACTACATGCTAAAGATGGATTATATGGAAGTTTACGACATGCAGTACATCAAGTACAAGATACTGCTAAAAAAGCTCAAGATAGTGTTCTTTTAGCTGCAGTATATGATTTAAGAAAACAAGAAAAAGATTTTATGTTACGAAGAGATTTAAAATATGTAAATAAGTTTAAAAAGAAAATAGATAAACTTATTAGTATTGCAAAGCCATCAATCAAAAGTAATTTACAAACATACAAAAGAGATTTTTTACAGCTCGTTGAAGCAGAAATAGAGATAGGTCTAAATAGTAAAAGTGGACTACAAGGAGAGATGAGAAAAATTGTTCACCAAAGTGAAACTATTTTAAAAAATTTACTTCTTCATTCTGATGAGAGTATCAATAAACATATCGATACCTTAAATGTCATAGGTATGGCAGTAACAATTTTCCTTATAGTTTTAATATTTTTATTAAGTGTTATCATTTCTAAAAATATACTTAGAACTCTTAATGAATTATATAACACAATATTAGAAGTATCAAAATCAAATAATACATCAAATAGAATAGAGATAAAATCAAATGATGAGATAGGTATCATTGCCAAAGAGTTTAATAAGTACTTAGATAATATTGATAAAGGTATCAAAGAAGATTTACTGCTCATAGAAGAAGCCGAAAATATTATGCAAAGAGTCTCTAATGGTTGGTATGAAGAGATACTTACAAAGTCAACATCAAATGTACAACTAAATACATTAAAAGAAAATATCAATAAAATGATACTAAATACAAAAGAAAGATTTGTAACTATAAATACAATACTAGAACAATACTCTAACCAAAACTATGTCAACTCTTTAGTGATAAAAAATATTGAAAAAAATGGTGCATTTGATATATTTACAAAAAATATAAATGTTCTACAACAATCAATTACAAGTATTCTTATAGAAAATAAAAAAAATGGCTTAACATTAGCAAATACCTCACAATCATTGTTAAATAATGTTCATACTTTAAATAAAAATGCAAATGAATCATCAATTGAATTAGAAGAAACAGCTGCTTCTTTAGAAGAAATCACTGCCAATATTTCAAATAATACGCAAAATGTAATTAAGATGTCAAACTTTGCAAAAGAACTTACCTCCTCAGCACATAATGGTCAAGAACTTGCAAAACTAACTTCAACAGCAATGACAGAGATAGATACTGAAGTAAATGCAATAAATGAAGCAATAACAGTAATTGATCAGATATCTTTTCAAACAAATATTTTAAGTTTAAATGCAGCCGTTGAAGCTGCAACTGCAGGGGAAGCTGGAAAAGGTTTTGCAGTTGTTGCGCAAGAGGTACGAAACCTAGCATCAAGAAGTGCTGAAGCAGCCAATGAGATAAAAGCACTCGTAGAAAATGCAACACTCAAGGCAAATAAAGGAAAAGATATATCAGATAAAATGATTGTTGGCTATGATGACCTTACTAGTAATATAACACATACAACAACAATTATTAATGATGTTGAAAATGCAAGTAAAGAGCAATTACAAGGTATTGAGCAAATTAATCAAGCAATCAATCTCTTAGATCAAAAAACGCAAGAAAATGCAGCTGTTGCTACGCAAACAAATACTATTGCAATCCAAACAGATACTATAGCTACCCTAGTTGTTTCAAATGCAAATGAAAAAGAGTTTATAGGAAAAGATGATGTTTTAAGTAGAAAAATTGATGATGATGCATTTAATGAAACAGAAGAAACTAAAAATCCTCAAGCTAAAGTGCACATAAATACAAATAAAGCAAATTGAAAAAGATGATGAGTGGGAAAACTTTTAAAAAACTATTTGGATATATAAGCTATAATCTTTTCATATTATAGACTTAGGAAATAAATGAATTCTAATAATTCAACGATACTTATCACCGGTTGTTCATCTGGAATAGGATATCAAACAGCTTTATATTTACAAGAAAAAGGATATAAAGTTTTTGCAACAGCCAGAAAAGAGCAAGATGTCTTAAAACTTCAAGAGTTAGGACTAATCTCTTTTTTACTTGATGTAACCAAACACGAAACAATCACAGATACATTAGATAAGGTTTTAAAACTTACAGATGGAAAACTTGATGTAGTATTTAATAATGCAGGCTTTGGACAACCCGGAGCTTTAGAAGATATAAGTACAAATGTTTTAAAAGAACAATTTGAAACAAATGTATTTGGACTGCATGAAGTTACTTTGCAAGCTTTAAAAATAATGAAAAAACAAGGCTATGGAACTATTATTCAACATAGTTCTGTTTTAGGAATAATATCACTTAAACTTCGTGGTGCTTACAACGCAAGTAAATATGCAATAGAAGGTTTAACAGATACTTTACGATTAGAATTAAAAGATACAAATATAAACGTAACCCTTTTAAACACAGGTCCTGTTACAAGTGACTTCAGAAAAAATGCTATACAAAAGACTTTAGATAACATAGACATAGATAATTCACGATTTACAGAAGCTTATTATAAAAGTATGGTTCCAATGTGGGTGGTTAACGGTGCGGCCATTGGTATTGTTTTCGGCGGTTTGTTAACTTTGTTATTGAGCGCGTTAAGTGCGAGTAATAACACGACTGATGATGTTCAGACCAGGAACGAAGGTAAAGATAGCCTAATATTAAGCACTACGAAGGCAATGAGTGGTGTTATAGACTCTACGTCTACTCTATCTGAAGCCTCTGTTTCGGAAACTAGTGATGAGTGTGAATACGGTGATGGGTGCGGTGATACTGTCGAGAATGATGTAACTACAGGAAATATTGACCCCAAACAACGTTATGGCCGTAAATATGTAGCATCCCTCAAATATACCCCCCCTCCTTTTAATAGTAAGTTATTGGCTTATGAATCTGTACTTAAGTTATGGAATGTTGCTTTTCCAGCTGACAACCCTAAATTTGTGTGTGAGTTTGTAGGAACTGTTGGACTAGACTGTTTGCATAAGAAGGGTAATTGGCGGGGGTTAATGAAAATTAATCGGCCTGTGATTCTTAGGTTAGAGAATAGGAGTGGAAAGGAGTATTTTGTTGGATTACTGGCTATTGAAGGCGAATATGGAAAGATTTCTCTTGGACAAAAAGTGATTTGGACATCTTTAGAGTCTATTGAACAGCAATGGCTTGGTGATTATTCTGTTATTTGGAAATTGCCATCATATAAGTCTAGTGTCATTAAACCAGGCGATATACGTTCATCCGATGAGTGGCTTGCGACTAACATTCTAAAAGTTAAGGCTATAAAAACTGGATCTTCAGGTGATGTCGGACGAATTCATCGTGATGATGATTCTCCCGTTTCTGAAAAGGTGCGGTGGTTTCAAAAAGAGGTTGGCTTAAAGTCTGATGGTATTGCCGGAGCGCATACTCTCATTCAACTGAATAATTTTATAACACCCAATGTGCCATTGCTTGTTAGAGATATAACAACTGCTGAATTGCCAAAACCTCAAATGGTACCGAGATCATAGAATGTCCTACATACTAGACGCACTTAAAAAATCTGAAGAAGAGCGCCATCAAGGGCAGGTTCCCAATTTGGGAAGTGGTTCTACACTAATATATAAGCAGAATACCAAGCCTGTCGTTTGGCCTTGGTTTATTGCTGCTCTGCTATTGTTAAATATTGGGGTTGTTGCCTATTGGATGTTAAGTCAGCCAGAGACTGTTTCACCTGAATATGCAGAAACTGGTATAACCGAGCTATCTACTCATGAAGAAACATTATCACCTGTCTCACCAACAACGACTGCCGCTGCATTAGTTTCTGAGTCGGGGGTGAAGCAAGCGTCTGTGTCTATTCCAGCTTCTAAAGCAATTAACGCGGCTTTACCTAATATGACTTCATCCAATGTAACTTCACCCAATGTAAGGCAATTAAATAAAACCGTTTCAGAATCTACTATTGAAATACCTGCTGAATATTCTAATGGCCTAAGTCATGAGGTTAAGAAAATTGACGAGGTTAATACCGTGCAGGAAGTTAGTATAGTAGAAGAGCTACCTCAAATAATAAGGCCAAAAAGTGGTGCTCGTGCATACGTAGAGCCTGTTTCTAATCGTAACTCGGTTGATGCCGGTTATGATAACAATGCTGCACTAACTCGCTATGGAGCTTATGTTCCATCATCGGGAGAGCTACTGATTACTCCCGAAAAAAGTATCAATACACCCTATGACGTTGACGTGACTCCAGCACGTGAAGAGTCTTATACATCTTCAGTTTTACATATTTCTGATATGCCTGTTAGCTTTCAGAGGAACATCCCCAAAATGTCATTTAATAGCCATATTTTCTCTGATTCACCTGAGTATCGAAGAGTAATGATTAACGATTTGTATCTAAGGGAAAGGGAGTCGTTTTCAGGGATGGTTATTGAGGAAATTACTGAGGAAGGGGTGGTGTTATCCTTTAACGGCGAGTCTTTTAAAGTCAGTGTTCTGAGAAACTGGCAGCCACCTCGATAGTAACGCTTTAGACTGTGGTTATAATAAATATCTTAACTTATATTTTCCTACTTCGCCCGCTGATGATTATCTATGCTGACTGATAACGTAAAAACAGAAATACAATCTGCATATTCTAAGTTTTTATCTAAGAAAGACTATAACTCCCGCTATGGACAGCGACAGATGATTGCTGAATTTGCACGCTATCTCGGCGGAATCGAATCAGATGCAAAAGGTTTGCGTAAATCGAAGCACAAAGTTTGTGTGGTAGAGGCAGGAACGGGAACTGGAAAAACATTAGGGTATTGTATATCTGCGATTCCTTTAGCACTTCATCATGAAAAAAAGCTGGTTATATCTACTGCGACTACAGCACTTCAAGAGCAAATTGTAGCCAAAGACCTCCCTGATATCGTTAACAATAGCGGGTTAAAATTTACATTCGCTTTAGCAAAAGGGCGGGGGCGGGATCTTTGTTTAAGTAAGTTAGATTCTCAGTTGTCAGACGAGGACCAGGGTCAAGATAGTCTTCCTCTGTTTATGGTGGAAAACGGACTGGGTACACCTGACAGCAAGCCTCTTTTTCAGTCTATGTTTGCAGCGTACGCTAATCAACAGTGGGATGGCGATAGAGACAAATGGCCAGATAATATTGAACAGAAAACCTGGAGCCTAATAACGACTGATAATCAGCAGTGCTCGAACCGGCGATGTAGTTACTTTCATAGTTGTAGTTACTATGAATCTAGAAAATTGCTCGAAGATGCCGATGTTATTGTTGCTAATCATGACCTAGTATTGGCTGACCTTTCATTAGGAGGGGGAGTTGTATTGCCCGCACCCGATGAAACAATTTATGTGTTTGATGAGGCGCATCATCTGGCAGATAAGGCATTGGGGCATTTTGCAGTTTATTCGCCCTTAAAAGGTTGTCAAATATGGTTAAAACAGACGACCAAAATATTAGTAGAGATGCTTGCGTATATCAAACCCTCATCCCGCCTTCGAGCGACGATAGACGATGTATCAGGTATCGTTAAGCAAATTCATAATCAGCTTGAAGTGCTTTATATTCAACTGGAAACATCGCTAGACTGGGAGGTTGAAAATGACCGCCCGGGCTATCAGAAAAATCAAATGTTTCAAAATCGAGATGCTCCAGTGGTTTATCGTTTCACTGGGGGCAAGGTGCCAGAAGACATACAACTTAATGGCGTGGAGTTGAAAAAGTTATTTACCTCATTGTGTCGATTGATTGACGAAATAAACAATGACGTTATTCGTTCTATGGATGAGAAGTCAGATGCCAGCTTGAGTAAAGAAGATGGCGAACGTTGGTTTCCTGTGATGGGCGGTACATTATCAAGAACCCAGTCTTACCTTGAATTATGGCGTTTCTTCTCTACCAATGATACAGAAGGGCAGCCACCTTCAGCTCGCTGGTTAGTAAAGAAAGTATATGATAATCATGAAGATATTGAGTTATTCGGTAGTCCGTTAATGGCAGATAACGTACTGTATTCTCGATTATGGAGTCAGTGTTATGCTGCATTGCTCACATCAGCAACGCTGACCTCTTTGGGGAACTTTAATCGATTGATTAATAAGTCAGGACTACCTGACGAAAGCGCTTACTTGCGTGTTAACAGCCCTTTTAACTATGCAGAAGCCGCTGACCTTAGATTGCCTAAAATGAAGTCGGACCCTGGTAATAGTGCAGCCCATACTGATGAAATAATTGAGCTGTTGCCTGTTTTTTTAGAAGGGCAGAAAGGCTCTTTGGTATTGTTTAGCTCCAGAAAACAGATGAATGATGTGCTAGGCGGGTTGCCAAAAGAGACAAAAAATCTTGTTATTAGTCAGGATGAAATGAGTAAGCAAGAGGTGATTCGTGAGCATAAGAAAAAGATTGATAGTGACAGTGTAAGTGTCATTTTTGGACTCGCTTCATTTGCTGAAGGAATAGATCTTCCAGGAGACTATTTAACCAATGTATTGATTGCCAAAATTCCATTTGCCGTACCCAACGATCCTATTGAAGCGGGTCTGAGCGAATGGATCGAATCTAGAGGTGGAAATCCATTTATGGAGACAACGGTTCCTGATGCCTCGATGAAGTTGATACAGGCGTGTGGACGATTGCTAAGAACCGAAACTGACCATGGTCAGGTAACGTTGTTTGATAATAGGCTTACAACGCGCAGATATGG
>PJEL010005029.1_pt1 | contig 10717 bp, 10 predicted proteins | sample 1853271 | NCBI WGS metagenome assembly PJEL01 (sample SAMN08108733, study PRJNA415343) | Invertebrate metagenome, whole genome shotgun sequencing project. | host: Globobulimina | place: Sweden: Gullmar Fjord | collected 2015-08 | reverse complement strand
ATCCGTGAAGCGAGGCGCGGGATTGGTGGGAACGCGACGTCCTGCACCCAGCCAGTCGGCATACCGCGTCACCGCGCCGCCTCGGCTCGCACGCTCTGCCGCCTCGGCCAAGGCGAGCCGCACGGCGTCCGACTTGGTAGGGATCGACTTCAACCGCATGAGCGTACGGAGGTTTTCCTCTGTCTTCGGATCGAGGTTCACGTTGAGCTGGGCCATGTACAGAGCATGTACAGGTGGCTTCCAACCGTCAATGGGAAGTTGAGGGCCTAGGACGCCGCGATGCCGGGAGTCGCCGATTCCTCGGCCTCGGAGTCGTCGGCATGAATCGCCGCGCCGACCACCCTCGTCGTCACCTCGTCGAGGTGCTGCCTGAGCGTCTTGTCGAGTTCGACGAACTCGGGCCACAGGGTCTCGTCCACGAAACTTCGGGCCACGCGCGCCATCACCGTCGTCCGTCGCTGTCTCGGATACCGGTAGGGGCGAATATCGTAGCGGCGCAACAGGGCCAGAAGCAGCCGACGCGACCACACATCCGCGACCGAGAATCGGTACTCGATGGCGGGATCCTCGCGCTCCACCGCGCGCAACCGCGCCAGGATCCGCTCGCGCGCGGCACCGGCCGCGGCTCGCTCGCCGTCCGTCCCCGGCGCCGCGTGTAAGGCCTCGATGCGTGCGAGCTTGGCGATCAGTGCGTCTTCGTTCATGGCCACGGGAGAGACTCGGCCGAAACGACAGAGGCTTCAACGACAGACCGGTCATGTTGTGCGCAGGCAACGAGAACGCCTCACGTACCCCTTGAACGCCGGCCGGTTGACTCTACGCCGCCCCGACGGGAACAAGCGGCACCCATGACACGCACATTCCTGATAGCCGCCGCGGTTTCCGGTTTCCTCGCAGTCGCACTCGGCGCGTTCGGTGCACACGGTCTTCGCGCGTCCCTGGAGAGCGCCGCCGACGGCGCCAAGCGACTGGAATGGTGGAACACCGGCGCCCACTACCACTTGGTCCACAGCCTCGCCGTGGCGCTGGCCGCTTATCTCGCCGACAAAAGCCCCGGTGCAGCCGCACAGATCGCGGGTTGGTCGTTCCTTGCCGGCATCACGCTGTTTTCCGGCAGCCTGTACGTCATGACCGTTACCGGCGTGCGCGCACTCGGCGCGGTCACGCCCATCGGCGGATTCCTACTGCTCACGGGCTGGGCGGCGGCCGCCTACGCCGCCTACGGCATGCGTTCCTGAGCGCCGAAACGAGCCGCTTTGGCTGAGGTCCGGCGCTCCGCTACAAGCGAGCGCGCCGATGAGTGAGCTGATCCTCCACCAGTACTTGATGTCGCCCTTCTCGCAGAAGGTGCGCAAAGTGCTCGCTTACAAAGACCTGGCCTACCGTGAGGTAGAGCAGCCCGCGTGGATGCCGAAGCCGCACCTCACACCGCTCACCGGAGGCTACCGGCGCATTCCCGTACTTCAGATCGGCGCCGACGTGTACTGCGACAGCGCGCTCATCGTGCGCAAGCTGGAAGAGATCGCACCGACGCCTTCGATCTACCCCGACGGCAACGTCGCCGCGGCCGAGGCGCTGGCCGAGTGGGCCGACAAGATCCTGTTCGTGGCCGCGGTGCCGCTGGTGGTGACCGCGCTGGCCGACGAGATCCCCGACCGGCTGCTGAACGACCGCACGCGCATGTCGCCCGACTTCACGCTCGACTCGCTTTCCTCGGCGGTTCCGAGCGCGCGCAGTTCGATGCACTCGCACGTCGCGCTGCTCGAGACGACGCTCGCCGGACGCCCCTACCTGCTCGGCCCCTGCTTCAGCGTTGCCGACGCCGCCGTGTTCCACTGTTTGTGGTTCGCGCGTAGCGACCCGGGAACCCGCGAGATGATCGGTCAGTACGAAGCGGTGTCGCGCTGGCTCGCGCGCCTGGAGGCGATGGGTTCGGGACGTGCGACCCCGATGGAGCCCGACGACGCGCTCGCCGTGGCGCGAGCCTCCCAACCGCAGACGCCGCCGCGAAGCGACCCCGGCGACCCGAACGACTTCCAAGTGGGTGCGCCACTGACGATTGCGGCCGGCGACGTGCCGAGCGACGTCTTCGAAGGCGAGCTGCTGTACGCGGCAGACCACGAGATCGCGATTCTTCGCAACGACCCGCGCCTCGGCGCGCTCGCCGTCCACTTCCCGCGCTCCGGCTACATCGTAAACGAGCTGTCGCGCGGACAAGCCGCGGTTCACTGAACCGCGACTTGTCCGCCCGCACGACTCGAATCAAACGCGCTCGAGAATGGTGGCCACGCCCATGCCGCCGCCGATGCACATGGTGACCAGCGCCGTCGAGAGATCGGCGCGCTCCATCTCGTCGATGGCGGTGCCGAGCAGCATCCCGCCGGTGGCGCCGAGCGGATGCCCAAGAGCGATCGCGCCGCCGTTCACGTTGACGATGTCGGGATCCACCCCGGTCTCCTTGATGAACTTGAGCACGACCGCGGCAAACGCCTCGTTGACTTCGATCAAGTCGATGTCCTTCCAGGTCATGCCGGCTTTCGCCAAAGCACGCTCGGACGACGGGGCGGGCGCGGTGAGCATGATGACGGGCTCCTCCCCGATGGTCGCCATCGCACGTACCTTCGCGCGCGGCTTGACGCCGTGCTCGCGCACGTAGTTCTCCGAGGCCACCAACAGCGCGGAAGCGCCGTCAACGATGCCGCTGGAGTTGCCGGCCGTATGCACGTGGGGGATGTCGGTCACCTGCGGGTAGACCGACTTGGCTTTCTCGTCGAAGGTCAGCGTGTCGCCCTTTTGCACGTAAGCGCCCGTGCCTTCGAAGGAGGGGGGGAGCTGCCCCAGACTCTCGGCCGTCGTGCCGGGGCGCGGATGCTCGTCGCGCTCGAGAACGATCTCGCCGTCCAACGTCTTCACCGGAATGATGCTCGCGTCGAAGCGCCCCTCGGCCACTGCCTGCGCACAATTGGCCTGGCTACGAGCGGCGAACGCGTCGCAGTCGTGGCGGGTGAAGCCTTCTACGGCCGCGATCAAGTCGGCCGAGATACCCTGCGGAACCAAGGGGTACATCTCGCGCAGATGACGGTTGTGGCCGTCGATACCCGACTTGTCCGAGCCCATCGGCACGCGCGACATGCTCTCCACGCCTCCGGCCACGACCAGCTCTTGAAAGCCCGCGGCGCAGCCCATCAGGGCGAAGTTCACGGCTTGCTGGCCCGACCCGCAGTAGCGGCTGAGCGACACACCGGTGACCTCTTGAGGCCAGCCCGCATCCAGCACGGCGTGGCGCGAGACGACCCCGCCCTGTTCGCCGACAGGGCTCACGCAGCCGAGTACGACGTCTTCCACGTCCTTCGGATCAAAGTCTACCCGGTCGCCCAGCGCCGTCAGGGTCTGCGCCGCCAACCGGTGCGGATGGACCTCGTGCAAACCGCCGTTCGACTTTCCTTTCCCGCGCGGCGTGCGCACGGCGTCGATGATGTAAGCCTCTCCCATTGTCCGTTACCTCTCTGGTGTTTTCGTCGCTGTCGCGGCCGGTGGGCGCGCGAACGCGAAGACGACTCAGCCGTCGTGGGGTAATCCGAGAATGCGCTCGGCGATCACGTTCTTTTGAATGTTCGGCGTTCCACCGCCGATCACATACGCCGGCCACGACAGCATCTGCCGCGTCCACTTGCCCCCGTCGACGACACCGGGCGACTTCTTCGCAAGCCGCCCGGCCGAGCCGAGGATGTCGTTGGCGAGCCGACCGATCTCTACTTCGAGTTCGGCACGCAGCAGCTTGTTCACCGAAGTTTCGGCGCCCAGCGGTTCTCCGCGCAGCTGCTTGGTAAAGAAGCGAAGCCCCGACAATCGCATGGCTTCGACGGTGGTCTCCATGTGCGCGAGCCTCTGACGCACGCCGGGATCTTCGATCATGGAGCGACCCGCACGATGCGTACGCTCGGCCAGTCCTTTCAAATCTTCGAGGTAGTGCACGAGCGCCGTAACCTCGGCGATCGAGCTACGCTCGTTGGCCAGCGCGTGCTTGGTGACTTCCCAGCCCTGCCCTTCCCCACCGAGTCGGTTCGCCACCGGCACTCTCACATCGTCGAAGAACACCTCTGCGAACGGCGTCTGGCCGGTCATCGCGCGAATGGGTCGCACCTCGAGGCCCGGCGTATCCATCGCGACGAGCAAACAGGAGATGCCCAAGTGCTTGGAGGCTTGCGGGTCGGTGCGCGCCAGCAGGATCATCCACTGCGCGTGCCGGGCTCCGGAAGTCCAAGTCTTCTGACCGTTGACGACGTACTCGTCGCCCTGACGGACGGCCTTCATCTGCAACGAAGCGAGGTCGGAACCCGCTCCCGGCTCGGAGTATCCGGTGCACCAGTGCTCTTCGGCGCGCAGGATCGGCGGTACGAAACGCCGCTTCTGCTCCTCGGTTCCGTACTCGATGATACCGGGGCCCACCCAGGCCAGCCCCATGAAAGAAATGCCGAGCATGGGCGTACGCGCTTTCGCGCACTCTTGCTTGAGGATCATCTGCTCGACCAGGCCACCGCCGCCGCCGCCGACTTCTTTCGGCCAGGTAAAGCCGACCCAGCCCCGCTCGTACAACGCCTGGTTCCACGCCAACAGTTTCGGATAGCGGTCGGCGAGCGACTCGAGGTCGGTGTCGTCGCCGCCGGCGAACGGGTCGTGCTGCCGGATGAACTCGCGCACCTCGCGGCGAAACGCTTCTTCTTGCTCGGAGAAAGTAAAGTCCATGGTTCGCTACCTCCCGGCCTGGAACAGCCGCTCGTAGTGGTACTCGGGCGACCCCATCAGATTACGGGCCGAGCGACCGCGCTTGTAGTAGAGCTGCGCGTCGCACTCCCAGGTGTAGCCGATGCCGCCGTGAAGCTGCACGGCCTCCTCGCCGGCCTGGTCGAGCGCACGCGAGGCATAGGCTTTCGCCATCGATACGTGACGGGCCGGTCGGTCCATGTTGTCCACGGCCCAAGACGCGTAGTAGACGAGCGAGCGCGCCGACTCGACGGCGACGTACACCTCGGCCAATCGGTGCTTCACGCCCTGGAAGCGACCGATCGGCTGCCCGAACTGCTTTCGCTGTTTCGCATACTCGGCCGTGAGCGTGCAGGCGGCGTCGGCCGCGCCGACCATTTCCGCCGAAAGAGCCACGGTCGCCGCGTCGAGCACGGCCGAGAGTTCCGGCCAAGCGCCGCCGGGCTCGCCGAGCCGTGAGGCCGGATCGACGGTGACGGCCGTGAAAGAAACGTGGGCGGCCCTGTCGGTAAGGTCGGTGAGCACCAACGGCTCGACGACGATTCCAGGTGACGCGACCGGCACGGCGAACAGGCTCACCCCGCCTCGTTCGCGGGCGGCGACCAGCAACAGGTCGGCAGCCTGCCCGTAAGGCACGAAGGTCTTCACGCCGTCGAGCACGATCAAGTCGTCGGCCGCCTCGGCGGCGAGCGTCACGCCGGCCTCGCCCAAATCGTCGGACTCTTCGAGAACGGCCGGCGCCGCCAGGGTTTCGCCGGAAGCCAGCCCCGGTAGCAGCTCGGCTTTCTGCGGTTCGCTACCGAGTCGGTCGATCGCGCGCGCCGCGGCCGAATGCGCGAGAAGCGGCGACGGACACAACGTGCGCCCTGCCTCCTCGGCAACGACGACCAGGTCTTCCCAAGCCAAGCCTGTGCCGCCGTAGGCTTCCGGCACGACGAGCGAGGGGTATCCGAGCTCTCTCATGCGCGCCCACAGCACCGGATCGACCGCTCGGTCGGCCGTCATGATCTCGCGAACGCGCTCCATCGGGCACTCGCCGTCGAGAAACCGACGGGTCTGCCGTCTCAACTCTTCTTGCTGCTCGTTGGCACCGAAATCCACAGCGCCCGCATGGTGCATGGACCTTTACTTATTGCAAGGCCATGCATATGGTCCCGGCACTACACTTTCCTTGGAGGAATTCTTGAAATGTCGGAAAATCCGTTCGGATTGAAAGGTCGCACGGCCGTGATCACCGGTGCCGGAGGCGGCCTCGGTGAGCAGCACGCCCTGCTCTTTGCGAAACACGGCGCCAACGTCGTCGTCAACGATCTCGGTGGGTCGGCCGACGGCTCTGGAGCCGGGTCGAGCATGGCCGACCGCGTGGTCCAAGAGATCAAGGACGCGGGCGGCAACGCCGTGGCCAACTACGCTTCGGTGTCGGATGCCGAGGGCGCCGCGAGCATCGTCAAGACGGCCGTCGATACGTTCGGCTCGATCGACATCCTGGTGAACAACGCCGGCGTACTGCGCGACAGTTCGTTCGTGAAAATGACCGACGACGCCTGGGACTTGGTCTTCGCCGTGCACGTCAAAGGCGCCTACCACTGCACCAAGGCTGCCTGGCCGCACTTTCGCGAGCAGTCCTACGGTCGCGTGATCATGACCGCCTCGGCCTCGGGCATCTACGGCAACTTCGGCCAGACCAACTACTCGGCCGCCAAGATGGCGCTGATCGGGTTCGGCCAGACGCTCGCGCTCGAAGGCGACAAGTACAACATCAAGACGAACATCATCGCACCGGTCGCGGCCAGCCGCATGACCGAGTCGATCATGCCGCCGGAGATCCTCGCCAAGCTCAAACCCGAGCTGGTGGCCCCGTTGGTCGTTTTCTTGTGCTCGGAAGGCGTCGATGCGAACGGCGAGTACTTCGAAGTGGGCGGCGGCGCGATCAGCCGCTTGGAGACGCTGCGCTCCAAGGGCATCGCGCTCAACCCCGACGACGGACTCAGCGTGGAGCAGGTCTCGGATGCGTGGGAACAGATCAACGACATGACCGAAGCGCAGGTCATCCGTTCGATCGCGGATTCGACCACGACGACGCTCAAGCACTGCCTCTGACACCCTTTGTGTGCGGCCGACCACCCGGTCGGCCGCACTTCTACTTTCTGTCGTCGCGCGGCACGGGCCGCGCCGGCGACGGCACACCCCGCCTTTGTAGGAGACAAACGAGATGCCCATCGATGTAGCGAACGTCATCGGCAAGCAGATGGACCCGATGCCCTTCGAGTGGACGAAGAAGGACGTGACCCTGTACGCGCTCGGCCTCGGCGTCGGCGTCGGCGAGTCGCCGGTTGCCAACACCGTCCTGCAATACACCTACGAGAACGTCCTGAAGACGATTCCGACCTGGGGTGTGATCCCCGCGTTTCCGGCTCTCGGTTCGGTGTTCAACGTGCCCGGGATCGACATCAACCCGATGATGATCCTGCACGGCGAGCAAAAGACCGAGATCTTGTGCGACGAGGTTCCGGTCGAAGCCAAGACCACGACGCAGGCGACGCTCAAGGCGTGCTACGACAAAGGCAAGGGCGCGCTGTTGGTTCTCGAAGCGGAGACCAAAGACGACGCCGGGGCGCCGCTGTTCCGCAATACGTTCGGGATTTTCGTGCGCGGCGAAGGCGGCTTCGGCGGTGAGTCCGGCCCTCCGGTCGCCAACATCGCGCCCGAGCGCGACGCCGACATCACCCACGAGACGCCGACGATGGAGCACCAGGCGATCATCTACCGCTTGAGCGGCGACTATAACCCGCTGCACATCGACCCCGAGTTCGCGGCCTTCGGCGGTTTCGATCGACCGATCCTGCACGGGCTGTGCACTTACGGGAACATGGCCCGCGCGGTCATCGCGTCTTGCTGCGACAACGACCCGACCAAGCTCGCCTCCATCGAGGTGCGATTCGCCGCGCCGGTGATTCCGGGCGAGACGATCGTCACCCACATCTGGAAAGAGTCCGACAGCGAGCTGCTGCTGAAGGCCTCGGTGAAGGAACGCGGTGTCGATGTCGTGAAGAACGCGCGCGCGACGATCCGCTGATTCCCCTTCGTCGAGAACGAGCCCGCTCGTGACGAAGAAAACGCCCGCAACGGACGGTGCGGGGCGTGCCGATGGCGCGCCCCGCCCGCGCCGTCGCAATCGTGAGCAGACCATCCGCGACATCCTCGACGCGGCCGAAGATCTGCTCGCAAAAAAGGGCCCTGACGGCTTCGGTCTGGCCGAGCTCGGACGCGACGCCGGGATATCGTTCGGACTGATCCACCACTACTTCGGAAGCAAGGAAGGGCTCCTGCGCGCGGTCCTGCGTCGCACGCTCCGGCGCATGGGTCGCGAGATCCTCCAGCTGCAAGAAGACGGCGAGTTCTGGAGCCGCGACGCGCCGGCCGTCCACGTAGTGTTCGAAACCTTCCGCCGCCGCCCGGGCTTCTCACGCTTGCTCGCGTGGGGCTTGCTGACCGGGCTGCTCACCGCCGAGGACGTCGCCGCGGAGTTCGAGGAAGACCGTCGCGCCGTACGTCACATGATCGACAGCCTGCGCGAAGGCATCCCCGGCGCCTCGCGCGAAAGCGCCGGCGCCACCGGAGCGCTGGTCATGAGCGTGGCGCTCGGTTTCAACCTGCTGCGCCCCGTGCTCGTGCAGGGCTACCAGTGGGACGAGCGAGGCGACGAGTTGTTGCGCGACCAACTAGTGCTCGCGATCGGCGCCCTCACCCGCCCCAAAGCCTGAAGAGCCGCCCTCGCCCACGACGTGCACCCACCGTGCATGTGTGCTCCTCTTGAGGGCTGCGGCCGCCGATGCTGTTCAACTCTTTTCAGTTCGCGATCTTCTTCCTGGTAACGCTCGCCGCGTTCCACGCCTTGCCGAGCAAGCAGCGTCCTCACGTGCTGCTGGTCGCGAGCGCAGCGTTCTATACGCTGTGGATTCCCGTCTACTCGCTCCTGTTCGCCGCCGACCTCGTGGTGAACTACGTGTTGCTCCGTCTGATGATCCGCAGCGCACGTCCGCGGCTGTACCTGAGTGCCGCCGTCGTCTTCACGCTCGGCCTTCTGGGCTACTACAAGTACGCGGCGTTCCTGATCGAATCGGCGATGCCCATGCTTACCGGTCTGGGTCTGGAAGCGAGCGTGCCCGACGTGTTCTTGCCGCTCGGGATCTCGTTTTACAGCTTTCAGATCCTCGCGCTGACGATCGACAGCTACCGGGGCCAGATCAAACCGGTCAGGAGTTTCACCGACTACGCGGTGTTCATCTCGTTCTTCCCGCAACTCATCGCCGGCCCGATCGTTCGCGGCCGCGAGTTCCTGCCCCAACTCGAGCGCGGCGCTCAGAGCGACGCGACGAAGACCCGGCGCGGACTCTGGCTCATCGCCGCGGGCCTGGTGAAGAAGGTCGTGTTCGCCGACTTCATGCTCGCGCCGTTCGTCGATCAGGTTTACGCGCATCCGGGCCTGGCCAGCGCACCGTTGCAGTTGTTGGCGATGTACAGCTTCGCCTTTCAGATTTACTTCGATTTCTCCGGCTACACCGACATGGCGCGTGGCATGGCGTTGCTCCTCGGCTTCGAGCTACCGCTCAACTTCACCGAGCCCTACCTGTCGCGCAATCCGAGCGAGTTCTGGCGTCGCTGGCACATGACGCTGTCGCGCTGGCTGCGCGACTACCTCTACATTTCGCTCGGCGGTAACCGCCGCGGCCAAGTGCGCACCAGCGTCAATCTCGCTCTGACCATGCTTCTCGGCGGGCTCTGGCACGGCGCCGCGTGGAACTTCGTGGTGTGGGGAGGCATCCACGGCGCCTGGCTCATGGTGCATCGCTGGAGCTCGACTGACGACGGTCGCCCGACCGATCGGCCGCTCGCGTGGAGCGACTGGTGGCGCGTCGCGCTTTGTTTCCACGCCGTGTGCCTGGCGTGGGTGTTCTTCCGCGCACCGACCTTTACCGGCGCTACCGCCGTCATCGCCAAGCTCTTCGGCGGCAGCTACGTCGAGCCGTGGCCGCTGGTTCAAGTAGGCGTGCTGGCCGCTGCGGCATCGCTGCACGTGGTGGAACGCTACGCCAGAGAGAACGCCGGCGCGCTCAGAGACGCGCTGGGGCGGAGCTACTGGGCCGTGGGCGTCGAGGGACTGGCGTTCGGAGTGGTCGTCGGATTGGCCATCGCGTTGTCCGGCCTGGGCGGTGAGTTCATCTACTTCCAGTTCTGAGCCGAGCGCGCGTTCAGGATCGCCTCGACGACACGATCGCGGCCGCCCGTCCAACCAAGCCCCGCCGCAGCGGCAGCGACCCGAGACCGGCGCGTATCGTCGGTGAGCAATGCGAGGGTCGCCTCGAAGAGCGAATCGACCGACGGCTCGGCCGCAACCACGACTCCTGCCGCGGCCAGTCGGCGGACACGCTCGTCTTGGTCGCTACCTCCGAGCGGCGTGGCTACGCAAGCACGGCCGTACGAGAGCGCCTGAAGCAGCACGCTGCCGCCGCCGGTGACGACCGCACCGGCTTCGCCCATCACATCGGCGAGCGCACGCGGTGCGAGTTCATGAACGACATCCACCTCCGGAGCGTCGGGAAACTCGCCTTCGTAAAGCGGACCGAGAACCACGAGCGGTCTTACGGCGGTGGCTGCGGCCAGACGTCGGGCAGCCTCGGCAAACACCCGCCCGGCCGGTTGGCCGTCGACCGTCCAGCCTCCGCCACCCGGAACGAACAATGCCGGGCAAGGGTCCGTGCGACCCGCCCCGCGTGGCAGTGCGACGACCGGTACGGAAACGACCGAAGGAGCGCCGGTAAGAGCGAGCTTCGCACGTTCGAAGACCCCGGGCGGACGAAGCGCGGCGTCGAGCAGTACGAGCGCGTCGAGATGCCTCAGCGCACGCCATCGCATGGCCTTGCGCCGCGAAGTGGGTCGCGGTGCGATGAAC
>PJEL010005028.1_pt1 | contig 10718 bp, 7 predicted proteins | sample 1853271 | NCBI WGS metagenome assembly PJEL01 (sample SAMN08108733, study PRJNA415343) | Invertebrate metagenome, whole genome shotgun sequencing project. | host: Globobulimina | place: Sweden: Gullmar Fjord | collected 2015-08 | reverse complement strand
TTACAGTTTTAAATATGATCAAATATTTTAAAGACAATTTGAGTTTTACGATTGATTATATTAAAGAGTTGTTTGATTATTATCAAATCAATTTCAATGATAGATCAGATTTAATCTTACAATCGATTCAAATGTTATCAAACGAGATAAAAAATCCTATTAGTAAAAAGAATTTAGATCAAGATATTTTAAAAGAAGCTATCTCTTTAGATTTACTAGATGATAAAGAGATATATTTTAAAACAGAAGTTGAAGTTTTAAATGTATATATGGAACTACGAAAGTATGATGTCTCTTCAGAATTAATATCTCAGTATGTAAGTACGAGTAAAAAACTCGCTTGTCTAGAAAGAGAACTAAGTTCTAAAGTTTTAGAAAAAAATGGTTTTGTACCTGAGATACTGGTTCTTGATATTTTAAACTCATTTAAACCATATATTTTTAATCGTCAAACAATTAAAGAATTTGAAAAGGAAATCTAATGCAAACTATTGATTTTCACACTCATTTATTAAATCCAAATGTGTCTTTTTCAAGAGTATATGATAAAGTTGCCCTTACTCTTTTTGCAAAGAAATTAGGTGTTGATAAAAATGACTTAATTGATAGGAAATATGATGCATTTGTTGAAGCATATCTCAATAATATTAAAACATCAAAACATGTAAGAAAATCAGTAATCCTTCCCGTTGATGCAAAAATAGATGAAAAGGGAAATGAAATATCTAGAGACAAAACTGTTTGTTCTTCAAATGATGATATATTAAGAGAGTATAAACAAAACCCAAATGAAATTATTCCATTTTTCTCTGTTAATCCAAATAGACTTGATGCTTTAGATTTAATAGATGAATATGCATCACAAGGTTTTAAAGGTGCAAAATTTCTTCAAAACTATTGGGATATAGATATAAATGATAAAAAATATATTCCATATTTTGAGAAAATAAAATCTTACGACTTACCTATTATTATTCATACAGGTGGTGAACATGCTATAGAATCAAATTCTATGTATGAAAAAGTCGAAGTAGCAAATAGTGCTATTGAAGTTGGATGTAAAGTTGTACTTGCTCACTTTGGAGTAAATATGGTTATGAACCAAGAACTTTCAAAACTTCATCACAATTTTTCTTTTGAGAGTTCAAAGTTTGGAGAAGATTATTTTAAAACCATTGAATATTTAGAAAAACATGACAATGTATATGCAGATTTATCTGCAATAATTGCATTATTTCGAACAAAAGTAGTTGAGGATTTAGCAAAAAAACAAAAACATATCCACCATAAATTACTTTTTGGTACAGATTATCCTGTGCCATTTTCAATCATGTTTTCATATAATTCTTTAGGATTAAGAAAAAGAATGGAATTAGAAAAAATACAAAACCCTCTTGACAGATATATCGCTTTTTTCAATGAATATTTTGAAGAAGATTCAGCTATATATACAAATTGGGAAAAATTAATAAAGGATATTTAATGGGAAAATATACAAACAATCTTTTGATGGTTAAATTAGCATTTTTATTTGTTGTATTTTGTAATGCTGTTGTGGATGTATCACATAAAGTACTTTTACAAAATATAGCTTTTAAAGTTTTTGATGGAAGTGAGCAAGTAGTATGGATATCTATAATCAATGCGATGATAATCATCCCTTTTTTACTACTTTTTACACTCAGTGGTTATCTATCAGATAAGTACAATAAAAAAGATATCTTAGTATATGGAGCTATCTCTTCATTTATATTATCAGTACTGATGGTATTTTCTTATATGACAGAAAACTTTTATATAGCTATGTTTAATCTTGTATTATTGGCTGTTCAAAGTGCTATATATTCTCCTGCTAAATTCGGAATCATTTTAGATGTATGGGGTAAAAAGAATTTAACAAAAGGTAACTCTGCCCTACAAGCTGTTTCTATCATCGCTATTTTATTTGCGATTGCTATTGCTTCGTATGTATTTGAGTCTTATTATATTGCAAATGCTTTAGATACATTAACAACTAAAGAAGCTTTACTTGATGCTATTTTACCGCTTACGTATTATGTAGTTCCTATTGCATTATTAGAGATGCTGACATCACTTTTTATACTTAAAAAACTAAGAACTTCATACACTTCAAATGAGACATTGACTTTAGATACAAAACTACTATTTCAAGGAAAGTTACTAGTAAAAAATATCAATACTATCTCTTCAAATAATGTGATCTTTTTATCTGTGATGGGATTATCTGTATTTTGGGGTATCTCACAAGGTTTGATGGCAGTCTTCCCATCTTTTGCTAAACAGTATTTAAATATAACAGATGTATTTATTATCAATGGTGTTTTAGCAGCTTCTGGTATAGGTATAGCGATTGGTTCTATTATATATGCAAGGATTTCTAAACACTATATAGAAGTTGGGACTATTCCTTTAGCAGCTTTGGGAATGTCTTTGATGATTTATATCTCTACTATTGTTGATAGTGCACTATTACTCTCACTAACATTTTTAGTATTTGGTATTTTTGGTGGATTGTTTGTAGTTCCATTAAATTCACTCATTCAGTTTAATGCAAAGAAAAATGTTCTAGGTACTATTTTAGCGGGAAATAACTGGTTTCATTCTCTTGCTATGTTTGCGATGCTGACACTTACAACTGTGGTTTCATTGATGGATTTTGATCCTAAAAATACTTTATACTTAATCTTAATCATTACAATTATAGGAACACTCTATACAGTATATAAACTGCCACAATCTATTTTACTACTATTTGTAAAATTTGTTATTGGGCTAAAATATAAACTTGAAGTAAATGGTGTAAAAAATATTCCATCAAATGGAGGAGTTTTACTTTTAGGAAATCATGTTTCGTGGATCGATTGGGCTGTGATTTTGATGTCTACACCAAGAGAAGTAAAATTTGTGATGCATAAACCTATCTATGAGAAATGGTATTTAAAATGGTTATTAAAAATATTTAAAGCTATCCCTATTTCAAATAGCTCAAGTAAATCTACAATTTTAAAAGTAGCCGAAGAGTTAGATAAAGGAAGTGTCGTAGTGATATTTCCAGAAGGAAGTTTAACTAGAAATGGTCATATGGGTGAGTTTAAAAAAGGTTTTGAACTCATTTTAAGACAAACTACTACAGATGTAAAAGTTGTATCTTTTTATATCCGAGGTTTATGGGAGTCTATGTTTAGTCGTGCAAATAAAAAATTTGTTAAATCATATAGAACCAATAATGTTACAGTTTCTTTCTCAAAAACAATCTCAAAAGAAAAAGCAAACTCAGTAAGAGTAAAAAGTGAAGTTGTAAACTTAGCAACTGCCGCATGGCAAGATCATGTAAAAGACTTAGGAACTGTGAGTGAAACTATTTTTGATAAGTTAAAAGAGGTATCAGGAGAGATGATTTTTGCTGATTCTACTGGACTAGAACTTTCTGGAAATAAATTTTTAACTGTTTCTATACTTTTTAAAGACCTATTAAAAAAAGAGATAAAAGGACAAAATGTAGGACTACTACTACCATCAACAGCAGCTGGAGCATTTATCAATAACTCAGTATTGATGCTTGGAAAAACTACTGTAAATTTAAACTATACATCAGAGATAAACTCATTAAAGATGTCGATAGAAAAAGCTGAAATCAAAACTATCGTAGCTTCAAAAAAGTTTATTGAAAAACTTGAAGATAAAGGTATCAATATAAAAGAAGTATTTGATTTAGTTGATGTGGTTTATGTAGAAGATTTAAAACTAAAGATTACTAAACTAAAAGGTCTGATTACATTATTGAGCGTGAAGTTTTTACCAAGTAGTATATTAAAACTAATCCATATTAAAAAAGTAAAAAAAGATGATACTATCCTGATTTTATTTTCTTCTGGAAGTGAAGGTACACCAAAAGGTGTAGAGCTTACAAGTGATAATATATTAGGAAATACACAACAAATAGCAGGGATATTGAACTTACATGACGAAGATGTTATCGTAGGTTCTCTACCTATATTTCATGCTTTTGGTATAACGGTCACTACATTTTTTCCTTTAATTGAAGGTATTAAATGTGTATGTCATCCAGACCCTACAGATGGGCTTGGTCTTGGAAAACTAATCTCTAAATATAGTGCAACTGTTATGTGTGGTACATCTACATTTTATAGACTCTATACAAAAAATAAAAAAGTACATCCTTTGATGTTTGATACTATCCGCTTTGCACTTGCGGGTGCTGAAAAACTAAGAGATGATGTAAGACATGATTTTAAAAAGAAATTTGGAAAAGATATCTTTGAAGGCTATGGTACTACAGAAACTACACCAGTTGCTGCTTGTAACTTACCAAATGTGTTAGCTCCTGATTATACTGTGCAAGTAGGAGATAAAAGAGGAACAGTAGGTATGCCAATCCCTGGAACAAAAATCAAAATTGTAGACCCACAAACTTTTGAAGAGTTAGAAATCGGTAAAGAAGGTATGATTTTAATTGCAGGTATCCAAGTGATGAAAGGCTACTTAAAAGATGAAGCAAAAACAGCTGAAGTACTCAAAGTTATAGAAGGTCAAACATTTTATGTTACAGGAGATAAAGGTCGAGTAGATAATGATGGATTTTTAACTATAGTAGATAGATATTCACGATTTGCAAAACTTGGTGGGGAGATGGTAAGTCTAGGAGCTATTGAAGAAAAGATATCAGAACTTATTAAAAGTGATACAGAAGATACAACGATAGATTTTCTCATCACATCATTAGAAGATGAAAAAAAGGGTGAAAAAATCATCCTATTATTAAGTGGAGAAACACAAGAATTTGTAACTACACTAAAAGAACAGATGATAAATAGTTTTGAAAATAAACTGATGATTCCAAGTAACATACATATAGTAGAAGATATCCCAAAACTTGGAACTGGTAAAAAAGATTTTAAAGGAGCTAAAGAGTTGGCTAAAACTTTGGGATAATATCATGCAAAATGTGATTATAGACTAAAAAAAAAGGCAAGATGAAAATCTTGCCTTTTATATAAATAAGATATTTTTTCTTACTTCTCTCTACGATTAGTTCCTGTAAATTTATAATCATTTTCAGAATTTCTTCTTTCTACAAATTCTATCTCTTCATTTGTCAGTGCTGTTATATCATTTTTACCAACAAATTCTTTTTCATTTGCATTTGATACTACTAGTTTTGCTATAGTATCTGTTTGTACTGATACATCATGAGTTTCACTTGCAATTATAGCATTTCTTTGTGTTTGTTGATCCAATGAAGCTACCGCGTCATTGATTTGTTCTATACCTTGTTGTTGCTCTTTACTTGCCATTTCAACATCTGATATCATCGTAAGTGTTTTTGTTATACTTTCATTTAAATGTGTATATCCATCAATCATTTTATCAGATATATTTTTTCCTTTATCTGCTTTCTGAGTTGCATTTTCAACTAATGTTTTAATCTCGTTTGCAGCTTCAGCAGATCTACTCGCTAAATTTCGTACCTCTTGTGCAACTACTGCGAAACCTTTACCAGCTTCCCCAGCAGTTGCTGCTTCTACAGCTGCATTTAAAGATAAGATATTTGTTTGAAATGCAATTTGATCTATCACTGTTATCGCTTCATTTATAGCATTTACTTCATTATCAATTTCATTCATTGCAGTTGTAGTTTCTTTTGCTAAATCTTGTCCTGAACTCACTAAACTCTTCACTTCATTTCCATAACTCGCCATTTTGATTACATTAGTAGTTGTATTAGCAATATTACTTGTCATCTCTTCTAGTGCTGCTGCTGTTTCTTCTAAGGCTGCTGCTGCTTTATTTGAATTTATATTTAAATTATTTACATTTTCTAGTAAAATGTCACTACTTTTATCTAGTGTTAATCCATTTGATTTATTTTCTACAAGCATTAAAGTAATTGAATCTCGTAACTTATTTATATCTGTTAAAAGAACATCAAAAGCTCCACCTGTTTCGATATCTTCTAATTGTAATTTATTCATATAGTTATGATCTGAGTATTGTTCAAGTACCGTATTCATATTAGTAAAATGTTGTTTTGTAGCATTAATCATATCATTTACTTCATTTTTAAATTCATTTAATGATTGATTACTAGTATCTTTTTCTATAGATTGAGTATAGCAACCTTTTTTTACTCTTCCTATAACAACTTTAGCTTCATCTATAAGTTTATTATCCTCATCTATACCGTTTTCTATTGTTTCTAAATATTTATTAAAATCTATAGAAATTGAACCTATTTCATCTTGACTATTCACTTTAACTCTAGATGTTATATCTTTACTAGTTAATAAGTTTGTAACTCCATTATGTAAAACTGTTAACCCATTTTTAATACTTCTAACTAGACCAAAACCAATGATTACAGCTAAAATAACAATAATCGTAGAGATTAATTCTATACTGATTAAAGCAGTTTGACCATCTTTTTCAGCAGTAATAGTAGAATCAAATAATAATTTTTCCATTGAATTTACAAGTTTAGTAATATTTCCATCCATTGATAATAATTCATTGTTTAAAATTTCTTTTTCTTTTTCTATATTTAATACATGACCATTTACTAAATTTTGTTCAAATTGTTTTAGGTTAACTTGAAATTCTTTTTGCATTTTCTCTAAATCTTCACATGTCTTTAAAAACGATTGATACTTTGATTTTATATTGATATCATGAGAATGTTCAATAGCTTTTTTTGCTAGAACTTCACACTTCTTGATTTTTTCCTCTGTATCATGTTCAAGTTTTGATATATGATGTTCAATATCGGAAAACTTCTTACTATGCACATCATTACTTGCAATAATCAACTCATTTGTTAAAATTTCTTCTCTTAAAATATCTTTTTCTAAGTCTGCTACAACTTTATTTAATGGCATTTGGTATTCAGCTATCTCTTCTATTTCTGAATTGACAGAGTTAAGACCGATATATGTCGTTCCACTCATTATAAGCATTCCAATAACTATTACAGCCATTGCTCCTATTATTTTTGTTGTAATTTTTACATTTTTAAACATTTTCAATCTCACTCAGTTATAATTTCTCTAATTATAGACTATTACTTATTTTTTTCTTATTAAATCTAATTTTCAGAAAAGTTTAATCGAGTATTTATCATTGTTTTTAAATAAAATAAGATAAGTTAGTTTGATGATGATCTTTTATAAAGTGTTATTCATGAATAAAATTATTGTTTATTTTTGTCAGTAAACTACAAACAAGTTCTTTTTCTTCTTGTGAGAAGTCTTTATATGTTGTTTCTAAAAGTTTTGATGATATATCTTCTAATACTATAGGTTTAGTATCAAGTCCTTTTTGTGTTAGTTTTACTAAGGTACTTCTACTATCTAATTCATTTTTGAACTTTTCTAACAATTCCATTTTTTCTAGTTTATTTACGAGCGTTGTTACTGTTGATTTATCTTTATTAATAGATGCTGTAATTTTATTCATAGGAACACCCTGCTCATTTTGATATAAAAGTATTAATATATCTCCATGAGAAGGTGCAAGACCAATAAGGTCATGTTTTTTTAACTCATCAATAATAAGCTTATTTGCATTGGTGTGGATATTACCTATTATTGATATGATTGCATTAACATTATTCATTAAGTAGTGTTCCAATATTTATTTTACTGATTTGAAGTATATCGAATATTATAAAAAAAATTAGAATTTACCATTATTATTTTGCCATTTGTCTTTAAGTGGAATCTCTTCAATAGTATCCCAATGCTCTACAATCTTTCCATCTTCAATTCTAAACAAGTCATAAAATGAAACGTGATTATTCATAAACTTTCCTTCACTAACAGATAATACAAAATTACCTTGACCTAAAATTTTGTGATTTTTTTCATAAACCATTGGCATACCAGCTTTTGCTAATGATTCAAGAGCCTCCCCTAAACCTGCCAATCCATCTTTTACATGAGGATTGTGTTGATTATATTTTGTAGTTGATATGTATTCGGTGATTTTTGCTGGATTTTTACCCATAAATACATCATCCAATAAATTTTTGATTAATGTTTTATTCTCTTCTGTTTTCTCTAAGTCTAAAACTTTAGTAGGTCCATCAAACTGTGTTCGTCCACTTGCCGTTTTTTCTACTATATTTTGTAGATTGTCCCAATGTTCTACAATTTTTCCATCTTCAAATCTGAAGATATCAAACCCAGCTTTAGCTCCAAAAAAATTATATTTTGTATGAGTGAAGACAAAATCACCATCTTGAAATGATCTGATAACTTTAACTTTGGCACTATCTTTTGGTAACATTGCTAACACCTCACCAAATCCGGCTAAGCCATCTTTTACGGAAAGATTGTGTTGGATATATTTATTTGAATTGATATATCCAACTGGTTCTGGATTTCCATTTTCAATAGAATTTAATAATTCTACTACTTTTACATTATTTGATTTCATAATTGTATCCTTAACTTGGGATGTTGATACACATCCTCCTAAGATTGAAGCAGCTAATAAAGATGCTATTACTATTTTTGTATTTAATATTTTCATATTTGACCCTTTTGATTATTTTAATTTGATATCAAACTAAATATATATTCGAATTATAGTTGGATATCAAACTAATGTCAAGAGTTTTGAATAAATGTAAAAAATGTTGGTAAAAATTTGTTTAAGTATTTATACTTTTTATATAGTATCTATCATTTTCTTTTTCTAAGTCTATTTTGATATCAAATATTTCCGATAGATTTTGTGAAGTTAGTATCTCTTCTTTTATCCCTTGTTTAAATATCGTTTTATTATGAACGAGTGCTATATGTGAAACTTCGGTAAATATCTCTTCTATATGATGTGTTACAAGTATGATTGATGACTTTGTTGAGAGTTTTTGAATAAGTTTTATAAAACTATTTTGTGCTTTTATATCAAGCCCTACAGTTGGTTCATCTAATATAAATGCTTTTGGATCATGGATCAGTGCACGGCCAATGATACATCTTCGTAATTGTCCAGTACTCATAGAAGATACTTTTTTATCTTTTATTTGTGAAATTTCAAGATATTCTAAAACTTCTAAAGCTTTTTGATATTGCTCTTGTGTAAAATCTTGATGTTTAAAAACTCCAATAGAACTATAATAACCACTCAGTATCACTTCATAGGCACTTAAAAAACTGCCATGTACACTAAAGTAATTATGCAAATCATTTGTGATAATCCCAAGATTCTTTTTCAAGTCAAATATACTCCACCTACTTTTGCCAAAAACCTCTTTTGTAAAAGGATATTTCCTATTTGGGTGTATATCATTTGATATGAGTTTTATAAGTGTAGATTTTCCACTACCATTTGCACCTAAGATAACCCAATGTTCATTTTCTTGTATACTTAGATTTATATTTTTTAAAACTGGATCGATATCATATCCAGCATAGACGTTTTTAAAATCAATAATATTTTCTTGTTTCATATAGTTTTCATTCCTTTATACAACTCTAACTGGTACATAAAAATCTAAGTCAAAAGTTTCATTTCCATCTAAATAATGATTTTGATGATAGACAGCATATGCAGGTAATGTGGTAGCTTCATACCCACTATCTGGCATCCAATAATGATATATATAAGTCATAAGTTTACATACTTCTCCATATGTACCTTCATAATGAAACATAACACATAAGGACTCACTCACTTCAAATTTATTAATAGAATTAGTAGGTTTAAAACTATCATCTACTTCTAAAGCAGCTATATAACTACACTCCTCATGAGGAATCATAATCGTATTATCATGATATACCCCTATTTGCGTATTGTTTGAATAATCATTTTCATAGGCAAAAGCTAATAATCTTTGCCATAGTCTTGTAAGTTCAACATTCATATACCCTTTATTTCTGATATACGCACACGTTCTTTTTGGCACTACTATTATACTGGGTTCTATATCTTTAAACTCTTCATAAAAATCACTCTGAAAATTATGTTTTTGAGTTGAGTATGTTTTATATGAACCTTTTTTCCACTGTGTAGGCGTATATGAAAATCTATTTTTAAATGCTTTTATAAATGAGGTGTGAGAAGCATATCCACACAGATTTGCTATTTCACTTATGGTTGAGTATTTGTTAGTTATAAGTAGATTTGCTGCTTTTTGTAGTCGAATAGAAGTGATTCTATCAAATAAGTTCTCACCAGTTTCTTCTTTAAATATTCTATGAAAATGGTATTTACTCACACTATTTAGTTTGGCTAATTCATCAAGTGTAATATTTGTATCAATATATTTGTATACATAATAAAGTGTCTTGTTTACGATATCAGATCGTATATGTTTTGTATCTTTTTTCATAAATAATTATATCATAGGATAAGAATAATAGCAATATAAGATAATAAAATTACAATACAAGATAAAGAATTAATTTTTCAAATAAACTATACTTATAAAAAATCAAGGAGTTTGGTTATGAAAAACATAACACATATAGAAAATACACAGAATACTATTATATCTAGATTTGGATTTTTGCCAGCTCTAGTAAATCAAAATAGTATTGAAATATATCACCCTTTTACTGCATTGGTAGCGCAACACTTTAAAAATAGAGATTTAGAAATTAGCTTTTTAGAATCTGGTTCAATAAAGATTTCGTATGATAAAATCGATTCAGATAAAAAAGAATTTTTATTAG
>PJEL010005027.1_pt1 | contig 10721 bp, 11 predicted proteins | sample 1853271 | NCBI WGS metagenome assembly PJEL01 (sample SAMN08108733, study PRJNA415343) | Invertebrate metagenome, whole genome shotgun sequencing project. | host: Globobulimina | place: Sweden: Gullmar Fjord | collected 2015-08 | reverse complement strand
CCTGTCTACAAAAGACCAATATTCCCATTCTGCTGGTGGTGACTGGCGAAGATATGGTTGCTGGATTTGATTGGCAACAATTGCCGGTGGATGATTTGATTGTCAGGCCTGTCCTTCCGGAAGTTCTTTTGACCCGAGTGCAGTTGGCCCAGGCCAGAATGAGTCGTGTTTTTGACAATAACCCGTTAAGTAAATTGCCGGGTAACACATCAATTCTAAATGCTATTCAAATGGCCTTGGATTCAGAAAAAGATATGACGGTTTGTTATGTAGATATTGATAATTTCAAGCCTTATAATGATCATTATGGTTTTTCTCAGGGTGATGATGTTATTTTGATGGTGGCACGGATTATAGTTAATGTTGTTGAGCAGATTGCCAGAGAAAATAGTTTTATTGGACATGTTGGAGGGGATGATTTCGTTTTTGTGGTTGAGGATAAGAAGGCTGTTTCTGTTTGTGAGAAAGTATTGGAAAACTTTCAAGCTGTTCGCAACATGTTTATTGATTCAAAGGATGTGAAAAAGGGCGGGTTTGTCGAAAAAAATCGGCAAGGAAAGGAGACACGGTTTGGTTTACTTAGTATATCAATTGCGGTAATTCCAACAGGGCATGGGAAATTTGATCATTTCGGACAGGTTTCATCGGCTGCCTCGCAAATAAAGCATAAAGTAAAGGCTATGGATGGTAATAATTATCTTGTCGATCGCCGAGAAGACTATTTTCCTGCAAACTAATAGAGTTATATTCTTTTAGAATAACCGAGCACCAAGATTGTACCCCTTAAAAAGATGTGGTTTTAGCTAAAGATAATTGAAATTATTGAACCGATAGAATACATTCGGCGCCACGGTTTAATGTAAATTATAAATCTCTCTTGCTCAGCAGATCCTTTAAGAAATTTAATCAAGTACAAAAGTAAACGATGATTGGTATTTTTGACTCAGGCGTAGGCGGTATGACTGTAGCACACGCCATTGAACAGACATTTCCAGACCAACGTCTAGTCTATTTTGGCGATCTGGCCAGGACTCCTTATGGTTCAAAGAGTCCCGAAACCATTATAAAATACGCTCACCAGAATATTGAATTTCTTATCGAAAAAGGGGCAAAACTAATTATTGTTGCCTGTAACTCTGCAGCCTCTGTTTCCGCAGAAGAGATACGAAAATCATATGACTTGCCGGTTTTCGATGTCATTGGCCCAGCGGTGCAAAGGGTTGGCAAGCTTGCCAAAGGCTCTGGACGTCAACAAAGAGTTGGAGTTATCGGTACCAGAGCAACGGTAAAAAGTGGTGTTTATGCCCAAAAAATTCAAGAAATATGTCCTGGCGCCTCGGTTTACTCCAAAGAGTGCCCCCTGTTAGTTCCTTTGGTGGAAGAAGGGTGGATTGATAAACGAGAGACCAAGATGATACTGCGCCGTTACCTGCATGATTTAAAAGAACAGCAGGTAGATTCCCTGGTGTTAGGGTGCACCCACTATCCATTGCTGAAGAGGTTGATCCAACCTAGAATCGGCAAAAGAGTAACTATAATTGATTCATCTGAAGAGGTTGCCTTGGATTTATTAAAGTATATGCAGGCCAATCCGGAATTTGCGGAAAAAATGGTTTGTGAGGGTGAAAATGAGTTTTATGTCTCTGATGTAACAGATGCTGCGGTGGCAACAGCTGGAAAGATTTTTGGCAGGAAGATTGATTTATTAAAAGTATAGCAACTTGTATATGAGGCGGTGCAAATCAGTTACAGTTACGTAGTTTTTGCTATTCTGGGGTACCTGAATAGTTACAAAGTATATTGAGAATGATAGATATGAAGATTATTAGTTTGAAAATATTTGTACTTGCGGCTTTGGTTCTAGCATGCCAGAACTCCTGGGCCGCCGCACCGTCCCCACAAATGATTGCTCAAGAATTGCAGAAGGCATACAATCAGACTAAGACGTTAACGGCAGACTTTCAACAGATTACCGTAAGTCAAATGAGCCATCGAAAAAAATTTGGTTCTGGCACCTTGATCCTGGCGAAGCCTGGTCTGATGCGCTGGGATTATCAAAAGCCGGACCATCAGGTGTTTGTCTGTGATGGTAATACCATCTCTATGTATTTTTCCAAAGAAAAGCAGATGATTGTCAGTTCTGCTCAACAATATTTAGAGTCTGACTTAACGTACTCATTCTTTGCCGGCACAGGAGATATATTGCGTGATTTTATTGTGACGTCTCCTGATGAAGAAGACATTGAGGATTCTGCCGATGCTTATCAGATTAAGATAGTTCCCAAGCATGGTAACCCGCAAATTGATTATATTAATATATGGGCAGATCACACTTCATTTTTGTTAAAGAGAATAAAGGTAACAGACAAGTTTGGCAGTGAAACAGAGATTAATTTTAGTAATCTTGTTAGAAATGAAACAATCGATCAGGCAATATTTACCTTTAGACCTCCTCCTGGCACTGAGTTAGTTCAGCAGTAAACGATGTGTTTATTGGTCTGCCATGTCTCTTTGTGGCCTATTATTATTCGAGTAGTGTGTGGCCCCACTTATTCATTCAATTATGATTCCAATACTATAAAGACTTTTTGATGCGCATTGCCATAATATCTGATACCCATGACAATATTCTCAACTTGCGGGCTGCTGTTTCGTATAGCAATGCCTATGGGGTTAGTACCATTATCCACTGCGGTGATTTGATTTCACCCTTTATGCTTAATGAAATTGCTGAATTTAACGGCGCTGTTCATTTGGTTTACGGTAATAATGTTGGCGATCAACATTTAATTTCTCAAATGTGTGGTACCAAATTCCCCACTTTAACTCATCATGGAGTATTAGGGGCAATTGAGGCAGGTGGAAGAAAGTTTGCTTTTACCCATTATCCCGAGATGGCAAGAGGACTTGCTGTGCAGGGAGGATTTGATGCGGTGTGTTGTGGTCATAATCATCGATATGGTGTGGAAAAGCATGGTCCCTGTCTGTTGATTAATCCAGGAGAATTGCTTGGCAAAGATGGCCAACCGGTGTTTTGTATTTTAGAGACCAGTTCAATGGATACGGAACGGGTTGAAGTGGGAAAATCTATTGATGATTACAAATGATACGGAGAATAATTCGATGAGTGAAGAACAGAGTTTCGCAGAGCTTCTTGAGCAATCTATTGATGGGCCTTCTTACTTTGAGCCTGGCCAGAAAGTTGAGGCAGAGGTGGTAAGCATCGGACGGGAGTGGGTGTTTATTAACTTAGGTGGAAAAAGTGAAGGATCGGTGGCTGTCAGGGAGGTCACTGATGATGAGGGGGGGGTGACAGTTGTTGCTGGAGATACAGTGGTTGCGTATTTTTTGGGTACCCAAAAAGGAGTAATGCTGTTCACGACTAAATTAGGGAAGGGTAGTGCCAATGCCCATCTTGAGGAGGCTTTTCATGGCGGCATCCCGGTGGAGGGTACGGTAACCAAAGAGGTAAATGGTGGTTTTGAGATTAAGCTTCCTGGTTCTGTGCGTGGTTTCTGTCCTTTTTCACAGATTGGCATGGCCCGTGCGGAGAATGAAGAAGCTATTGGCTGTGAATTATCTTTTAAAATTATTGAATACCGAGAAAGGGGCAAAAATGTCATCGTTTCTCATCGTAAAATAAAAGAAGAAGAAAGAGAGCGTTTATTAGAAGAGATGAAGGATACCTTGCAAGAAGGGATGACTGTCTCTGGGACTATAACGTCCATCAAAGATTTTGGGGCTTTTGTTGATACTGGTGCACTGGAAGGCCTTCTGCCTATCTCTGAAATATGCTGGGGCAGGATAGATGATATCAATGAAAGGCTCACTGTTGGCCAAAAAGTTGATGTGGTGATCATGAAGCTCGATTGGGATAAAAATCGTTTTTCTTTCAGCTTAAAGAACGCCCTGCCAGACCCTTGGGAAAGGGTGCCGGTTGATTTTCCGGAAGGTTCAACCCAGCAAGGGAAGATTGTAAAGCTTGCCCAGTTTGGTGTTTTTGTTTCACTCGCTGAAGGAATTGATGGTTTGGTTCATATCTCAAAACTTGGGGCAGGCAGAAGGATAAACCACCCCCGGGAAGTCGTAGATCTTGGTCAGGAAGTAGAAGTGAAGGTTGAATCCATTAGCCTTGAAGAAAAGAGAATGTCACTGGTCTTGGTTGCAGGTCAGATAGCTGGTGTTGATGGTGAAGCTGCAATTGACCCAGATAATAAACAAGGATTTAAAGATTATTCCCGCAAGGAAAAAAGCAGCAAGGGTGAATCGCTTGGAACCTTGGGCGATCTGCTTGCCGCAAAACTTGCTAAGAAGTAGATGGTTTTGGGGTGACAATTGGAATTTGTTCCGATAAATTGCCCATCATAAAAGGTGCGAGGTCTGAGATGAATTGCAGTTTCAACAGGTGGGATGAGAGGGGGTGAATTGACTTGGAAAACCAAGACACTCTCCTGGTTTCTATAGATCATAAGTTTTTTTAAATTCGTTCGGCGATGCTGTTCCGAAATTGTTCTTAATTACTTCGCCTGTTGCCTGACAATCTCGAAAAGAATAACTGCGGCTGCAACTGAGGCGTTTAACGAGTCAAGATCGCTTTGCATGGGAATGGAGAGCAGGAAGTCACACTGCTTTTTTACCAATGGTCGGATTCCCTTATTCTCCCCTCCAATCACCAAGCACACCGGTCCTGTAAAGTCAGCGCTGTAGACACTTTGTTCAGCTCTTCCTTCTGCTCCATATATCCAGAACCCATTTTTTTGTAGTTCTGATAAGCTTGATACCATATTAGTTACCGGGCATAATGGCATATGATTAATTGCACCGGTAGAGACCTTGGTCACTGTCCCGGATAGTGGGGCTGAACGGTCTTTTGTAAAGATGATTCCCTGAACACCAGCGGCTGAGGCGGACCGGATTATAGCACCGAAGTTATGTGGGTCTTGTATGTTGTCTAAGGCAAGGATAAGAGGTGGTTTACTTCTGTTTTTGGAAGCTGCAATGATTTGGGAAAGGTTAACGGTCTGGACAGGTTTTATCTTGGCCAGAACACCCTGGTGGGTGGCATGTTCCGGGGTGGCAGTATATGGATTGTCGGCAATATGAAAAGGAACCTGTTTTTTTTCGGCGAGTTCCAGTAAAGGCTTGGTCTTGGTCGTTTTTTTATTTAAAAAGCGTAATTCAATGATTTTTTCAGGGCTGTTATTAAGTAATTCTGTAACCGGGTGAACTCCCCAAATCAGATCATTTGACGCTTTGTTGTGACGGGATACTTGTTTCTTATGGGGTTTTTTTGTGGTTGGTTTCATTGGGTAATGGATTAAAAGTCACTCAAATTAATAGGTGCACCGTTTAGATCACGCTGGCCTGCGATTCGTTTTTCTATGATAATGGCTTGTAATGTCTGGCAGGCTTTTTCTACTTGGTCGTTAATAACTATATAGTCGTAATGTTTTGCCTGCTGCATTTCTTGTCCGGCATTTTTTAACCTTATTTTTAAAGATTCTTTTGTCTCAGTTTGTCGGCCTTCTAGTCGCTTGCCAAGTTCGTCAAGTGACGGAGGCGCTATGAAAATATAGGTTGCGTTTGTTTCTGATTCATTACGGAGTTGGGCGGCTCCTTGCACATCAATATCAAGGATTATGTCATTTCCTTTTTCCAATTCAGCTTCCACTGCTTGTTTGCTAGTGCCGTAGAAATTATTATGTACCTTGGCCCATTCAAGGAATTCATTATCCTCCTTCATCTGTACAAACTGGTCTACACTCACGAAAAAGTAATCTTTGCCATTAACTTCACCTGGTCTTGGTTGGCGGGTCGTATGAGAGACACAGAAGGATATGGCGGCAAGATTTTGCAGTATAGGTTTAACAATGGTGGTCTTGCCGGCTCCAGAGGGAGCTGAGAGGATGAAGAGATGGCCTTTGTTCATTTTAATCGTCTTCCTGGTGGGTGGTAATGGAAAGGGGTTGGAAGCGCTGAGTCAATGTTTCCGGTTGGACAGAGGAGAGGACCACATGGTTGGAATCTGTAATAATTATTGCCCTTGTTCTTCTTCCTTCAGTAGCATCAACCAGTTTGCCAGTGTGTTTTGCTTCGTCCCTAATTTTTTTCATGGGAGATGATTTAGGGTTAACGACAGCAATTACACGGCTGGCCACCACGGAGTTACCATATCCAACATTGATTAGTCGTTGATCCATAATTGAATTCCCTGTTTTGTGTTTGACTATGTTTGTTATCTTAGCTGGGAAAAAGAGTTGAGGCTATTCAAGGTTTTGAACTTGCTCCCTTATTTTTTCCACTTCATTTTTTAAATCAACAGTTTTATGGGTTGTTTGAGAGTCGTTTATCTTTGATGCCAAGGTATTAATTTCTCGTAAAAATTCTTGCATTAGAAAATCAAGCCGACGTCCAATTGGTTCGTCTAACTCCATAAAAGCCCGGAATTGTTGGATATGGCTCTTCAGCCTAACGAGTTCTTCAGTGACATCCGATTTGTCGGCTATAATGACAACTTCCTGGGATAGTCGGGCTGGATCTATATCAACACCCTGCAGCAGGTTGTCCAGCCGTTCTTTAAGAGTTGCTTCTTTTTTTGCAATTAGCTCAGGAATTTGTTGTTCAATTGATAAGACTGTTGCCTCAAAAAGATCTAAGCGTTGGTTTAGGTCAGTTTTTAGAGATCTTCCTTCATCAAGCCGCATTTTGATATTGGCATTAATGGCTTGTCCAAGAGCCTGGTTGATTTCTTGCCAGACGATTTCCATATCCTCATCTTGCTCTTGCGGAACAATAATTTCATTGTATTCTGCAACCATTTGCAAGCTTGGTGGTTCGGATATTGCGAGTTCTTGTTGTAGTTTGATGAGACATGCGTGGTATTCTTTGGCAAGTGGCAGATTTACAGATAGTTTACTGGCCTCGTCGCCTGTTCCATTTTGGCTAACCATTACATCAACATGCCCTCTGCTGAACTGCTTGTTTATCTCTTTTTTAATTTTTTCTTCAAGGCAGAGATATTTACGGGCAATTTTTATTTTAATGTCGCAAAAGCGGTGGTTAACAGAACGAATTTCAATTATCCAGTTTGTGGCCTTGCTGTTGAATTCGCCGCGGCCAAAGGCGGTCATGCTAAGTGGTCGGTTCATTTCATTACCTTAAGAATTTCGTCAATGCTGACAGTAGCGGTTCCAAGTTTCCCTACCACGATGCCGGCTGCGTAATTGGCAAGGGTTGCTGCTTCACTAAAAGTCAATTTTGCGGCCAAGCCAAGTGCCAAAGTCGCGATTACTGTGTCACCTGCTCCAGTTACATCAAAGACTTCTTTGGCTACTGTAGGGATGGTAAATGGTTGTTGATCTTTTTCAAAAACAGTCATGCCTGCTTCTCCCCGGGTGATCAAGACGGCTTTACTGTCCATTTTGGTGAGAAGTTTATTGCCGGCAGCTTCCAGGGATGATTGGTCTGTGATTTTAATACCGGACATTATCTCTGCTTCGTGATGGTTTGGGGTGATAATGGTTGCACTCTTGAATCGTTCGGGGTTATTGGGCTTAGGGTCAATTACCAAAGGTATTTCAGGGTGGTTTCTAAGTTGCTTCTGGAGGTGTTCCATGAGGTCGGAGTTAATAATTCCCTTGGCATAGTCAGATACAATAATAGCATCAAAACTTGCCAGCCTTTGGTCAATAAATTCCTTTATGGCTTTTAGCCATTCACCGTTGACTTCGCCTGTGCTTTCACGGTCAAAACGGACTACCTGCTGATTTTGGGCGACAATCCTGGTTTTAATTGTGGTGGGGCGGTCTTTAACTTTAAAAACGCCATCAATGGGGGACTGCAAATCATGAATCAGACCAAGCAGACGATCTCCCATGTCGTCTTCACCAATAACTCCACAGATTGTTGAAGTAGCGTTTAATCCATATAGGTTATGCAGGACGTTGGCTGAGCCACCAAGCAGCAGGTTGTCGTGAGTGACATTAACTACAGGGACAGGGGCCTCTGGTGAAATACGCGAGACCGACCCCCATATGAAATGATCGACTATTAAGTCACCAATGACTAAAATATTTGAATCTTTAAACTTGCGAGTAGCCTGTTTTAGGCGCTCTTTGTTAATACTATTGAGTGGCAATGCTATTTCTCCTTATGGCGTTGATCGCTGAATTTATTTTACTGATCAGGTTTTTTTGCCAATAATCTTTTGTCATGGTTGAACTGTCAACTGGAATGCAAGTGTTGCTGGGGCCCAAGGGAGACCAGCGGTTAATAAAACGTTGCGATGGGGCACCTGCAAAAATGATCACCTCAGGAGTGCCTGTGGCGGCAGCCAAATGTTGACCGCAGGAATCATAGCCGATAAAGCAATCGCTTGCATCAATCATCTTTCCTAGAGACCCCAATGAGCCTTTAAAAGATATCAAGCCATGAGTTAGGGTAAGTTTCTTTACTTTGATTTCACTTTCGCGAATGCAGTCTGTGGAGATACCTTTGGCCTGGAGTAAATTCAAGTGGTATTGGGCTCGTTGATTTTCCAGCGGCCCTCTGCCTGTGTCCAGCACAACAATAATGTCTTCAGGTTGCAGCAGGGTTTTGATTAAATCCTCTTCAAACGCACCTGGTATTTTCTTTCTAGGGTCATTGCCTACTCCGAAGTTAATTGTAACAACAAACTTACAACTGTTTTTTTTAAGTTGTCGACAAAAGGTATTGTATCCAGAGCCTTCACTGGGCAGGGTGAGTACTGGTGTTCGTGAAATGTTTTCATCTAGTAATTGATTGAGCCAGTGGTTGGTAAGCTTAGAAAGGTTTGAGGATGCGTGATCTTTGGAGACAGACGCTCTCGATGGGAAATAATATGTTTGCTTATCAGGGAGTAAGGGAAGAAGCCCTAGTTGGGTCATTCTTGTATCTGGGTCGAATAGCAGAACTTCTTGCGGTGCAAAGCCTTGAGATTCACGTTGTGCGATTTTCAGAAGGTGCGGCCAAGATGTCATTTTATCAAAAAGGTTACTGTTGTTTCGATAAATATAGTTAACAAAACGTATGTTTGCTTGACTGGTATTCAATTCTGAAAGATGAGCCGGTCCAATTAATACTATTTCGGCCTTGGGAAAAGAAAGTCCCAAACGGTAGGTGATGACACTGGTTATGGCGATATCCGCACCTGCAGTAACACGTGAAAGAATGAGTATTTTTTTTACCGCTTGCTTGGCGGAATTACTCATTGGCCGAAGTTGAGCAATTTTTTGGTAGCGGTTTAAAATGTCTTCACTTGAAGAAAATCCAAAGTCGTTAAGTAATGCGTGTAATGAACTTCCTTCGGGAAGGTTTCGAATAAAATCGAGGATTCTGGTTAGTACCAGGTTGCAGGTTGTTACCCCTTTATCTGAAAAGTCATCGCATAAAAATTCAATAATACCGTTAAAAATTGTTTTCGTGGCAGATAAGGCAACCTCTTTATCTTTGGAAAAGGCAAGGTGGCAGAGTTGGTCAATGAGGGCAAGATTAGGAAGCGACGAGCCCAATTCACGGGTGAAAGCAGTTGCAAGATTTTTTGAAGAAATGGGTGGTAGGTTAATTTTTTTCAATTTATTTGATAAAAAAATTCCCAGGACAACATTTGTCCTGGGTTGGCTGTTAATCTGTTTTTAAATTATGAGAAAAGAGTGTGTGAACAAAAAATATGAACGTTGAAAATTGAATCGTAAACAAGGCATATTTAACCATAAGATAAGCCAAAACACAATGATTGGAGGATTGAAAATGGAAGCTGCAATAATTGAAATAAATACCTTGGGAAGCCAGATTAATATGGATGATTGTTTTGCTGAAAAAACTGCACGGCAGGTGACACGAGAGAGATGGGTAACATCAAAAAATGAGCTGTATAATGTAGGAACCGGAGAGGTTCCAGCCAAGGAGTTGGATGGTTATCTTGATATCCCAACCTATATTCGGCGAGGAATTGTATTGTCTGAGGGATAAAATGTTGGAACGAGGAACCAGGAGGTTTCTCTCCTGATTCCTGTTGCCAAGTCTAGAAATTTATATTGCTGCAGCTACAAGATCGCCTACTTCTGAAGTTCCATAGCCCATTTTTCCGGCTGACATACTTGTCAGTTTTTCAGAAACAACATATTTTATAGCGTTTTCTATGGCCACTGCAGCTTCGGTTTCGCCAAGATAATCAAGCATCATCTGTCCTGCTCCAATGGCAGCAAGTGGATTAATGACATTTTGGCCAGTGTATTTAGGAGCTGAACCACCAATTGGCTCAAACATACTAACACCTTCAGGATTTATATTGCCGCCGGCGGCAATACCCATACCACCTTGAATCATTGCACCTAGGTCAGTGATAATGTCGCCGAACATATTGTCGGTGACTATCACGTCAAACCATTCAGGGTTTTTTACCATCCACATGCAGGTTGCATCCACATGGGCATAATCTGTTTTTATATCTGGATATTCCTTGGCCACTTCGTAAAAAGCACGTTCCCATAAATCAAAGGCAAAGGTCAAAACATTGGTTTTTCCACAAAGGGTTACAGTTTTTCTTTTATTTCTCTTACGGGCATATTCAAAGGCAAAACGGATACATCTTTCTACACCTTTTCGGGTATTTATCGACTCTTGGATAGCAACCTCATCTGGGGTTCCTTTTTTCAGCACCCCGCCGGCTCCTGCATATAACCCTTCCGTATTTTCGCGGA
>PJEL010005025.1_pt1 | contig 10722 bp, 11 predicted proteins | sample 1853271 | NCBI WGS metagenome assembly PJEL01 (sample SAMN08108733, study PRJNA415343) | Invertebrate metagenome, whole genome shotgun sequencing project. | host: Globobulimina | place: Sweden: Gullmar Fjord | collected 2015-08 | reverse complement strand
AGATCGTTTTGCCCACCGACTGGGACAGGGATGCCAGTCTGCATGAGGTACTGCAGGGCAGGAGATCAAACCGGCGGTACGGAGATACGCCGCTCAACTTAGAAGAACTCGCCATACTTCTCTGGTCCAGCCAGGGCATAACGGGCCGCGCCGACAGCTATTTTTTCAGGCCGGCCCCTTCGGCCGGGGCCCTGTATCCCATCGAAACATACCTGGCAGTCAATAATGTTGATACAGTTGATCCCGGCATCTATCATTTCCAGGTAGCGGAGTTCTGTCTGGAAAAACTCGCTTCCGGTTATCAGGGTAAGAAGGTTGCCGAGGCTGCACTTGGCCAGAATTTCCTGGCCGAGGCCGGGGTGGTTTTTATCTGGTCAACTATCCTGCGGAGAAATTTTGCCAAGTACGGGCACCGGGGGCTGCGTTATGTATTGATGGATGCCGGACATATCTGTCAGAATATGCTGCTTGCTGCCGAGGCTCTGGATCTTGGTGCCTGCCCGGTGGCGGCATTTTATGATGATGAACTGAACCGGCTGCTCGACCTGGACGGCGAAGAGGAGTCGGTTATCTACCTGGCCTCTGTGGGCAGCAAGGAATAAAAAGATTTTCTCAATAGGGAGAAGCATACTATGTGGAGTTCCAAGGATGTTTACTATATCTCGGACAGTACGGGAATCATGGTTACCAATCTGGGCCAGGCCCTGATCTGTCAATTCCCTGAAATAAATTTCTATGAGGAAAAATTTCCCTTTATCCGCACGGTCAAGGAAGCCAGGAAAACGATGGATTATATTTTAAAACAGTCTGGCGGCAGAAGGCCGATCATCTTCAGTACCATCCTTGATCCCAAGATTCGTGAAGTATTTGACAGCCCTGAAGTGGAGTTTTTCGAGGCCTACGGATTTTTTCTGGAAAGGCTTGAAGGCTGTCTGGAAGCCGAAGCTGTCCGCGAACCCGGTTTCGCCAGGCATTCAAATGATATGACCATGATCAAAAGGGTCGAGGCTATCCATTACTGTCTCGGGCATGATGATGGCACCAAGGAAAGCGAGTATGACGAGGCGGATGTAATCCTGCTGGGTGTGTCGCGGTCCGGGAAAACGCCGATTTCTGTTTTTCTGGCTACCCAGATGGGGTTGAAGTCAGCCAACTTTCCTCTCACCTCTGAGTTTCTCTCCCAGTTCAGAATTCCTGAGCAGATCCGCCAGAATAAAGACCGGGTGGTTGCCCTGACCACGTCACCGGAACAGCTGCACAGTGCCCGGGAGAAAAGGTACGCGGGCAGCAATTATGCCAAGCTTGTCACCTGCATGGAGGAACTGCATCAGGCCGAGCAGATTTATGGCAAGCATAAAATTCCCATAATCTCATCAGCCGGCAAGTCCATCGAGGAAACAGCCACCCAGGTTATGCAGGAACTGGGCATCGCCAAGAAGTACCTTTTATAGAATATCTAACCCGGATATCCTTAGAATTGCTTAAAGGCTTTCCTGTTTATCTCCCGGATGACTGAAGAGTCCTCTTTCGCTTCAAGACGAATGGTGAGCTTCATGTTTATTTATTTTAGTAATCCCTTGACCCCATCAAGCTGCTTCTTGGCATCTTTCTGGATTGTACCTGCTTTATTCTGGAGCATTTTCTGATAACCGGAGGCTGCTTGCGTAACAGCAGGGAGTACAGCTCTGTTTAATTCTTTGAGAAGAATACCCATGGCATCAGCAACGGTTCTATCTTTGTTCTTGCCAATATTTTTTAATTCAAAAGGACGGATAGGAACGGTTAATTTCTTACCCTGCAGTACATCCATACTGACATTGATATTGGCATTTTCAACTTTCACATAATCGATCTGCATTTTTTTGCCCTGTGAACCGGAGCCACTTTTCTCATCTTTGCTTTTTGAGCTTGAGAAGGATTTGATGTTTTCCTGCAGCTGGTCCAGGTTGCTCTTGCCCCCAACCTTTTGTTCGTAAGTAATTTGCGGGCCATCTATAATGATTTCCCGGATGTGGATTTTGTCCGAGGTTACCGATTTTAAATCCAGATCAATTTTCAGGCTGCCCAACCGGAAGGCAAAGGCAGTATTGTATCCGTCCGGATTGCCGATGTTGAGTCCTTTGAATTCGCCGGCGCCGGATTTGAGGTCAATAGCTACTTTATTGAGAGAAACCGGGGCATTCAGGAGGATGGGGCCGCCTTTTTCGACGCCTTTTTTGATGATTGTATTGATGTTGCCCACCATGAGAACTGCTGCAGCTACTATGACAACTACAACGATCCCACCGAAAATAAGTAATTTTTTCATTGTCTGTTCTTCCTTGTCTTTGAGTTTTTTTTTAGCTTGCAGAAAAAGACAGCGTATCGGGCCTGTCACGTTTTCACTACTGTCATGAATATCCCGTCAGGTTTGCTTATTTTTTCAATTACCTTGCCGTCATTATAGGCGATAACCCGCAGGATCCTTGCCAAATGGCTGTGATCGCAATAAAAGCTGAATGTCTGTGCATTGGGGGCCATTTTCAGACGTAACCTAACGTCTTTTATTCCTATTCAACAGTCGCCCCGGTAATCCGGTATATTTTTGTTCAAGTCCATTTTTTGTCTATTCAGAGTTGCTTTCGTCCTCTGCAGTTTGGTCATTCTTCCCGGCCTTTGTAAAAAGGCTGATAACCAGGATTCCTGTTTCGTAAAGCCCGCACAGGGGCAGGGCAAGCAGGACCGCTGCCATCAGGTCACCCGCTGCCAGCAGCAGGGCCAGGAACAGGATGCCCGGGTAATAATATTTGCGTTTCTGGGTAAAGTATTGACGTTTGACAAAATTAGTTTTGACAGCTGCTACCATCAGGAAAGGGATTTCAAAGGCCAGGCCGAAACCCAGGGAAGCCCGTGCGACAAACGTTAGGTAACCACCCAGTTTGGGGAGCGCGGTCAGCTGCGGCCCGGAAAAACCCATGAGGAAATGTAAGGCTCGGGGCAGTATAATGAAAAAAGCAAAACAGGCGCCGGCAGCAAAAAGGAACGATGCCCAGAACACGACTTTGAGGATCGTCCTTTTTTCCTGCTGGTGTAGTCCTGGAGAGATGAACATCCAGATTTCATAGATCAGCACAGGAACACTGAAGGTAATGCCGACCAGCAAAGAGACCTTCAGGTAGGTGATAAAGGCCTCGGTCAGGTTGGTATAGACCAGCTTTATCGGGGTAGGTTGTGCCCGAAACAGGGGGGTCATGAAAAAACGGGCTATCTGTTCGGAAAAGATATAGGCAATAATAGAGAAGACAAATATGGCCAGAAATGAGATGAGCAGCCTCTGGCGCAACTCTTTAAGGTGACCGGAGGAAGTTATCATGCGTCTTTTTCAGCAGGCTTGGTTTCAGTCTCTGTTTCGGTGGCAGCAGTTTGGGGATTTTCGACGGTCTCAGGTGGAGCAATTTCTTCAACGTCGCTTTCGACAGGTTGGGTTTCATGTTCTGTTTCAATGGCAGCAGTTTGAGAGTTTTCGTCAGCCTCAGGTGGAGTGATTTCTTCAGTGTCGTTTTCAACACCTGCAGCAGCTTCATCGCTCTGCTCGGGGTTGGCTTCGTCCGGTAGATTCTTGTAAGCTTCAAAAAGCTTGTTCGGATGGTCATCAAGGGCGGCTTGTTCCCATTTATTATCGTCATCGTCTTCATGCAGGCTCTCTTTGAGCCCTGCTGCCGCTTTTTTCAGTTCGACGATTCCCTTGCCGAGGGATTTTGCCAGTTCAGGCAGTTTATCCGGCCCAACCACGATCAGCGCGATGGCCATTATCAGTATGAGTTCAGGAAGTCCTATGCCAAACATAATGTTACCAATTTACTTAGATTTCTAATGCGGGAGATTGACCAAAAGGCAGCCAGCTTCCCCAATATATTACTCCCCTGGAGGAGTTTATAACAAACAGATTTCAGACAGCAATCTAAGGTATTTGATACAGAGTGTCAAGGTACAGAAGAGAACAGAAAAAAGCGGCGGATTGACTTTTGGAAAACCTTTGACTATGGTTGCTGCAAATCAATTTTTTGATCAGTTATGACAGCAGAAATTGTCTGTAATTTACTATATAAGTTTGTCTTGTAATAAGGAGAAGTTAGATGGCCAATGTGGTTGTAGTCGGTACCCAATGGGGTGACGAAGGGAAAGGCAAGATTGTTGATCTGCTTACCCGTTATGCTGATTTTATTGTTCGATTCCAGGGCGGCAACAATGCGGGACACACCCTGGTGGTTGAGGGGAAACAGTTTATTTTTCATCTTATCCCCTCCGGGATACTTTATGAGGACAAAAAATGCATGATTGGCAACGGGGTGGTTATTGACCCCGGTGTACTTCTCGATGAGATGCAGGAACTGCGGGAAAGCGGTATGCCGGTGACGCCGGACAGGCTGACCATAAGTGAAAATGCCCATATGATCATGCCCTATCATAAAAGCCTGGATAGCAGCCAGGAGGCAGCTTTAAAAGGTGATAAAAAGATAGGCACAACCGGTCGGGGCATCGGTCCCTGTTATGGTGACAAGATTACCAGGAAAGGGATCAAGATAGGGGACCTGCTGGATGAGGGTCTTTTTAAGGACAAGCTCCAAGAAAACATTGAAGAAAAGAACTTTCTGCTAACCGAAAAATTTAATGGTGCGCCGGTGTCGTTTGATGAAATATACAGGGAGTTCCAACTCTATGCTGAAAAACTGAGCCCTTTTTTCGGCAATGTATCCACTGAACTGGATCAGGCCCGCAAAAACGGCAAGCACATTCTGTTTGAAGGCGCCCAGGGCACCCAGCTTGACATAGACCATGGAACATATCCCTTTGTCACATCTTCCAATACGGTATCCGGCAATGCCTGTATCGGCACCGGTTTCGGCCCGTCACATATTGACAGTGTGATTGGTATTTTAAAGGCCTATACCACCAGGGTGGGGAGCGGCCCATTCCCGACCGAACTTTTTGATGCCACCGGTGACCAACTGCAGGAAAAGGGCGGCGAATTCGGTGCCACCACCGGCAGGAAAAGACGATGTGGATGGCTGGATGCAGTTGTCGCCAATGATGCTGTTCGTCTCAATGGCATTACCGGACTTGCGGTGACCAAGCTCGATGTTTTAAGCGGCCAGGCACAGTTGAAAATTGGTACATCCTATGATGCGGACGGTAGAAATTTCACAACTATGCCCAGCAATATACGATTGACGGAAAAGGCCAAGCCGATCTATGAGAATATTTCCGGCTGGCAGGAAGAAATTGACCATGTCCGCAATATGGAGGATTTACCGGTACAAGCCAGGGATTATATCAAGCGTATTGAGGATATTACAGAAACTCCAGCCGTTATTGTATCTGTAGGGCCTGCCCGGGATGAGACACTGCTGTTAAAAAATCCCTTCGCATGATCAGCAGCACTTGATATCAAAAAATAAAAAATCTTTGCGAAAATTCACGGAGTGATTATAATCTACGGGTTTTTAGGATTGCCACTAAAAATCCGTAAATTTTATTGGAGGTTTTATATATTATGGCACGTATTACAGTCCAGGACTGCCTGGAAAAGACAGGTGACAATAACCGTTTCAGACTTGTTCATCTCGCAGTTGAGCGCATCAAGCAACGGCGTCAGGGCGCTCCCCTTTTAATTCCGCCGCGGAAGAACAAGGAAATTGTCATGGCATTGCGGGAGATTGCCGCAGGTGCAGTTAGCTTTGAAAATATTGCCGAATTGCCGGATCAACTGGATGTAGATGAAGAAGCCATGGAGTCATCTGCTGAAGAACAAGCTGATAACAAGACCACCGAGCAGGCAGCATGAATGAGGTTATGGAGAGAGATTACTACGAAGTACTTGGCGTCACCAGATCTGGTTCTGATAATGAGATAAAAAAGGCCTACCGGAAACTTGCCATGAAATATCATCCGGACCGGAACCCTGATGATAAAGAGGCTGAAGAAAATTTCAAAGAGGCTACCGAGGCCTATGAGGTCTTGAGCGACAGCCAGAAGCGGCAGATATATGACACCTATGGCCACGAAGGCCTGAAAAGCCGCGGCTACCAGGGGCCTGATTTTGGAGACATCTTCTCCAACTTCGGTGATATCTTCGGAGACATTTTCGGATTCGGCGGGGCTGATAGCAGGCGTACAAGGCAAGGTCCGACCCGCGGATCGGACCTCCGCTATGATCTGTCCATTTCATTCATGGATGCTGTGCATGGCATATCCAAGGATGTAGAGATAGAAAGGCCGGAGACCTGCTGGACATGTGAGGGGACCGGATTGCGTCCAGGGCATAAGGCTGAAACCTGCCAGGCCTGTCAGGGAAGAGGGCAGGTTGTCAGGGCGCAGGGCTTTTTCCGCATGAGCACAACCTGTCCGCATTGCCGTGGAGAAGGGGCAATCATTAAGGATCCCTGTAATGATTGCCATGGTGTTGGGCTGATAAAAAGCAAAAAGAAGGTCTCCCTGAAGATTCCTGCCGGCATAGACACCGGTGCCAAGATGCGCTTGCGAGGCAACGGCGAAGGGGGGCGGAAAGGTGGGCCGGCCGGCGATCTTTATGTTATAATTCATGTTGAGCCCCATGAGCTCTTCCAGCGGGAAGGTGATTTAATATACTGCCGGTTTCCATTAACCATGGACCAGGCCGCCCTGGGTTGTAAACCGGAAGTGCCGACGATCCATGGCAAAAAAAAGTTGACCATCCCGAAAGGAACCCAGTCCGGCGAGACCTTTTCATTAAAAAATGAAGGTGTTCCGCGCCTCATGGGAAGCGGGCAGGGGGACATGATTGTCGAGGTGCAGGTAATGACCCCGACAAAACTGACTAAAAAACAGAAGGTGCTGTTAAAAGAATTTGCCGAGATTGAGAGAAAAAAAGAAAAAGGCAGCGAAGAAAGTTTCTTGGATAAGCTGCTGCATCTTGGACGTCAATCGTAAGCCCGGATTGTTATGGCAATGTCTCGGGAAAAAAAGACAATGATATAAATTGCACTGTTGAAATTAAGGGCAAAGTACGGTGCAAAGGCAGGACAGGTGTAGAAATAGAGTCTCTGTCCGTAGTTTCAATCGGGTCCATGGCAGTACACGATATGTGCAAAGCAGTTGACAAAGACATACAAATCAATAATATTCGACTCCTTCAAAATACTGAAGGCAAGGGTGACCCGTACATGCGGCAGACAAAATAGTAATGTCATAAAAATATTGTTACTAGTAGTATTTTTGCATTAAAAGGGGCCATATTTAAGGATTCATCTGGAGAGCGATCATGGATAAAAAACAACAAGACCACTTCAGGGCCAAGCTTGAGGCTATGAGTCAAGATATACTGAATGAGGCTGAAAAAACTCTTTTGGAAATGACTGACCAGAGTGATAATTTTCCTGATCCAGCCGACAGGGCAACGGCGGAATCCAACCGGAATTTCGAACTGCGCATTCGCGACCGGGAAAGAAAACTGTTAGCCAAGATCAAGGAAGCAATTGAACGGATTGACAACGCCACGTATGGCACATGCGAAAGCTGTGAAGACGATATCTCATCTAAGCGGCTGGAAGCCCGTCCGGTTACGACGCTTTGTGTGAAATGTAAGACTGCACAGGAACAGCATGAAAAAGAGCATGCCCAACTGTAATGTCTCATTGCTGTGCACGGATTCAGGAAAGAGTGATAAAATTATAACAACAAATACCTCCTCAACGGTCATCTTGCATATATTGCAGGACTGACAACATTAGAACAACATGCCAGAGTTACGTAAGGATCCTATCCTCGGGCGCTGGATCATAATTGCTCGGGAGCGGAGCAGACGCCCCACAGACTTTATTATCAACGACCAGGTTGTTAAGGGTGGCTTTTGTCCGCTTTGCCCTGGCAACGAAAACACCACACCGGGGGAAGTTCTGGTTTACGGACGAGATCCTTCTCAGCCGCCCAATACACCCGGGTGGACTATTCGCGTGGTCCCTAACAAGTATCCCGCCTTAGTCATTGAAGGCGATCTGAATAAGGAAGGGGTGGGGATATACGATAGAATGAACGGTATCGGGGCCCATGAAGTGCTCATTGAAAGTCCCAACCATGAAGAAACGTTCATTACCCTGCCGCCCGAAAAACTGGTTCACATCCTGTATGCTTTCCGTGACCGTCTCCATGACCTGGGGCGTGATCCACGATTCAAATATGTCATGGTTTTTAAGAACAGCGGGAAAGATGCCGGAGCCTCGCTGGAACATTCCCATTCACAACTTGTGGCCCTGCCCATCCTGCCACGCATGATCGTTTCAGAACTTGACGGCAGCCTCTCCTATTATAAGTATAAAGAACGCTGTATTTTCTGTGATATTATCCGCCAGGAACTTCGGGAGGAGATTCGCGTTGTTTGCCAGAATGAGCATTTTATTACCCTCATGCCTTTTGCGCCACGTTCTCCCTTTGAGATGTGGATTCTGCCGAAGAAACATTCTTCATCCTACCTGGAAACAGATGATGTCTCATTTGGAGCCCTGGCAGAGATCTTTTCTGAAACCATGCGACGGCTGGATGCCTGTATTCCGAATGTACCTTATAATTTTGTTCTGCATGGTGCGCCGATGCATTCTGAACCCCTGGAATATTACCATTGGCATTTCGAAATAAGGCCTAAACTGACAACCACTGCAGGCTTTGAATGGGGATCCGGGTTTTATATCAACCCCATGCCGCCTGAAGATGCAGCTGTATATATGAGGGAGGCCCTGCCGGGCTGATCCGATTAACTCAGAACAACACAAGAGTAATTGAAAATACCGGGCTGAGAAGAATTATGAAAAAGATCCTTTTAGTAGACGATGAAGAGAGCATCCATCTGCTGTACAGAGAAGAACTGGAAGAAGAGGGTTATGAAGTTCACTCGGTGCTGAGAGGTTCTGATGCACTGGAAAAATACAAAACAATTTCTCCCGACCTGGTCATTCTTGATATCAATATGCCGGATATGAACGGTATCGAAGTCCTGCGCCAGTTGAAAGAGGTTGAGCCAACCCTGCCGGTTATTTTGAGTACGGCATATCATGAGTACAAACAAGATCTTGGCGCATGGGCCTCGGATGAATACATTGTTAAATCATCTGATCTCAGTGAGTTGAAAGAGGCTGTCCGGCGATATCTTTCGTAATCTTTCAATTCAGCCTACTTTTTCCATGAGCCTGTCATGAAAGACATACAGAGCCAGCTTGATCATCGCCGTATCAATATCAAAAAGGTGGGGGTCAAGGATATAACCTACCCAATAATGCTGCTTGATAAGGCTAAAAAACTGCAGCGGACCGTGGCGAATTTTAATATGTATGTGAACCTGCCCCATCGTTTTAAGGGCACCCACATGAGCCGCTTTGTTGAAATACTGAATCAATACCATGGCGAAATAGATATAAAGAATTTCCGCCTGATCCTGGAAGAGATGAAGGACAGGCTCGACGCCCAGTCGGCTCACATGGAAATTGAATTCCCTTATTTTTTAAAGCAGGTGCCAACCCATGCTAATGCGATCGGTTTAGGGGAATACCGCTGCAAAATGCATGCGGTTCTGGACGAAGAATACAAACTGGTCATGGAAATCACTGTTCCCATTGCCCCGTCACTAACCGCCCAGGAAAGCGAGGGACTGCCCCGATCTCCAGGTCACTGGGGCAATGCAATTATCAGCCTGCAGTGTCTGAATTTTATCTGGATAGAAGATGTTATCATGATGGTTGAAGAGGTTGTCGGGCAGAACCATTTGCATGGCGAGGATGAACAGCAGGTCAGTTTCAGTGGGGGGCCTCTCCAGGCCGGCCGGAAATTACTGTCAGTTGAAAAGATAGTTAAAGCATTGGGCAGCAGGTTCACCGCCAACGATGATATACTCTGTTTTTCCATAACAGTGGAAAATCTGGCCGAGGGCTACAAAACTTTTGCGACGCTTGATTGGCCCGAAGCAGGACAATGCAATTGAAAGGTATCATAAAGTATACTGAGAACAGAAGACAATGAAAAACGAGTTATTGCTTGAAATAGGAACAGAGGAAATCCCGGCCGGATTTATCGGGCCTGCCCTGCAAAAGTTACAAACAGGTATGGCTGCCAAATTGACTGGCTTAGGCCTTGATTATGCAGATATCCGCACGGTTGCCACTCCCAGGCGGCTGGCCATCAGTGTGAGTGCCCTGGCATCGCAGCAGCCGGATCGCACCGAAGAGTTTCTGGGGCCTGCCAGAAAAGCAGCTTTTGATGGAGATAACAGGCCGACCAAAGCGGCGGCGGGCTTTGCCCGTTCCAAGGGGGCCACGGTTGATGACCTGACGATCACAGAAACCGCCAAGGGTGAATACGTCATGCTGGTCAAGGAAGTTAAGGGTGAAGAAACTGTCAAACTGCTGCCGTCCCTGTTGGCCGGTATTATCCAGGACCTGTCTTTTCCCAAGTCAATGCGCTGGGGCAAGGGCGAGATGGCCTTTGCACGGCCGATTCATTGGCTGTTGGCGCTGTATGAGGGCAAGGTGGTGAACTTCCAGGTGGGAGATATTACAAGCGGCGTCCATACCCGGGCCCACCGGTTTATGGCTCCTGAATCTTTAGAAATTCAGGATTTTGACCAGTATCTGAATGCATTACGTGACAAGTTTGTGCTGGCTGATGTGGCTGAGAGCCGTGGGGCAGTTATTAATGAGGTGAAGAAGGGGCCTATTAGTG
>PJEL010005024.1_pt1 | contig 10724 bp, 11 predicted proteins | sample 1853271 | NCBI WGS metagenome assembly PJEL01 (sample SAMN08108733, study PRJNA415343) | Invertebrate metagenome, whole genome shotgun sequencing project. | host: Globobulimina | place: Sweden: Gullmar Fjord | collected 2015-08 | reverse complement strand
AGGATGGCAAGCATGAGGTTCCGATCGAACTGACGGTACAAAGACGGGAAGGGGCCGATGATGAATGGGAAACGGTCGCAGAAGTGACCGAAACGGTGGATCTGAGGGTCAGTGGTACGGTCTCCGAAACGATGGAACCGGTGGACAGCGAGGAGATTGATGAGGTGATGGGCAACGTCTTCACCGCCGGTCTGTCCAAGCACGCGAGCGGCAGCCTCCCGGTGCGGGTCAGGCTGAATCCTCGCTTTACATTTAACGAATTGTTCGATGATGTTGCGGTGGGGGCCAAGGTTCACGTGCTGCGTAACGGAGAACTCGGGCGACAGCTTGATATCTGGTGGTTGGCCGGCAACGGGCAGGCGGATCGCCAATATGCGTGGGAGGTACCCATGCTGGACGATGAGGTGCTCGGCAGACCGACTTCGGAACATGACGAGTGGACCCTTCGGATCGAGGGACTGCCGGAGTTGGCCCTGCGAGTAGAGGGAGTGACCAGATACTGGGCCGGCGAGGTTACGGTCGCCGTCCGGGCGCGATCAGATGGTCGCGCCGCCCCGGCAAGGGGTTGGATACCCGAGAGGGACGCCCCGGCGGATTACCTGCCACCAGTTGATACCGATGGAGAAAAGACTCCCCAGCCGCCGGAATAGGCGATGAGGGAGATGTCCTGGGTTCCCGCCGCGGGGGATGCGGCGGATCGCTCCGGGAGCCCCGGCGGCCGTTGCCGCTACGATAGGGCCATGAATCAAGAGAACCTCTGGGCGCCGTGGCGCATGGCGTATCTACGCGATCTGATGAGGCGAGCCGAGGCTTTGGGAATTACCGAAGCTCCGCCGAGCAACTTCCTCACCGAGTACTGGGCCGATCCCGAGAATGATGAGGCCCACAACGTGTTCTATCGCAACGAGCACGGCCTGATCCTGCTCAACCGCTATCCGTACTCGAACGGCCACCTGCTCATCGCGCTGGGAGACCCGCGGCCGACGCTTCTCGATTACGACGCCGATCAGAGGATCGAGTTCTGGAATCTCATCGAGTTGGCGATGGAGCTCATGCAGAGGTCGATCAACCCGCAGGGGATCAACATGGGGATCAACCAGGGGAGTGCGGCGGGCGCGGGCGTGCCGGAGCATTTGCACGCGCATCTTGTGCCGCGCTGGAGAGCGGACACGAACTTCATCACCGTGGTGGGCGGGCTGCGGGTGATTCCGGATTCGCTGGAGGCGATGGCGAAGCAATACCGGGAGACGATCGCGAAGCATCCGCCGTGGTAGCATCTATCTGAAGTGAGTTTTCAAGACACTACTGCTGCGGGAACGCTTCTTGGATGGTTTTCAAGGGCTTTCCCTTCCAGGGGCGAGTGGCTCTCTCAGGGGGGCAGTCGGCGGGATGATTGCGTTATGACCCGGCAGAAGATCGACTGGTCGAAGGTAGAGCGGATCAGGGGATGCCGCATAGCTACACCGGCAATTCGCGAATACTTGTTTTCAATTTCCGCCGCAGATCTCAAGAATGTCCCTCCATCGTCGGTCATAGGTGTGATCGCGCAGCACTCTCGCCCGACCCGCGGCGGCGATGGCGTCCCGCCTCGCCGGCTCGGCGAGCAACTCCCAGACCAGCCGGGGCAGGTCTTCGATTCGGTCATAGACCACCACTTCCGCCCCGGGCAGGAATGAAGCTTCAATGGCCCCGCCGGCGTTCGTGACCAGGCAACCGCCAATTGCGGGGACATCATACGCCCGCATGTTCAGCGCACTGGAGGCGGTGCGTGAGCCCACGTTGATCGTCACCCGTGCGTGATGATAAGCGGCGGGCACTTCCCGCTGGTAGTCAAGATGTCCCTTCCAACACTCCGCCGCGGCAGTACCGGCCAGTGCTGGCGACCATTCCTCGTTGCCATGGATGCGAAGGCCGAAGCCCGCCTCGGCCAGCAGGATCGCCGCCCGGCGTCGGAGATGCCAGGTCGCCGCGACTTCGACCGCGCCTCTCAGCGTTTCAGCTGGGGCGATGGCAAGATCATCGGCCGACAGCATGGCGAGGATGTCAGACGCATCCGCCTGCCGGTTGTCGGCAACCTGCTCTCCCAGTTTCAGCAGTCTCTGCCGTTGAGCGGCCGTTAACTGCGGCAGTACATGCTGCGGACCCGTGAGATTGCTGACCATGACCACGTCGCACAACCAGGGATCGACCTCAAGCGCTACTTCCTTGGTGTGCATCGACGTGGCGAGCGGAAGAACGTGAACCTGCCTGCCCGTGGGGCTGAAAAGCTCCCGCCAGTCGGGGTCGGCGATGAAAATGTGATCATCCGGGCTGAACTGCTCCGCGTCTACGTCATATCGGCGGGGATCCGAGGAGTAATAGACCGCGCACGGGACGCCCTTGAATACGCTGTCGCGCAGAGTGCTGAAAGCCTGCCTGCCGGTCTGGATCAGATTCACAACCAGGTCGGGCTGGAATTCGAGAATCATCTGTGCGCGTCGCGGGCCGAGGAACGGATCGTTGAGGTAGTCCTCCTCGAGCAGGTGAGTGATGTGGCCGGCGCGCTGCGCCGCTTCGAGCAGGTCCGCCGTGATGTACTTCAGCGCCGAGGTATTGGAGTCGGTCCGGGCAAAGACCCGGACTTCTTCGCCGGGCAAACTCGAAAGCACCGGGCGCTCAGCGCGCCACTTCATGTAGCCCTCGATTGAATCGAGTACATTCTTCTGATAGCGGCCGACGTCCTCCCGGACCGCCGCGACAAAGCGGGACCAATGATCAGGCGGGGCGCCGGGTGTCAGCGTGCGCTGTATCTCCACGGTGCTGCAGATAAGCTGCGCGCTGTGAAACGTGAAGTGAGGATCGTTTCCGAACGCCGCGACCGAAGCCGCGTAGGAGTCCGGCCCGACCGCCCAGCGAAGGCGGGGATCGGTGATTGCCGCCCGCCAGTCCTCGGCGGCCATCGCCGCCCGTATCCGGGACGGATCCGGCTCGACCACCACCACGGGCTGGCGGCTGCGATCGGCCAGGCGATCGGCCAGCAGGGCTGTCAGCCTGCGCCCCAGTCCGCATCCCAACACGAAGACCGGCGGTCCCATCCCCCCCGCGCCTGGCTTGGCATGAAACTCGGCGACGTTGGCAGCCGCCACCTCTGCCGGTTCATCGGCCGGGGGCTGAGCGTTCGGGTCCGCATCACGCAAACGCCCCGCCAACTCTGCGTTCGCGCGGGCCAGCGCATCCAGGTTTCGTTCCAGAATGCCGGCATCACGATTGGGCATTCCCCGAACGCTACGGCTGATTGCCCTTGCCGTCAAACTTTCCGTGGCCTCCTTATCAACTCCAAACCGAGATGCAACAACAAGCGGTCAGGCACGGGTAGCCGTTCGGCGAAGCTGGGTTCGGCGTTCGGTCGTGATGGGGACATGATCATGACGGAATGCGCACCTTGGCGCGAACAGAATTGATTTCGCTCGACGCGGCAACGGCTCGCTTTCTTCCGAGCGCGCATGGGTGGTCGCGGGGGATGCGTTTCATTGAAGTCCGTTCGGGCTTCGACCGATGAGTAACACCATGGCTGCTGCTCGGACGGGCCAATCTGCCGACCATGGGAACGGGAAGATGATCATGGTCGTCGGCATGCCTTCGGGCGGGACGAGCCTGATCGCCGGCCTGCTGCATCATCTCGGCGTGGACATGGGGCGCTTTGAGCGCGGCATTTCGGATGGACGGCGCAAATACGAAGGATTTGAATGTCTTGATTGCTGGGAGGGGGCGATACGCCATGCGTTCGATCCTTCGCAGTCTCAGGAATTCATGTAATCGTTCGTCGAATACACCAGTCGGCGGAGTGCGGAAGCGGACGGGCCGTTCGGGGTCAAGCACAACCCGCTTCTCTGGCTGGGGATGTTCGATGGAATCGAGTCGATGCCGGTCCGCATCGTGAAGGTACATCGGCCGCTGGATGAAGTGATGATCTCCGATCGCAGGTATCGTGGAGACGACTTTGCCCGAGCCGCAAGGATGGGCATGTCGTACCTGGCGATGAATCGCCTCGTGGAACGAATCAACCCGGATCTGTCGCTGACCTTTGAGGGAGTCCTCGAAGACCCGGCCGTTGCGGTGGACGCAGTGGTGGAGGCGCTGATGTTGTCGCCGAATTACGATCAGATCGAACGTGCCCGGCACTTCGTTCAGCCGTCGATGAAGCATGTGTGATACGGTAAGGGGAGGGGGATTGCTGTTTCGCGGGAATCGATGGCGAAGCAGCCACCGTGGCGGGGATGGGGGAGAGGGATCGTGGCATCGGAGCATCATGGGACTGTGGGGCCGTGGGGGATGACCGCGACAATTCGCGACGTTTTGTGTGAAGATGGGTTGTAGTGGGGCGCTTTTGCGCGCTCAAAAGCGCCCCACCCCCGGGAATGGGGATAGGTGCGAGAGGGAAAAACAGGGCTGAGGGGGGTTGGAGCGGGGATCATATTTTTCCTGAGGAAGTGAGATTCCGTCCGGTCTTTGGTGGAGGGGTGAACTATGCGCCGTATGGGTTTCACGAAGGTTTGGGCGCACCCGGGCTCGGGGACGAGTTGGCTTGCCGGGAGCCTGTTAATGGTGCGTGCATCGGATGGAGGATTCGCGGCTCAATTCGAAGGCGACAGTTCTTCGGGCAGCGGCTCGTGATCCCCATCGGGCGGGATGAGATCCGCGGGCGAGTTCAATCCCAGTTCCGCAAGCGTGGTGGGCCGGCCGCATTCGGGGCAGGTTATGAAACCGTCGATCACGTTCTGACCGAGCAGCAGGTATTTGCATCCTCGGCAGCGAGTCAAATCGATTCTCCGCGTGATCGCCCGGTGCAGGAATCGCCAGAGCACGAAGTCGCGCACCAGGAGGGCGGCCAGAGCGGGTAGTCCCATGGTCAACGCCAGCGATATCGCCAGGGGGGCCAGTTCTCTGGACCATCGCCCGATCAGTCCGACGCAAATTGCGTGAAGCACGTTGAAGAGGGCGTAGGTCATCGCGAGCATCACGGCCAGCGTCACGGCTGCTGCGAAGAAGGCCGTCGCGGGGTATGTCACACCAGCTCGCAGGCGCTGAATCAGCCCTTCGCACCGCTCATCGCTGAAGTCGTCGAGTGCGGGGAACGCGCGGTATATCTTGCTTCTGGTGATGATCCGCATGTGCGTCTATTACCACATTCGCTGCGCATACAGCATACATGACGCAGGCGGGCTCGTTGCGTTTCCGCACTCATGGCGCGGATCAGTGGGTCGAATGCCTTGAGTGGCGTGAGAGTGATACCATCATCCCTGCGTGGAGCAGACGTCAGATTCCGCGAGCGTCAACTCACCCTATCTCATCGCAGCAAGTTACTATGGTGACAAATGGCCTTTTGATCAATCAGATTGTGGAAGTAGGAGATGGGCCGTGATGGCGAATTCGGGTGAAGCAAGGAGCGAAACGCCGGCAGAATCAGCAGACCGCTTGATTGGATTGAGATTGAACGCCAAGCGAGTGGTAGGCGGCGTGAATCTGTTGCGATGGGCGCTGATCACGTTGTTCGCGAGCGTTCTGCTGAAGGTCTTAGGGGCAATCCTCATCGAGCGGGTTTTCCCCTGGGGCACGGATAGTTGGGCGTGGGGCAGGTTTGCCCTTGACGCACCCGGCTGGGTGGCTGCCCCTCTGGCTCTGATGGGGTTTGTGCGCATTCTACGGGTGCGTAACTGGTATGTTCCTCACGGACTTGTGATTGTATTGGTCCTTTACTTCGCGGTCTCTTGCATCTGGGTGCCCGCGATGTCGGCATACAACCTGATCGGTTGGCTGAGATTAGGCGAAGGAGCTGTGCCATCCGCAAGTGAAGCCGCGACGATCTTCGGGTTGCTCCTATCCCTGGCATACTTCGCAGCGCTTTTCGCCAGTTATCATCTGGCTGGCGATGTTGATGAACACCTGAATCGATGCCTGGTCAGCCAGCGTCACCGCTGGTGGCTACTTCAGACAGGGATTGGGCTCCATGGGCTGAAAGTCGCTTCGTCGATGACCTTGGAAGTCCTGACCGCAACGGGGTTGGCAGGATGGTCAGAGGGTAACACCAATCTCGACACTACGCTGCTGGCAGTACGATGGCTGACCACTGGTATTACTCTTCTTGTCTGGAATACCTGGCTGCTTGTAGTGCTGTTCAGAGTAGGAAGAAGGCTGAAGCGGTTTGTGAGGCTCAATCACTGTCCTCGCTGTGACTACGATCTGCATGAACGCGTCGATGCGGGTTGTCCCGAGTGCGGTTGGGGGCGGAGTGAACAGGTGCATACGGACGGTTCGTGAAGATTTGGGCGCACCCGGGCTTGGGGACGCGCCGGCTTGCTGAGGTGTTTGTGTGAGTGCGCAGTCGCGGGGTGTTCAGCTCAGCTCACGCGGTGAGTTCGCGGCCTGTTGCAGGGTCGAGGAGCTTCCAGTTGAGCTCCTTGATGAGGCGCATGATGACCTGCCAGGCGATCTCGTCTTCGACGATGGTCATGAGCATCTGGGCCACGGGGTCGCCGGGCGGCATCTCGATGCGGATGCCGGGGCCGTAGAGGATGTCCTCGCCATCACGTTCGGGGGCGATGTTGAAAGCCCCGATCTGGTTGATGATTTCATCGCGGCCGCCGATGGGCGCAAGTCCCCCGCCGGCGGCTTCTTCTCTGCACAGGATGACGAACTGCTGAATGCTCACGAAGGTACTCGGCCCCCGGAGTAGAAAACCGAATGTCTCGCCCAATCCGGAGATCGGCCCGCCGCTCGGATCAGGCCAATTTCCGGGGGCCGGGGGGCAATCTTAGCAGTCCATTGAAAAAGGGTACAGGCACCTCGCGGACACCTCGCGTTCCCGTCGCCAGCAGGGGTTGGTCGGAGCCAGTCCCTTTAGTCAACGGCCTGCCGGCCTCAGTCGCCTTCACCGGCATCCGTCGACTCATCCCGCGCCTCCAGGTGCTTCACGACGGTATCCACCAGCCGCTTGAGGGCCACAGGCTTGACCAAATATGCATCGACGCCGAGCGATTCGGCGTAGGCCATGTGGCGCCTGCCCTGGTTGGCGGTAACCATCACCACTACCGGCCGATCCTCCAGCTCCAGGATCTTCTCCAGCACCAGGAAGCCGGACCGCTTGGGGAGCATCATGTCGAGCACCACCGCCCCGGGTCCGGCGTTCTGGACCATATGCACGGCGGCGTTGCCATCTATTACCAACGTGGTGACCGCACCCTCGGCCCGCATGGCCAGATCGATGGAGCTGAGAATGTCCTCATCGTCATCTACGATCAGGATCTTCCGGTCTTTCAGTCGCTGGTCGGACATTTCGGCATCCGCAGAGGGAAACTGCATTGAGGAAGCAGCCCTCAAGTGTATGCGATTCGGACCCCCGTTGCGGGTTGCCGCCTGCGGGCGGGCTGAACAGAGCATTCACCACGGAGGGCCGCGGAGAGCGCGGAGGGGGGACAGAGTGTTTGGCCATCGCATTCCAGACGCTTGATGATCGCCGAGAACATTGATCAGAAGAGGATCAAGGAAATCCATTCCCTTTCTCAGCGTCCTCAGCGGCCTCCGCGGTGAATACCCATACCGCCCCACGTGCGGCGATCCTCACCGGACTTCCAGATGCTCCGGATCCTCCGAGAGGGTGATGATGCGATCCAGCTCATCGGAGGTCATCCAGGGCAGGGCCTGGAGCTTGGCCCTCAGTCGGCGGGGTACGGGTTTGCCCTGCCGCTCGTGGCGAGGGCGGCTCTTCCACCGGCGGTGGAGCCAGAGGTATTGCTCGGGGGCGGCTCGGACCATCTGTTCAATCGCGCGGTTGTATCTCGCGGTGATATAGAAAAGCGGATCGTCCTGAGACTCCCAATCCTCGGGCATGATGATGTCGGGGCAGTTGATCTCATACTCCATCCGGCCATCCAGCCGACGGGCGTGGCCGGCCACGAGGGGAACGCGGTACCGCATGGCGAGCAGGCCGATCGACTTGTAGCTGGATGCAAGCCTGCCGAAGAACGGCACGAAGAGCCCCTGATCACCGGCGTTCTGGTCCGCGATGAAGCCCACCCGGCCGCCTCTGCCGAGAATGTCCTGAAGCGCCGATGATGCTCCCCACTTGGTGATGATCTTGAGTCCGCGCGCCTGACGAAGATCGAGCAGCCAGCGGTTGATAAGAGGGTTGTCCAGCGGCCGGGCGAGAGCCGCCATTGGGAAACCCATCACCGACAGGGCATATCCGAGAAACTCCCAGTTACCGCAGTGGGCGGTCACGAGGATCAGGGGCGTCCCCCGCACCAGCCTGTCGAGCACGGGCTGGAGATCCCCAAGGCGGATGTAGCTGGGCCAGGTCGCGGGAGTGATCAACCGCGGCATGACGAGAGAATCCACCATAAAAAGCTGAAACATGTGCTGCATCGACCGCTCGGCGGTATCCGCAACACGCTCGGGAGACCAATCGGGAAAGCTCAGCGCAATGTTGCGCTCCGCTCGTTTTCTGCGCTTTTTGTTGAATCCGGCGAAGATCGAACCTATCGCAGCGGCGGTGTGCAGGTTTTGTTCGACATCGAAGCACTGGATAAGCCCGGCCGCGCCTCGCAGGGCGAGGTATTGACTCCAGTTCACGATGGGTGATTGATTCCGCGCCAATTGTTCGCCTCAGCCACTAGTCCTTACCGCGATGCGTTTTCTGGTGCCGTCGCCTGGGATCGTCCGCCCTCACCCTCAACTCCTCTCCCAGGGGGAGAGGGGAGCCGGGAGGCCAGATTATAAAACCGGCCGACCTGTGATGGTCGGCCGGGGTAAAGAACCTATCTGTCGTCGGTCAGCGATCGGTCCTGCCTATGAGGATGAAGAACCGGTTCGCGTTAAGAACGGGGATCTGCGCCTCACTGGCCTGGTTGAATAGCTCTTCATACTTGGTAACGGCTCCGCGCCTTCTGACCCAGACTTCGAGTTGGGCGGCCGTGGCATCGGGCGGCAGCGGCGCGGGCATCATGGGTTTGACGCCGAGCACCAGGAAATCCAGATCGCCGGGCAGTTCTTCACCGAGGACGATCTCACCGCCCCAGTCGACAACGAGGCTGCGGAGGTATTCGGCTTCCGCTTCGCTGGGACGACCGTCCTTGTCGACATCGAACTTGCCGTGGATAAGGAATTTGAATCGATATTCGGGATCGTAGATCGCGTTGGCGAGCACATCGTTCCGCACCACGGGACGGCCGCGGACCGCCCGGGTAATTTTGCACGTCGAGGTAGTCTCACCCACCTTGACTACCTGAAGGCTGGCCTTGCCCCTGGGCATGAGTCCGGTGATTTCATCCACCCGGATTGCCGAGGCTGAGTCGTAAACCTCGAAGGTCATGCCGAGGACGATGCGATCTTCCTTGCCGCGGTCGATGTAGACCTGCTCGTTGCGGGCTTCGACATCGATCACGCGGGCATCCACGAGCTTCTCAGGGGTCTCACCCTTTAGCCTGGTCTGGTTAAGGATCGCCTCGTATTCGTTGACCCTTTCCCGCATGAGATAGACTTCCTGGTTTACGGCATCGAGCTCATCTTCGAGCTCTTCCTCGCGGGCCTGGGAATCAGCCTTCAAGCGTTCACTCGACACTTTCAAGCGGTCGATTGTCTCAACCAAATCGCGGCGGTACTGCTCGGCGGATTCGCCGTACCTGACGATCTGTTGGCCGACCTCCTCGATGGCCTCCTCGTGGGCGACCCCGAGTTGGGTGATTTGATTGTCCTTGTCCGCGATCTCCTGGTCGCGATCCGCGAGATTGGCCCGAAGGGTCTCAATCTCGGCCTCGCGTCGTTCAAGGTCGCTGCTGAGCGAGGAGAGCACATCGCGGACGACGCCGGTTTCCGCGTCCACACCAAAGCGGGCGAGGTCGCCTTTGAGTCGGGCCAATGGGACGCTGTCACCATTGACGTAACGCATTATGTCGTCGTTCCGCTTGTTGAGGTGGGCGGCGACGGACTGGTCTCTGGACTTCGCCTCCTGCTCCAGAGTTTTGAATCGGTCGCTGCTGCGCTGCTGGGGCTTGACGTAGTCCGCGAGGGCGGAGTGCGCCTGAGCTTCCTTTTCCAGCGCATCGGTCTGACCGGCGTAGAAAACGATGGTCATGACCAGCAGGAAGACGGTGGTCAGAACAAATACCACGAGGGAAACGATCACGCCGGTCCCGGCGCCTGTACGAACGGCCATAGAACAAGCCTCCGAGGGTTCAAGCTTGATGACACTCGACCCGCCACGACAGCGGCGAAGCGAGGTCTATGGTATGCATGGCGAGCCCGCCGCGCGGGCTCGAACTCGTCAGTGTCGCGTCTACGCCCCGGACAGTCAAGCAGCTATTGGACGCTGACCTCTACGCAAAGACCCATTCCGCGGTTGCCTGTACCGGTTCCGGACCTGATCCGAGGGGAGCGATGGGGGCCGCCTGCCTGTGTGCAGGGCTGGCGCATCTGCCGCCCGGGAGTGTGGGTTGAAGAAGGCGGCTCTTGGGCCGGACGGCCCCGGCTTCGGTTGTGAAGGGAGACTTCAGCTGAGATCAGCCCCCTTGGCGCGGTAATAATCGGCGATTTCGACCCGTTTCGGCTCAACGAACGCGGCAGCGTTTATCTCCGACCACGCCCGTGGCTCGGCCCCACGACCCTCCAGATACCGCAGGTAGACTGCGTCATACTCATCGATCATCCCCAGCATTTCCCCATCAGATGGGTACCGATCCTCGAAAAGGACG
>PJEL010005023.1_pt1 | contig 10725 bp, 10 predicted proteins | sample 1853271 | NCBI WGS metagenome assembly PJEL01 (sample SAMN08108733, study PRJNA415343) | Invertebrate metagenome, whole genome shotgun sequencing project. | host: Globobulimina | place: Sweden: Gullmar Fjord | collected 2015-08 | reverse complement strand
CCCTGAGCGCGCAAGGGCAGTGTCACCATGCTGAGCAGGATACAGAACAGAATGAGGTATCGCAGTCGAAAACGTGTGTGCAGTCGCATGGCGATCATTGTACCTCATCCCGCATGGAACAGCTTACCCTATCTATGAGTTTGAATTTTGACAAAGAACCGTTCTGGAACCAAACTTGTGTTAATCACAACAACAAGGAGGGGTTCCATGAACGGCTTGACCAACTATATCACAGAACAAAGTTGGGGCGATACGATTACGACCTGGTATGTGTTGGTCGATGATGCGTACCAACGGTTGCTGGCGAGACGCGGCAGACGATTGCGCACACGAGGTCCAGGGCCTGAAGTCAGTGATAGTGAGATCATCACCATCGGGTTGATCCTGGAAACCTTCTTTCAAGGGCATGAAGAAGTCGGTTATGCGTTCGTAACCCAGTATTTGCGCGACCTGTTTCCGCGTGTGCTAGACCTTGACCGGTTCAATGTGCGCCGCCGGGCGTTGATTGGGGTCATGGAAGTCATTCGGCGCGATTTGCGCGATCAAAAACTGACCCCTGATGATCCTGTGCGCTTGGTCGACAGTGCCCCGGTCACGTTGATGACCTATACACGAGGCAAACGGTCGCGGAGCGTCGTGGGCAGTGACTATTTCGGCGTGGTGACCAGCAAAAAGAGCAAGTTCTTTGGTTTGCGGTTGCATTTGACGACCACCGCCGACCAGTTGATTGATGAATGGGTGTTGGCCCCAGCGGCGGCCCATGACGTCAAAGTCCTGGATGCCTTGGTCTCTGATTGTCATGACTTAGTTCTCGTTGGCGATAAAGCCTACAATGATGCAGCACTGGAAGCACGCTTGTGGCGCAAACGGCGTATCCAACTGTTGCCTTTGCGGCGCACCAATCAAAAACAGCAATGGTCAGATACTGTTCGTCGCGCGTTAGGACGTGTCCGGCATCGCGTTGAGACGGTCTTTAGTGTGTTGACCACGACCTTCAATATGCAACGCCCGCGCGGGCGTAGTCTGGCCGGGCATGTGGTGCGCGTCGCCACTTGCATCCTGGCTCATACGCTCAGTTTCTTTATGGCCTAATCCGCCATCGTTAAACCCATAGATAGGGTATGGTTGTTACTGGGTGGATTGTGGCGACCAGCCCCGATGGTACGCTGCGTGTGGAGGGGGATTGCCCTACCGCTGTGTATGGCGAGGACCCCTATGCGCCCCCAATCGCCGAATTGGATTGTTTTGGATTCCCCAGGATCATGTAATAAGGAATTGATCAAATGGCTTTGTGGTTTTCGGTTTTCAAAGAATGATTGTTAAAGCACTTTGTTTGATTTTGTAGTAAAAATCAGATATGATGTATTATATTACCCGTGTGCCGCCTATTTAGTATAAATACCCTTTTAACACCACCTCAGACGACCACTTACATGTATGGTGGGACTTGTGGCATTTCTCTCAACTCAATCTGAGGTGGCATATATCGAAGACCTTCCTCGAGTGGTTGAGACCAACATAGAAGTGAGTGAGATTCTTCCAACGTCTCTGTGAGCTTGGTGATCATGTTTAAATGCCTAACGCTCTGTCATCACCACCACCACCTTACCGTTCACATATAAATCCTGCCACCACTGCATGCATTAGGGATCCTGGATCACACAAAGCGGGTCAAATGGATACTATCCCATTTGGAATGCAGGAATAACTGGGGAAACAGAGATCATTTCTGTTGCTGACTCCGGCTTGGACATGGGCAGTTGTTTTTTTTCAGAAGAGGATATCAATGATAACATTGAATGTTCCACATATCGAAACCCCATTACAGGTGAAAGAAGAACGATGAATAATCTAACACGTGAGATATTTCGTCGAACAACTACGAACGACTACTAATTGTTTGACATTTGGCTGGCTTCTCTGCGATTTTCGACAGATCTTACCAAGCGGAAAGTGGTTCAATATGTCACCACCACTCTCAATGCTTCAGGCACTTTGGATTGCAGTGATGTAACTGAAGGTCATGGAACTCACGTGGCTGGGACGGCGGCAGGAAAGTATTTTGGGGGGGCTGCAGGAGAGCACTTTGGGGATGGAACGGCTCCGGGTGCTAAAATTGCGTTCTTTGATTTTGGTGATGAAGACGGTTCATTATCATTGCCTGGTAATATTCAAGTTACAATGTTGAAGCCTGGATATGACGCAGGAGCTCGGGTACACAGCAACAGCTGGGGTAGAGAGGACTATTTCGGGTATACAAATACAGACAAACAAATGGATTTGTGGGCATTTACTCATGATGATAGTCCAATCATTGTGGCTGCAGGGAACTGTGGGGATGTTTCTGGAGGCTGTACCGTTTCAGGAGCAGGAAGCATTCTTTCCCCGGGACATGGGAAAAATGTTCTGACTGTGGGAGCATCGGAGAGTAAAATCAACCTGGATGGGTCCGGAGACAATATAAATGAAATTGCTTACTTCTCAAGCCAAGGTCCACTTGGGGATGGGCGGATCAAACCAGATGTTGTAGCCCCTGGATACCACATATTTAGTGCTACAAGCTCTTCTGAACCTGGATCATGTTCCGTTGGATCCAGGGCAGGTACTTCAATGTCCACTCCCATTGTTGCTGGTGCTGCCAGTCTGGTGAGTTGTTCGCTTTACATCAAATATTCTTCATCAATGACGGATGAGTTAGTTACGTTACGTATCTCTACTGCATTTCAGGTCCGTCAATACTTTGTTCAGGGGTGGTACCCGACAGGACGTCCCAATCCCTCCAATATTTACAATCCTTCGGGAGCACTTGTTAAGGCAATGCTGATACACTCTGCAATAGGCGTAACAGCTTATGATGGTGTTGCTCAGGGACACGTTCCACTAGGTGAGAGTATGATGATGTTACGTTGTATTTCCCAGTCATAGCGAACGAGCGAACGCGAAAGACTGTGATGTGTCTGTCTATATGCTTATATAGAATCATTAAGTATTACTTTTTCATTGACTGCCTGCCTGCTTCCCAACTGGTAGGGTCTCCCCCTGATGGATACCAAGGCCATGGTCGAGTGGTGTTAGATCGTGTTTTGAACATCTACGGCAGGTAGCAGCACTTCATTTTCAACTAATAATGAGCACTCTTGTAATAAATACCTCACCACAAACCAACTCTCTATGCTGCCATGGCCGGTAGTGTGAACTTATTTATGGATGATAGACACATATTGTCTACGACTGGCGAATTTGAGGAATACCCAGCATTTGACATGACGTCTGATGAATTATCTAATCTCGAGGGCGATTTTATGGCTACCCTCGTTTTCTTTGAAGAGGAGGCAGATGGATTCTCTACTCAACCTGTGTTTAATGATTTGGATCTCGTCATAACTGCGTATACATCTGGAGGCTCACCAACATCTTTTTACCCGAATGGTCGAACGAGTCCTGATAGCACAAATACAGTAGAAAAGGTGAGAAGAATGAACGTGCCTTATAACAATATATAGTTAGTAAGTCATTACTACTCCCCCCCCCAACCCTAATATTTCTTTATTCCATCAAGGTTGTTGTACAGAATCCTCGCTCATATGCAAGTATCACCGTAAGAGTACAGGCTACGTCAATTATAACATCAACCAGTCCATTCTATGCACTAGTGGTCACTGCTGGAACAGCACCGAGTAATAATATTACATCTAATCTTGGCCAAGATTCTGACTCTTGGTTCGTGCGTGTGGGAGCTCAATTGGTTGGAGTCCACCAGCCGAGGTGGCATTGGAAGGGTTTGCTGTGGGTCTCGGAAATGCTCTTGCTTTAAACTCTGAGGGGATTATCAATGCAAGCTCCGTTGCCCTCGTGGCATTGAAGAGTGTGGAAGGTGATCCCGAAGCATCTGATGTGACGTTAGACATTGATGTGGAGGACTATGAAAAGGGTGAAAACGTAATGGGGTATTTCTTACAACTGTCTCTTTCCAATGAACAAGATGGAGGGGATGAGGGTTTAGCTGCTGCCATAAATTCTGCTCTTGGTGGGGTTACCACAACCGGGTGCAACTGCATCACCCTCGAGGCAGGGGGCTTTGATTGTACTGCATGCATTGATGGAGAGCCGTATTCCACGATATCGAGTGTAACTATTGCTAAGGTAAGATAGGCCGACCTAGTCTGAGCTGCCGCCGTCTGATTTCCAATTGTGTAGATGTTGGACTTACACACTACTCTGCCTTACGTCAGGGGTCATTCGTGTTGCTGTCTCTATCTGGTACCAATGAAGAAGGGACTAATGATTCCTCGGTTTACAAGATTCGAAGTCAAATAATCAACAATATCATTCGCACATCAAACCATTACTATGTGGCCGCAATGTGTGGTGGGATTATTATAATCACCGCACTTTTGGGGCTCTTAATACGATTCAAGTCCCAGGATGCCCCTGATGATAACAATGGGACAATGTCATTGACCAACACACGCGAACAGCAAAGCATGCGGCTCTTGAATATGCGGCTCTCAAATTCACCACGCTACTTAGAGAAATTGGGCAAAGCAAATGAATTCGAGGCTAGCAAGGTGTCTTCACATAATAATGAAGCGAAAAGTTATGTATTATAAGGCTAGGCTGTTTTGATGAGGGAAGAGCGATGCTGTAACATATAATTAGAATGCAAATCCTTCTATCACAGTGAGAAGATGGCCATTGGTTATGGTGCCACCAAGGCTGTAGCAAGTTAAAGGATTTTTTGTATTAAATCAGAATCATTTAACTAATAGAACTACACTTATTCTCCATACCCTGTATCTACAGAAAGTGATTATTACTCACTGAAAGCACTAAAGTCATATCACTACGGTATTGCTCTACTACTATGCCGGCCCATGTTTTCGTATAATGCCGCGCGCTTCTGCAGTATCTTTCCATTCAAAGTGTTAGAACTTTACTCCAGTAACAAAAAACAGAAAAAACAGAAAAAACAGGAAGAGCGAGCGAGAGATGAAGTAGTATATTGAAAGGTCAACCACGATGTGGCTGTCGCTACAGTTTTTAAGGGGTCCACTACAATCATTACTTGTGGCTCACCAAAATACCAATCATGTATAATATTACATTCAAATGGATGGAATATGACTCCTGATACACTTGCACATCAAATGATGCCATACAGCCTAGCCTTTATTGATAGGCACTAAGGTAATAAACTCCCAACATGAAGAAAGGAACCTCATTTCACCTTGGATTTCCGCTCTTGGTTCCTCTAATGTTGAAGCGAAGTATGCGTTCAGAAGTTGACAGCAGACTGCCTTCACACCCTGCATATCACAGGACGAGTAGCAGAAAAAATATACAATTACATTCGAGGTATCTAATAAAACGAAAAGTCTGCATAAAGGCGCTGCCCAGCCCAAGCTTGACGGCACAGCCGCCGTGCCATTGTTTGACCTTCACAGAATCCATCCCTGTGAATACTTTGCCGTTTTCATCACCCCACAGTAAACCCCCTGACACTACTCAGGTACTTACCATGGTGCCCACCCTGGGTAGAGGCAGCTCAAGTTTTCCGGACTTTGGGCCTCATTGATTAGCAACTTCACCTGTCCTTCCACTGCCATAGCTTCTCCATTAGGATCTTCGTAACCCTATTTATTCGTTTCAACAGCCGCGCAGCACGCATTGTAGAAATATTTTTGCAATGATAACGTGGTGCTTAAACTTAGGTAAAACTATACTCTATGATGATGTACAATCATAAACGGATCCTCCCATCACCGGATAATATAACGCACTACGGCCTATCATCTCACCACCTTGACATACCTGCAGCTTCTGCCGCACTCTAATAAGAGCTCTCTCTGCAGAATCCACATCAGCACGTGATTTTGAGCTAGTAGTGCCACCAGCCGCCCCCCCCGTCAGTGAAGACATTGGCGGTGATATCCTTCCTAACGCTCCCCCAGGCGGTCCAGCATGCACAGAAGCAGCTTCAGAAGTATGCACCACCTAATATAACGTATGTGTTGTTGGTCACGACAGCATGAAGACTTAGCACTTTGCATTCCATCCCAATATCTGGGCAATCGGTTCATAGCCATCACAAATTCTTAAGACAGGTGTGTGCCAAGTACCGCTGCCAAATGATGTACATTATTCATTTAACAGCACAGCATACAGAGTTCATTTTCTCACCTGTACGGAGGGATCAACACCATTTACATCATCCTTGTCAGCACATTGCCTCTGTCGTGCATTGATTGGTGAGAGCATCCATCGGAAAAGAGGATCATGTATAAACACCTACAAATATATGTTTACAGAGAGTTCAGTTCAATTAGATCGTGAAGAATTTCTTTGATGCTGCAGCATTATGAGGAGCCACAGCCTCAGCTTGGGCCTGTTATCCACACAAGCAAGTAATAGAGTTAGTGTAAAACTGTGGAGGACCTCTAGGATCGTGTTTAAAGAAGCTACATTATCACGTAGAACCTGGAAAAATAAGTAAAAGAATCGTTTTTAGATCGTATCAGTCAGTTACAATTGTTCAGTATTTGTTGAATGGGACATGGAGGCTAATGATGGCTCTCTGGAATGGCACGGTACAAGCAGAAAAGACACACACACCTGCAGTGTGACCTCACAAGAACGTCTGAACGTTCCTTCGGTCCCCAATGCACCCATCCCATCCACAACGTCACGGGTAAGTCTGAATGGCACTGTCTCTGGCGTAGAAAGAGCCTTCCCCTTTTCAATCCAACAAGTCAGTCACTCACTCGTATAAATATACACTCTGAAGCAGAAGCACTAAAGTAGTAGCTTAGATAAATCCTCAATCCACAGAGAACATGACATACCTGCTCAAACGTAACCCCAAAATCAATATGGACAACCTCTCCTGTACCTGGTATGGAATATACTATTATGGACACACGCATTTCTTTTTTTAATCATAGTTACAACAAAAAGAGGTGTATGTACACTTACCCACATCTATTAGTATGTTCTGACAATGCCTATCACCAATTCCAAGAACGTATCCAACCATCGAGGCAGTTGCAACACTTCTGGAAGACAGGGACAAATCAGGAAATATATACCCACGTACGTATTAACGTTTCGAGTGTGAAAATACAGCACCAAAGGCGGCTTAACAACCCATCAACTAGGGCAGAACTTAAAACCTCTAAGGGGTCAGTGTCAGGCCCAAAGAAAACGTCATCCCATGCCAAGCGCCATTGCCTAGAAACTACAGTGACACAAAACAAAGATACGAATAACTTAAAGGAACAACTCTACAACACTCGTATTAGATAGGCAGGACATTAAGTGGTGCTGGCTGTGCCCACTTGAAACACCACCAGCTATCATATCCCCCAACGCATCGTTGTCATCTGAGGCAAAGCTACAAGCCCCAACCCAACCCCGTATTTGAAGCCATTACCAAAGGGAAGGGTCATACACACACATATAAATCATGTCTTCTCTTTTACCGTGTGTACTGCTGCCTACGCCTGTACCAAGTGCAAGGATCCGGGAAATGTTCCAAGAAAAAGAACCGGAATGCTGGGTGGAAACGACTTTCAATCTAGAAACATCGAGTTTAACCAACACGTATTGTTGGTCGTATCACCCGGTTACAGCTTGAACATTAAGAGAGAGCCCGTTGCTACTGCCACTTACCTTTTTCCATGCTTGAAGTTTGGCCTTGAACGTCATCGCTTTCTTCATTAGCTGTGCATGGCAAATCAGGAGAGTACTAATAGTTAAAAGAAATACTAATTTATGTTTCTTCTTACCTCTCGTGCTTCTCTGCAAGGAATATCCCTGGGAAAGTATCTATTGTGTACATACACTCAGTAAGGGCTACAACAGACAAACATAGCGGTGGCAACAAAGTGAATGCAGTACTATATTCGCACTGCGAAACCCCATCCCCACCTTGAGTGAGCCCCCTTTTTCCCAGCCCTGTCCACCAAGTAGCTCCCAAAAGGCATCGTGTTATCTACCCATTCAATAACACCTGTATCCGGGGACAGTGGTACAATATTGTATGTTCGAACAGCCTAGAAACGGATTATTACCAAAGGAACCCGCCAGTTTACAAGATGGCTCGAGACGTCATAAGGCAAGAGAGTCTGTCTCTGCTGCTTGCTTACCCCGTGCTGTGAGTGCAACTCGCCACTTTCACTCAGGTAACCGTTTACAGCTAGAAAAACCTGAGAATCATGACGTTTTTTTAGTTTATCTTTACTGTCCATAGTTTGGAACCAACAACATACACCCGCCGGGGGGCAAGGCAGATCTCTTCTTAGGGTTAGGGTTTGGGTTGATGTTAGGGTTGAAGCAATTCGAAAGTGAGTCAGATATCCACAACAAGGGAGAGGTAGGTACGACGCGTATGTCAGGTCCCAGATGTGTGATCATGACAGAAATTCACCACCTCGGCATAAATATCGTGTGTCGTGCCTTTTCTCTCACCTGTTGCATTACTCCATCCTGCCTCAAATCATCTCCTGCTTTAACGAGTTGCCTATACGTTCTCCCATCAGATGCAGTACAGCGCACAATCTTTGGTGTATGAATTCCAGTATCTATTATAAAAGAGAGGCAAGGCGGGTGGGGTGAGAGTGCGCGTGGTTAGGCAGGACAGGGGATTTCAACTGCTGTCCAATCCAACAATCATTTCCAAAAAACGTCATAGTCTCAAAAAGACTGCGGCGGCTTAAACAAAAGCTAGTGCGCCCAACGTAAGCGCCTACTGTTTGTCAATATCACCTGTAAGCTCAATGGTGGGGGCAATGCTACAGACGGTAAGGATCGATTGACTGCGAGGCGTGTGTCAGTGAAACGCCCAGAAGAAAGAAGATGTTTTCTCAAATCCAATTAGACATCACAGTAGTAGTAGTACTAGTAGTGATCTGACGTATTCCGTACCTATAATCGCCATCGGGTTGTACTGGTGGTGGACGGGTAATCACGGGAACTGAAATGGGGAAATTAACTACTTCCCTTCCACGTTGTAAGCTGCTACTATGCTTTCTTGAACCTCCTACAGCATGAATTGAACCGCAGTTTACTATGGAAAGTCCTCCCTTTGGTAGTATGTCTGAGATATAAATTGTTTTCTTCGAATTTTTATCTGAGGGCCTGCAATGCGAGTAGTAGTATTCACGCATCAACATCCGTTGGCGCTTCTTTGGTTTACAAGACAAAAACAGATTGGGGCTCGGCTGCTCACTTTGCTGTGCTTGCCATGGCAAGGTCAAGATATGCCCTGCAAACAGTATCAATGGAGTAAATAATATCACACAAGGGTGTAGCACTCGTACTGCTGCTGCTGCTTTCTTTCACAGTTGCTCCCTGAGAATAGAGTTCCGATAGAATCTGTGCAGCAGCGGTTATACGGCCATCACTGAGCACAATGTTACGCTTGTATTGTTCTGCATCTCGACTGCCCGAGCTAATCCTGTTCGCATTAGCAAGAGCCAAAATTTTTGGAAGCAAATGGTAAGGATGATCCTTGCAAAGCCGTCTGACTAACGCTCCTACCATTCGAGATGTGCCATCGGTCCCACCGGACCCGATACGACTTGATATCTGGTACGCAAGTGGGACGAACTTATAACTTGGCACAGAGTGGGTCATATTTAACATTGCATCAGCAATCCTTGGCTTATCAGAGGTAAATTTGGGTGCTGCAAAGCACAGAGACATGACCCGAAACACATCATGCACATCTGGCCCATTACTCATTCTTAACGCAACCTCATACTCATGTAAGGCCTCCAAAAGGAAAGCCTCAACACTATCTTCCACTCCTCGCCTTTCCTCTGCATCCATCCTGACCTCCCTCTCTAGTACTACGGCATGTCTTTTCATGGCATTGTAATGTTCAGCACACGTATTCCTTGTCTGTAACTGATAACGAAAGGCCTCCACCTGCTTTTGCGCCAAGAGCAGCTGAGACTGGCGACTCTCTGCCACCCTATTTCCTAGCTGCCATTCTGCATTCTGAACTCTGTCTCGGACCCGCGTGTGAAGTCCAGACACGTATCTAGCCAGGGTGAGGTGGGCGGAGCAACGAAGCTGCAGGGGTAGTTTCTTGCAATCAGAAACCGCTACGGCTCGCCTCATGTAATTATCCAGGATGTCCTGACTGCTCTCAGATCTAGTTTTAGCCATCCATTCACCTACCGTGATGAGTGCCTGTACAAACACACCAGGTCCACCAGATCGATAACAATCTTCTTTACTATTCCTTACACCACTACTACAATTATGATTCAGGTCGGTGAAGGAGAACGAAGTTGAAGAGTTGTAATGTGATACAACTGATTTCGCCAGGTTAATGGCACCGTCAGAATCACCGCGTGCCCAAGCGACACGCGCTTCAGAAAAGGCACAGAGATCCAAATTATACAATTGATCTTGGGTGCACAGTTGTCTTGCACGGATTATAGCACCAGATGCCTGGGAGAGATGCCCAGAAGCACTCGCTGCATCAGAGACCATCAGGAGATGGTTGAACAAAATTGTTGAGGCACACGTAGTAGAAAAATAGCCGCCGCCTTCAGGGTCCTTACTATTCCGGCTACTCAGCATAACCATTGTTCTAAGTATAACCTCTCTCAGTAAGGCAATCGGCTCTAAAAGTTGGTATCGCTCCTGGAGACCAGCACAATTCAAACCCCCGGTCCACATATTGGGGAGCTACACTAGATTTCGAGGACTACAACT
>PJEL010005022.1_pt1 | contig 10727 bp, 10 predicted proteins | sample 1853271 | NCBI WGS metagenome assembly PJEL01 (sample SAMN08108733, study PRJNA415343) | Invertebrate metagenome, whole genome shotgun sequencing project. | host: Globobulimina | place: Sweden: Gullmar Fjord | collected 2015-08 | reverse complement strand
CACAAATACGTTAAGCCATAAAATAGGGATAACGCCAATTAACCCTGCTAAAAACATGGGGGTAGACGTAAAGGTGGTAAATAACATGCAACGTTCAAGGCTTGCTTCTGCACCAAACGTTTTTTCCATCCAAAAAGTGGTGTAGGCCATAAAAAACATGCCCGCTAACAAAGCGACGTAAAACCCTATTGCCAGGGGCACGGCGGACGCCATCGACAAATAGTAATATTCTTTACCAATCACACTCCAGCCAAATTGAGTGGTGCCCACTAACATGGCAAACGGCGGTATGGCAGCCAAAAACAATAAGTGGGTTAAATATATCTGCCCCATCGAATGGTTTTCTTTTTTAATAGAGGCCCACTCTGACTTTGGGTGATACAGCAATCCAAACATATGTTGTAGATACATAATCTTTACCTTTTTGGCTATCTTGGTTTTATTGTCTTTTTTTCGCTACTACTTGGCCTATTAATATTTAAGAATTAAAATCACAATTCTCCCCACATTTAGAGTGGACATTTCCCCCTTAAAAAGCAATCAACCGAACATAATGATCCAATAACAAAGCTGCAAATAACCACATAATATAAAAAAGTGAGTATCTAAAACTACGCCTTGCATTTTTATTGCTTGGTTCGCACCACATGCGGTAACAAAACCAGGTAAATTTGGCATTAATGTAAGTGGCAATGAATAAGTAAATAAGTCCTTGAGAACCAATGAGTACTGGTAAAATGCTCACCACACTTAATAGCAAGCAATATAACCAAGCTTGGAACGCTGTAAATTGTGAGCCATGGGTCACAGGCAACATGGGAACTTCGGCCTTGGCATAATCTTCACGTTTATAAATAGCCAGAGCCCAAAAATGAGGAGGAGTCCAAGTAAAGATAATCAATACCCATAACAACGCCTCAGGAGCAATCACGTTACTCACCGAGGTATATCCCAGTAAGGGCGGCATGGCACCAGCAATGCCGCCAATGGTAATATTTTGTGGTGTCGCAGGCTTTAACCACAAGCTATAAACTACACCGTAAGCAAACATAGATAACACAGACAAGACGGCGGTTAATAAATTCACCTGCCAATACAGAAGGAAAAAACCCAGCAGCAATAAAACCATTGAAAAAACAAAAGCCGATTCAACACTTACTTTACCCGTGGCCACTGGGCGCCTTTTGGTACGTTGCATCTGGCTATCTCGGTATCTGTCAACCAAGTGATTCAACACAGCCCCCGACATGCAGCACGCTCCCACCCCCAGCAATGCGCTTAACATATGCACCGCATTAATATTAATGCCGTCGGCCAATAAATATCCCACCATCATGGTAAACAACATGACGATCACAACTTTAAACTTGGTTAAGGCAAAATAATCTTTTACTGTGGCGCCAACTAAAGATCCCACCTGCAATTGATTCATTACTTCTCCTGCATTTTATTATTTTTATATTTATACAAAGTGAATAACTAAGCCAGTAACTCTTCCATAGGCGGCTGCTCTTTTCTTTCTTGTTCTTTTGCCGTCATGCCATTTAACCCGCTCATCCATAACAACATGGCGAAGGTGTTGTGCAATAAAGCCAAGCTAAGTGGCAATAACAAAATAGCATTTAAAATACCTATGGATATTTGTATGCATAAAAACCCTAAGCAAAAATACAAAGAGCGCCTTTGCATGGATTGTTTTAGGGCCAAATAAAAGAACATCAATACCACCGCAATGGCCCCTAAACGGTGCAACCACTGTATGGCCATTTTATCGCGCATGCCCAAAACGCCACCTAAATATTCATCTCCGTTTACTTGCGGTGCCGATAACATATTACTGTCCATCTGTACCCACCAATGCCCTTGGCACGTTGGAAAATCAGGGCATACTAATCCGGCATACTGGCTGCTGGTCCAGGCGCCTAACGCCATTTGTAAAAACACCACCAAAGCAAATGCGCTCCAGGGTGAGAATAATTTGGGTTCAATATTACTGGTGAGCACACGCCATATTAAAAATTGTGCCCCCAGCGTAATGGCTCCACCTAAAAGGTGGGCACTGACCACAGGTGGCCAAAGACGCATGGTAACGGTCCACATACCAAACAAGCCTTGCAGAACGACCCAAAAACAAAGAAAAAGTGACAGATAACGCACCGCGCCTAAGTATCTGGGCCAGAGCAATAGTGCTTGAATAACGATGCTTAACCCCAGCAAACTGGCCATATACCTGTGAGTCATTTCCATCCAAGCTTTTAGCGAATCAAATTGCCAATAAGCAAAATCCGCAGCGGCTTGATTATTTTGTGGAATCAACTGTCCATAACAAACCGGCCAATCAGGGCAGCCCAAGCCCGCATCCAGCAAGCGTGTAAGTGCTCCCAACGTAATCACAAATAAAGCCAATAAAATATTACAAAGAGCAAACCGACGCATTAACTTGCCTCCACCAACAAAGATTTTATATGTGATAACATTAAACGCCTCCGTGCTTCATAAGCACTTTTAAATCTTTTAATAAATCATAAGCCCCTTGCTGATTGGCTTCATAAGATAATAAAACCAAACCTTGATGGTCCGCTATAAACAGTCCATTTTCATGCTTTAATAATTTCTGGTTTTCCATCTCACTAATGACCAGTTTTTCACTGTATTTTCCTAATCCCATCTTCACGCGCTGTAACAACCCAAACCAGGCATCACATTTCAGCTGGCAATCTTGCTCACGCCATAACAACTGCCAAGGGGCCTTTTGTGTAGATGTTACATATTCTGACTGGCCCAGCCATTGGCCTCGAGCATTGTCATTAATTTTACTTTTATCACTTAATAAAATAATTGAGACAATAAATGGAGCCGCTAATACTAGTAACATTAAAAAAATAGGTAATCTTGCTCTCATCATTCTTGCTCCACCTTGCTAATAGGAATAATGGTAATACTTGAAACCACTAAAATAATGAATCCAGCAATGGCTAAAAACAACCACTGCATGGCATAAGCATTGTGACGATGATGACTTAAATAAGGGGCTTTTTCTGGTTGAATTTCTAATAAACCTTCACCCTCTTTTAAATGAAAAATCTCCTCCACCACTTTTTTATGGGTAATACTGGAAAAGTAACGGCCATTAATATATTGAATTCTACTTTCAAAGGGGTCGTGCAAACTGACATTTAGCAGCAAGGGCTTGTTATTGTTTTTCATCAACCCTAATAAGGTAACTTGGCCGTTAACTTTAGCAACACTAGGCATATGGTCTCTATCCTTAAAGCCAATAAAGCCCCTGTTCACCAAGTAAATACTGCTCTCATATTCAAACGGGGTTATCACCGCATAACCGGCGCGGCCATTTAAGGTTTGGTTATCTAAGAAGTGAGTAAATTCGTTTAAATAGCGCCCTTGTATATGCACCTGCTCGGCAGCTGGTGCTAAAAAAAACAAGGACTTTTGATATTGCCAAAATGCCGCCAGCATACAAATACAAATGGCGAATACCATCACTAGGCTATATAGCGGCTTTATACTAAAATACCAAGATTGCTTATTAGCCAGCATAGGAAGGAACGTTATGTTTTTAAAAGGGTTTATCTTATTGTTTTTATTGCTAAGCATTGGAGCCCTCTTTACTGGCTTGTATCACTTGGTGACGGCTAAAAAAAGTTCGGTTCAGACTTACCAGTCCTTAAAGTATCGCGCATTATTTGCAGCTTTGTGTTTACTGTTTATTTTTTGTTATTTATTTTTTTATAAATGATTATTATTTAAAACGTTTATGACTTATCACTTCAACCTGATCAAGCGGCTCCTGAGCATCCATGCTCTCGCCACATAAGTGCATCCATGCACTAAAAAACATATACAAATATAAATAACATTAGCCACACTACATCTACAAAATGCCAATACCAAGCGGCGGCTTCAAAACCAAAGTGATCATCCGGGGTAAAGTGATCGTTATCCACTCGACGATACATCACAAAAATCATAATGGCCCCAAGTGTTACATGAGCACCATGGAAACCAGTTAACATATAAAAGGTAGAGCCATAAATGCCGCTGCTTAAAGTAAGATTAAGCTCATGAATAGCATGACCGTATTCTGCAAACTGCACACCCAAAAACACCACCCCCATTAACAAAGTTAGCTTTAACCAAAACAAAGTTCTAGCCTTGTTTTTTGCGCGCAAATTATGGTGCGCAAAGGTTAGGGTGAAGCTTGAGGTAATGAGTAATACGGTATTAATAAAAGGCAGTGACCAGGCATCTATTAGCCCCATTGGCCCCTGGAATTGAGACATATCCGGTGTTTTCACTAAAGGCCAGTGAGCACTAAAGCCATCCCATAACATACCACTTATTCCCTTGGCACCTTCCCCCCCTAACCAGGGTACAGAGAATGTTCTGGCATAAAAAAGTGCGCCAAAAAATCCAGCAAAAAACATCACTTCAGAAAAAATAAACCAAGCCATGCTAATTCTAAAAGAACGCTTTAGCTGGTCGCTGTTTAATCCTCTTAACCCCTCATTCACCACTTCGCTAAACCAACCAAATAGCATGTAAAGCATTAAAAAACCGGCGACCACCGCGCACGTTACTGAGAACATACTCACATGGCTATTACTACTCTCGTGGATAATCGAAGCCATGGAAAACAACGTTAAAAAAACCGCAAAGGCACCTAAAATAGGCCAGTGACTGCGTGCAGGAACGTAATACCTAGGTGTGCTGGTTTCTGAATTGCTAGCGGGCGTGTTCAAAATGTGGCTCCTATGGATTCATTTTGATAAATTCGATAAGAAAGAGATAAATGATTTACTTCTTCCGGTGCTTTTGAGCTTAAGGTTACTTGTAACGGCAACCTAACGGTTTCATGGGCGGCTATGGTTTGCTGGCTAAAGCAAAAACATTCTATTTTTACCAAGTATTCTGCCCATTCCCCTGGCGCAATACTGGGTACCGCTTGAATATCCACCGCTACATCCTGATAGTTGGTTAATTCATAATAGGTGGTGATCATTTTTCCTGCTTGAATTTCCAGTTTCTTTTTTTCAGGTTTAAAGTGCCAAACATCACGACTGTCGGCATCGGCCAATAACTGCAACGTCACCACTTTTTGCCCTGTTACCGGATCCAACTTAAATGTATCTTTATCTACCACCGAATAATTTTTTCCGTTAATGCCTGTCACCGCACAAAAAACGTCATATAAAGGAACTAATGCAAAGCCAAAGCCAAACATCAGTACTGGAATAATAGAGAGCTTCCAGGGTGACAGTTTTTTCATTCCACTACCTTCAATCAATCTATTTTAGGGGGCACTTGAAACGTATGGTAAGGCACTGGGCTGGGCAAAGCCGTCCATTCCAATCCTTCGGGTTTATCCCAAACTAAATCCGTGGCTTTAATTCCTTGCTGTCCAAGAGTCGTCCGCCAAATGTTATAAACAAAAATTAACTGGCTAAAACCAAATATCACCGCGCCAATAGAGGCAATGGCGTTAAAGTCGGCAAACTGCAGTGCGTAATCGGGAATACGTCTGGGCATACCAGCCAAACCTACAAAGTGCATGGGGAAAAATGTAATGTTCACCCCAATAAAACTTAACCAAAAATGCCACTTGCCCAAGGATTCGCTATACATGCGCCCACACCATTTTGGTAACCAGTAGTACACGGCAGCCAATATACTAAATAGAGCTCCCGGTACTAATACATAATGAAAGTGCGCCACCACAAAATAAGTATCGTGATATTGAAAATCTGCCGGAGCGATGGCCAACATCAAACCGGACAAGCCCCCTATGGTAAATAACACTACAAAAGCGATGGAAAATAACATAGGAGTTTCAAACGAAAGAGAACCCCGGAACATGGTGGTCACCCAGTTAAACACTTTCACACCTGTGGGTACCGCAATGAGCATGGTGGAATACATGAAAAATAATTCACCCACCAAAGGTAACCCCACTGTAAACATATGGTGTGCCCAAACAATAAACGAGAGCAATGCAATAGATGATGTGGCAAACACCATACTGGTATAACCAAATAAAGGCTTGCGCGAAAAAGTAGAAATAATATGCGAGACAATGCCAAAGGCTGGCAAGATCATTATGTACACTTCAGGGTGACCAAAAAACCAAAATACGTGTTGAAATAAAACTGGGTCGCCACCACCAGCGGCATTAAAAAACGACGTGCTAAAATGAATATCCATTAACATCATGGTCACCACACCTGCCAAGACAGGCATTACGGCTATTAATAAAAATGCGGTAATCAACCAAGTCCAAACAAACAGCGGCATCTTCATAAAGGTCATGCCAGGAGCACGCATATTAAAAATAGTTACAATCACATTCACCGCACCCATCACCGAGCTTATGCCCATGATATGAACCGAGAATATAAAAAAGGTAACACTAGGAGGGGCATAGTCAGTGGATAGCGGAGCATAAAATGTCCAACCAAAATTGGGCGCACCACCATCCATAAACAAGGTGCTTAGTAGCATGGTAAAAGCAAATGGTAACAACCAGAATGACCAGTTATTAATACGCGGCAAAGCCATGTCGGGCGCACCAATCATCATGGGAATCAGCCAATTAGCCAACCCCACAAACGCTGGCATAATGGCACCAAACACCATAATTAAACCGTGCATGGTGGTCATTTGATTAAAAAAGTTTGGATCCACAAGTTGCAAACCAGGCTGAAATAATTCAGCCCGAATCACAAAGGCCATTAACCCTCCAATTAATAACGACCCCAGCGCCAGCAATAAATACATGGTGCCAATGTCTTTATGATTAGTGGTATACACCCAACGCAAAAAACCTTTGTCTGGGCCATGATGATGATCTTCATGTGAATCTGTATCTATCACTTCTCCACCCTCCAGTACTCCTTCGTTACTCATAGCGTGGCCCCTTAATGCTTATTGCTTTTAAGTTTTTTAACTAACTTGGGTGAGGCTGAATCCCCTTTATTATTGCCCCAAGCGTTTCTTTGATAGGTCACAACGGACGCAACATCACTGACACTAAGTTGTTCACCAAAAGCAGACATAGCCGTACCACTCACACCCTTGAGAACTCTGAAAACATGCTTATCTATTTCACCAAGCGCAATACTGCTACCTTTAATGGCTGGAAACATAGGTGGCATCTCCAGTCCATTTTTCTGGTGGCAAGCGGCACAATTGCTGTTGTAAACTTTTTCACCATGAGACATTAATTCGGCAAACGACATATCTTTAACTTCTCGTGCCGCTTTTTGAATAATGGCTTGCTCGGTTATCCAGGTTTTGTATTCCTCTTTGCTCACTGCTTTTACCACCACTGGCATAAAGCCATGGGCCTTACCACATAACTCGGTACATTGACCACGATAAATTCCAGGCTTGTCTATCTTGGTCCAGGCTTCATTTATAAAACCGGGAATGGTGTCTTTTTTAACGGCAAGTTCTGGCACCCACCAGGAGTGAATCACATCTTTAGACGTTAATAAAAAACGAACTTTAGTGTCTACCGGAAGAACCAAAGGTTTGTCTACTTCAAGTAAATAGTTTTCAGATTTTTCTTGCTGATTATCTATTTGCTCTTGCGGAGTAGAAATAATGGAAAAGAAATCCACATCATCATTTAGGTAGGTATAACGCCATTTCCATTGATAACCGGTTATTTGCACATCAATTTCGGCATCACTGTTATCATACATATCAATTAAAGTGGCAGTTGCCGGTATAGCCATGCCCACTAAAATAACCAAGGGAATCACTGTCCAGATTAGCTCTACTACCGTACTTTCATGAAAGTTTTCGGCTTTGGCACCGCGACTTTTTCGATGATAAATAATGCTGTAAAGCATGACACTAAATACAGCAACGGCAATGGCGACACAGATATAAAAAATGGTCATGTGCAAGTCATGTACTTCATGACTCACTCGAGTTACTCCCTCAGGCATATTCAGCCCCCATTCGGCAAACGCCGCATGGGATGATGTTAATAAGAGTAATGCGGATACAGCAGAAATTCCCACTCGTTTCATGGGTCCCCCTCAGGCTGAGAATTTTACTTATTTTTATTCTTTCTGTTATCTATAAAAGAGCAATTTCACTTAAAATCATATCCACCTAAAGCGCCATTTTTGGACGCTACCAGCCTAAATTTATTTTTATTGCTCTGGGCACCTTTACAGTGCAGGTTAAATTTAAATTTAAATTACTTTGCCCAACATTGGCCCTTTTTATGCGTATAAAAGTCTAATGACACTTTCTTAATACCTTTTCATTAATACCATTTTTATTAGTAATCATAATATTAAAAAAGTTAAAACATTATCCAATTTAAAAAACCAAACTATACTTTTTATACACCTAAAAAATAAAATGAGACTTTCAGGTGATGAATGACAATTAAAGTAGCCATTAATGGCTTTGGCCGCATTGGACGCTTGGCCTTTAGAGCCTTATTAGAGCGGCCTGAATTTCAAGTCGTCGCCATTAATGATTTAATTTCTTCAGACTACATGGCGTACTTGCTACGTTATGACTCCACTCACGGTCAACTCAACACCGATATTCAACCCAGTGAAACCTGTTTAATTATTAATGGAAAAAAAATACGCACCACGCAGTTTAAGCAACCAATGGAATGTAATTGGAATGAGCTTGACTGTGATGTAGTTATTGAAAGCACTGGATTATTTACTGAACTCAGTCAAGCTCAAGAACATATTAAAGCGGGAGCCAAAAAAGTTGTCATTAGCGCCCCTTCAAAAGATGCCCCTATGTTTGTAATGGGAGTAAATCATAATCAATACCAGTCCAATATGAACGTGATATCCAATGCATCCTGTACCACGAACTGCCTAGCACCCGTGGCCAAGGTGCTGCACAATCACTGGGGGATTTTAGAAGGACTCATGACCACAGTGCATGCTGCCACCGCTTCACAGCGCACCGTAGACGGTGCCATTCCATCCGATTGGCGTGGCGCAAGATCCATGGGTAACAATATTATTCCAAGTTCAACCGGGGCGGCGAAAGCAGTAGGAAAAGTGATTCCCGAACTTAATGGTAAACTAACCGGCATGTCTTTCAGAGTACCTACCATAGATGTGTCGGTTGTAGATTTAACCGTGCGCTTAGATAAACCTGCTAGTTATGAAGAAATTAAAGTGGTCATGAAAGCAGCCAGTAAAAATGAGTTTAAAGGCATACTGGACTACACCGAAGATGCGGTGGTATCGTCTGATTTTTTACACGATACACACAGTGCTATTTTTGATGCTAGCGCAGGCATTGCCTTAAACGATCACTTTGTAAAGGTAGTGGCTTGGTATGATAACGAATGGGGATATGCCAACCGCTTAGTAGATTTGATTGAGCATATTTCATCTCAAGATTGATAATGTAATTACTTTAAAATACAAACCGTTAAGTTCTAACCGCGATGGTTACACGGTCTACGTTAGCCTGTTCATCAATCACCACCACTTCAAATTCCCCGACCCCTTTAAAACTATAATACAAGAAGTGCCCCTCTTTAGACGCGCCCACAAAGCGACCATTAATATACCAGTCACGCTGCCCCTGGCCGCCTATGGCTTCTAATTTAACAGACGTTGGGGTGAGCTTATCCATAAAGCGAAATTGGTTACCGCTCTCCAACGAACTAATGGTTAGCGGTCTTATGGATATAGCGGGAGGCGCTAAGCAACTGCCATCAACTTTAGGAAGCTGACCATAAAAACGATGCTCAAGCGCTATCCAAGGTTCTATAACCCTTGGCCAAAGGGCAATGGACTTGGCAATTTTATTTTTAGACTCGCAATTTTTATCAACTAATAAATTGGTTTTCTCGTTTAACCAAATTTGATACGGATTTGCCCTCCATACGTCCAAACCTGGCTCGGCTAGAGTGGGTGGAATTTTACCGTCCGCGATCCAGGCTTCCTTTGCCAGGTGACAATGTCCTTTTTTAGTGGATGATTTTTTTATGCCCAAAGGCCAACAGACTGATTCAATGGAGACTGAATATGGTATGCTTATTTTTTTACGCTCTCCTTCTATAGACTCCATAACCTTAAACATAATAGGCGCCGCTGTGGCCGATCCAAAATGTCCAGGCAAGGGCGTTCCATCCGGCCGCCCTACCCATACCCCCACACTGTAATCCTGTGACACACCTAAGGACCAAGCATCGCGGTATCCATAGCTGGTACCGGTCTTCCAGGCAACTGGATTGGTATTAGAAAAAAACATACTCCCGTGGACTCTGTCTGGACGCGGTGCAGATGACAGCATCTTGTATACCACCCAAGCAGCATCTTTATTCATTAAAAACCTAGGCGCTAGCACAGGGTCTAATTCGCTTTCACGCAAGCTAATCACTTTCCCTTCATTAGCAAACGATGAAAATAAAGAAACAAGGTTAGATAAACTGGTTCCCGCCCCACCCAAAGCAAGAGAAAGATTTGGCTTACCGGGCAAATGTAACTTCACACCGGCATTTTTTAAGTCTGCATAAAATCGCTCAGGCCCGTAAAATTCCAGAACCTGAACCGCAGGTAGATTCAAAGATTTTTGCAATGCAAAAGTGGTGCTTACTGGTCCATTAAAATGTTTATTAAAATTTTCTGGACGGTACTCTCCAAACAAACGAGGAGCATCTAACAATAAACTGTGGGAATGGATCAGCCCCTGGTCAATGGCAAGTC
>PJEL010005021.1_pt1 | contig 10728 bp, 9 predicted proteins | sample 1853271 | NCBI WGS metagenome assembly PJEL01 (sample SAMN08108733, study PRJNA415343) | Invertebrate metagenome, whole genome shotgun sequencing project. | host: Globobulimina | place: Sweden: Gullmar Fjord | collected 2015-08 | reverse complement strand
AATCATTGGCTCGTACAGTACATGTACATTCCAGTCGGAGGGTCCAAATACCAACTGGTGATGATATGGCCAATTTTCTTCTTCGTTGCTATTTGGCATGATATTGAGTGGAGACTGATTGGATGGGCGTCGCTCATGTGCCTTGCATTTTTACCAGAACTCCTCATCAAGAGGGAATTCAAATCATCTCGATGGGACTGGTTGAGACAGTCACCCGGGTTGTTGGATACTGTTCGAGGTGTACTCGCCGCAGTCAACATCGCCGCATTGATGTGTGTAAACATGGTTGGTTTCGTCGTGGGCATGGATGGTCTTGCCCACCTCTTGACACAAATGATGGCATCACCCAAGTTATTGATAGTGTCATTTACAAGTTTCTACTGTGCATCACGTCTCATGTTTGTCTCCGAAAAATACTTGTATGGATGAATTAATGTGCAACACAACGAACATGAACTACAGTTCCAGTCTTGTCTTTTTCACGATTGGATTGGCTGTCAGTGCTCTTTTCCATCTTCAATGCTCCAAGCATGGTTGTGATCTCTAGTGAATTCTGGGCACTATCCAATTCAGCCTTTGAGCGAATCGCGTCTAAATGCAATGTCAGTGCTTCAATATGGGCTTCTCTAGCCCTTAATTTTCCTTGAAGCTCCATTGACTCGAATTCCTTTTCTGCAAGAGCAACTTTTGTCTCTGCCAGAGTGTGGATCACAGAGTCCATTCCAGCCATTGAGGCATCGGTATCCCGTATTGTCGTGGCCAACTCTTGCTTCATCATAGCCATAAGCTGCTGCTCAGTTGTCTCTAATCGACGCATCAGGATATCCTTGGCTCTCCTAAGATTGTCGATTTCAATCCCCCTTTGCAGAGAAACAGATGCCTCTGAAAATGCCCGGGCTCTTGCTTCATCACAATTCTTTGTCATTTTTTTCAATTTCTTCCGTAAATATGACACATCATCATCATGATCTATAAATGGAGATTTCACTCGTGTCACACCACAATCATCACCTTCAGATTGAGATATTATGCTTGAGGAAAAGCCAGAGGACAATGTCATTGGAGATGAATAGCAAGCAACTTCCTCTGATCGTCGATCTGCCTTCAACAATGGTGTTCCATTTACATGTCCATCTACATATTCGGCTTTTGGAGTCACGACATCACTTGTCTCGTCCTCATTGTCAGATCCTGTCACAGTCTTTAGCACATACAGTCGTAGATTCAGTCTCCCCCCTGGCTTCAAGGAAACCTGTACATCATGGCTGTCCTCCTTTTCATCTGAATCTTCATATAGATCCTCTTCAAATAACGACGCATCTACATACTCGGACATGTTCAGATATCCTGATCCTACCGTTGTCCCATAGTCTGTTGGGAGACCGTCTGGACCCACTGGAACCATTTGGACAAAGAGCTTCACGTATTTAGCCTTGATCGATGTATCATCTATTTGCTCAAACCGACATGTTTGAGAACTACATGCATCCCAATACACGGTTCCATCATCCCAAATCTCCCCAGTTTCCGACAGGAAAAATTTGTCATTTCTTTTCCACATAAAACTCACAAAACAACCCTCATCCAAGTCCACCAAACCCTCTACACGGAATAAAATGTATTGTAAATGACCATTCCAGTAGTGAGAGAGGAAAATAGTACATCTCGAAAAAATGTGTTTCTGGGATCTACCTACCTGCCCCAACCGCTTCGATAACGACATCACAGGTTTTGGTTTTCATTACTGTGTTAAATTATCATATATATTCTATTTAAATTATTGAAGATGGCTTTGAGAGGCTAACGTTGCTTCCAAGATACTGACCACCCGAGTTGGTTGGTTGGCCGTTCTTGGCCCAAAATTCTTGACCCTTGACCAAGCATATTTTCAAGAGAATGTCTGAAGGGACCACAAAGTCCATCGTGATTTGCTTGTTTCATGTTCATTCTTAATACTACATGCATTATATGGTACACGTATGGAAAAAATTGTTTTCTTTCTGGTGCATAAATAAATATTTAAGATTAAGAATCACGACATTCAGTTTCCATCAGGATTGCGGTGAATCAATGGCTGATCTTCTTTGGGTTCTATCACAATGCCGTCCATTGTCTCCTCTGGAGATGAATCAGTGATGCCATCATGCGAGGCTGTGTCACTTCCATACAGAGTATAGAGGTGCACTTTGAAATCATCTGGAGTCATGGGCACGAATCGACACCACCCTTGCTCCCTACAAACTGTCTGAAGGAATGGGTACAATGCAGCTCCTACCAGGACCGCAAGTGACGTAAATATTAATACTTCCCATTGGCCACGTAGTACGGGTAAGATCAGCATGATCCCTAGCAGCATTGTGGCTGGCACTATCATTGCAATACAGCCAAAGGTTGACAGAGGTATTTTATATGGCCTATTCAAATCTGGGTAATGAATCCGTAGCGAGATGAAGGCTATAAATTCTAGTAGCTCTGCCATACAGTATACGACATTCAAAAGTTCGACAATGACCAGAAAGTCAAAGCTGGCCATGGTCATTATGCCCAAACTGCTGAAAATAATTGCCACCGTTGGGGTGCCGTGTGCACTGCGATATGAGAATATCTCCGGCAAAAATCCTCGTTCAGCCATTCCCAGTAGTTGATATGAATCTGTGCTCATTTCTGCTTGAAACTGTCCAAGCTGGCTCACTGCTGCTGCTGCCACAATCCACCAGGAAAGCCAAGACCCTCCCACAATATGTGCCACATCTGCAAAGTATCCTAGTTTCCAATCACCGTCATTCATTCCAACTACCCCAATACCAACAAGCAAAGGCAATAGATACGAAGCTACTACTAAACCCACTGCAATGCCCAGGGCTTTGGGAAATGTCTTTGCTGGGTTGTCAACTTCACCTGCCAGTGTAGAGACTGTATCCCAATAATTCAAGTTCCAAAACATTACATTCAGAAAAGGGATCCAGTGAATATCTTTCCAAGCTGGTACCTGTATCCAATTCGCCGGCTCGACATGCGGAATACCAGCAAGACACATGATGATAAATGGCAGTAGAGTGAAGCCCGTCATTGCTATTGCTGCCTTTCCTACGACATGCAGACCTCTATAGTTCAAATAGGTCAATCCCAAGTTCACTAGTACCAATACTATTCCTCTCAAATACACGGATCCTTCCAGAACTGGAACAACCTGCTGTAAATATGTCAAGAAAATTACAGGGTAAACAGCATTATCAGTGACTCCACTCAACCATTTCCAAAAGCCCTCTTGGAAACCCCACCAGGGACCAAATGCAGCAGTCACCCATGCTACAAATCCACTGTTTTCAGGAAATGCAGTTGCCAGTTCCGATGTGATGAGTGCTTCGGGAACACTCCAGGCCAAGGGCAACAATAGAAAACCAACAATTGTTAGCAAGGCTCCTCCAGCACTGACAGCGTCTTCAATCCCAAAAGGACCCCCCGATACATCATAGAATATCAAAGCAATCAACGGAAGAATCGTGAGAGGCTTTCGTCGCTGTGAAGGCTGTTCGCTTCCTCCCAGAGCCGTTGCCACTCTGGGAGATTGGACCTCCATGGTTCTGTCCAGGAGTAGATGAGTCAACAGATTGTCGTATTTTGTACAAAAGTATCAATCTAGAATATTCAATCGATCAGCAGTCCAGAGGAATTCCTCAACCACTTTCAGAAGAATTTTTTCTGTGCAAACTAACGTTTTTTTAAAAATTGCAAGCTGCCTCTTCTCTTCTAGAAAAGCATCCTCTGCATTCCTGCATAGTCAATTAGAAAATAGAATCGATGATGCAATCATCATCAATCTTACGAGAGGGGACCAGGCGTCTTCGCCTCCCGAGCCTCTTGTCGGAAGAACTTGGACTCTTGGGATCTTTTGGAGCCTCTGGGGATGGACGACGTGGAATGTTTAGCAGATCAGACGATACTAATGAAGGTTTTTCATCGTCATTGATCCTTAGACAGCGAATCGAACAGGTTACGAGACAGTTGGTTCGGGTGGCCCCACACAAAACTCAAGGTGTACAAGGTACCGGTAGCAATCTGTTGTTGAATCACGTGTCTCGATTCTCATATAGTATACGTTCGATTGTGACACGACGAATCGATGGCGATGGTACTTTCGCGTCTCAGATTCTGTCTGGCAGTTGGACCAAGGGTGACTCTATGGTGGATAGACACTCCATCCACACGTCATCCGTGGCACGTGAGGATGACGAGGATGTCTCAAAAAAGAAGAAATCAACGAGAAGACGACGTAAAAGCACTGCTTCATCTGACGAAGGCAAGGGTGGTAATAGCGGGGAACTGACGGCAGCAGATGGTGAACCTTTTAGTGCAATCACGGACAAAATTCCCCAGCGCCCCATGACTGTTGTAGAAGGGACATCATATACACTGGTGATCATTGCTGCACTTGGCTTTGCAGCAGCGGTGTTATATGCAGCATTATCTGAGCTCGTGTTCTCTCCAAAAGAATACACCTGCTTTTCAAATGCATTGACGCGAATTGAAGATGATCCTCGGGTGACAATACGATTGGGAACTCCTTTAAGTGCATATGGAACAGAGTCTAGAAACAGATCAGCTCGTCAACGTATACCTCACCGCATCTACAATGATGATCAGGGAAGAGAGCATGTACAAATCCAATTCCATGCCAAGGGTCCCTCTGGTCGTGCGACTGTTCATGCAGATATGTATCATGAGGATGGTTCATGGAAGTATCACTATTTATATTTGAACGTCGAGAGTCCTATGCCACAGCAGGTGGTGCTCATCCGTCCCTTCCAACCTGACAATGAATGAGCATTCCACCTGAAGCAGGTTTCTGGATAACTTCTTGTGCAGCATTGCCATGTAACAATAGAATATTTTCATAATGGAACGTTATACAAGATTAGATGCGGAAACACTCTCATACTTTCGAGAGGTGGATGCTTTTGTCAGAACGAACTATGCACAACAGTCAACGGCGCAGAAACCTGTAGATGATGTGCCTCCATTTGATGATTTGATTGAAAAGGTATTCGAGGAAATGCGTGGAAGGGAGCCTGAGATTATCTGTGATGCAGAATGTAGTCGAATAATTGAGTCTTTGCTTCCACATGCATCCCCGCATAAACTTGGTGAATTCACGCAGACATGCCTTCGGGACGATAATCTGGGAATCATATGTACATCGTATGTTTTTAATGATACATGCGTCGGTAATACGCGAATCGAGAAATTGGTGCAAGGTTTGACCTGTGTGTATATTTTGTATGTAGGGGTCCATTTGGTTCGCATGTTCTCGAGACATTGCTTGATGCAATCGTTCATCACATCATAGACTATCAGAGGAGCTTTCAAGGGTCTGAAGAGGAGAGAAAATTGCTATCTGTACTCGAGCAGTTTGCGCAAGTTGCTTCAGATAATCTCTTTGATATGATCAACTCAAAGTATGGGTCATTTGTCGCACGAAGATTAGTTGCAATCCTTTCTGGAGATATTAAAGATCAGAATAAAGCAAAGCTTGGGAATGAAGTGATAGATCAAAAGAGGTCGTATTCAAATAGCAATAAGAAGAATCTAGCAATGAAAGTTGAAGGACGGGATCATGTAGACACGTTACTTGAGCCTCGGGTCGACTTGCTGCAGCGTATGTGCAAGATATTCATGTCGGAAGAATTTACATCAAAGGATATTCACGATCTACAGACGAGCAGACATGCCGGCCCATTTCTCAAAGTACTCCTCCAAGCCATGGGAAGGGTTGGGGATGAGCAGCAACGGTCAGATATTGTCATCTGTTTATTAGGAGGTAATCCTGCAGTGGGTCCCGATTCAATTAGTTCAGATAGCTTATATCAGTTAATGACTGATAGATCTGGTAGTCATTTAGTGGAAGCCGCGCTAGTTGCTGCACCTGATTCTGTATTTGGGAAATTGTGTACAAATGGGTTCAAGGGGAGGCTTCCAGCATTGGCTCAACATCCTTCGGCTAATTTTACAGTCCAAGCAGCAATTTCTCACGTGAAGAAGTCACAACAGTTGAAAAGAATGTATGAAGATTTGCGTGATTCTTTTGTGGCTTTGTTGAGAGGGAGAAGAGGTGGTGTCATTACTGTGCTGTTGGCAGCTGCTGCTAAACTGAATTGCATACAAGCTGAATGTTCCGCGACACTTTGGGAGTCGCTTGAAAAATCATTCCCTAAAGATCAAAACCAGAACAAGACTCCACTGCATAGTTTGCTGACTCTTGACACAACTGTTGAACTGGGGACCACTGAAGGTAGGCTTTCTGCCTTGGGATGTGCAGCTGCTATCTCTCTGTTCCAGTACCCGAAAGGCATGACGAAAGAATGGAATAAAGCATTAGAAAATCTTTCTCCAGAAGAAGTATCACAGATCGCAATGGATCCTGGAGGCTGTAGGGTCCTTGAGTCATATCTTGGGCATGAAGACACAACAGTGCAAAGGAGGCATGCGCTGATGGAAAAAATTAAAGGAAGTTGGGGTGCCATTGCATGTTTTGGGTCTGGAAATAAGTTTGTTGAAATGTGTTTTACAACGTGCACAGATACAAAGGTGAAAAAGCAGATTGCCCAGGAGCTTGCGGAAGCAGAGACAAAGATAGCTTCAACACACAGGGGTCCAGCATTACTGACAACATGCAGGGTTCGAGATATAAAGGTTGATGAGGAAAATTGGGAAAATCGTATACAATCTGCTGTAGAAACTCGAAAGGAGTTTGAGGATTTATTCGGCTCTGGAGAAAAGGAAGACAAGCCAGAAAAGTCAGAAAAGAAAAAGGAGAAGAAGGAAAAAAAGAAAAGGAAGGAAAAGCAGGATGACAAGGGCAAAAAGAAGAAGAAAAAAGACAAGGGCAAAATATAAATTTCATGCCATAATAAATTAATGTTATATATTTATATATACATCATCACATGCTCGAAGAAGAAAGATCTTCCATGCCTCCAGACATTTTCTCAGCAACAGCCCCAGTCTCTCCTGTCCTAATACGTACAACATCTGCCACGGGATATACAAAGATTTTACCATCACCTACTTCTCCCGTATAACATGATGTACAAATCAGACGAACTACAGTATCAACCTGGCTTCTGGAGAGCACAATTTGTAGCCTGACCTTCTCCACCAAATCCCCAGCACTGTATTCGGTTCCTTTTGCTCTCTCAGTTGCATATCCACCCTGAACTCCAATACCTCTGACATCAGACACTGTCATTCCTCGAATACCTTTTTCATTCAACACCTGAACCATCTTTGTCAACCTCCATGGCCTCACAATCGCCTCGATTTTAAAGAATTTGCAGTCTGGGAAAGAGTCCAGGTCACAGGTCACCTGCTCAAGAGTGTCATATGGATTCGTAAGATGTGCTGCACGCACACACAAAGATCCTCTTGATCTTTCAAAATATGTCCTCGTAACAACTCTTGCAACACCACCAAAGAATCCTCGACTGGTGGTGGGTACGAGAGTTGCCCTAGTCGTTGCCCTTGTTACACCACAATGCACCGATACCATCATGATTATACCTTGAATACAAAAACGATATCAGCAATAAATAGTATTTTCTTCTTTCTAAGTCGTCTTCATCTTATCTGTCCTGAATTTGAAGATCTGATACTCTGACAGTAGAATGTCAAGCCAAGAGTACATCACTCCGAGACTTGAATAGACACTGATGAGCATGAGAGGAATAAATGGCCATGCTGTACCAAAGATGTACGAGTGAATGAACGATGAGTATATCTCTAGGGGAATGATACCCCATAGATACCCTGCTTCCCATGTTGTCAACAATGTGCTCCCTGAAACCTGTCGACGAGGCTGATCAAGGGTCTCATAGAAGAATACATCCTTTAACCAAGGAATTGCACACAGTACATATGCTACGAGGATAGAAATCTTGAGCAGGTATTCCTGGGGTCTTGTCAGCAAGGGGAACAGTGAATATGTCCCAATGATGGTAAGGAACAAGAATCTCCCAGCAGCTCTCTGATCTCTTCCCTGGGCTGCTAGAATTCCCATGGGTATGAGTGCCATGAGTATTGCCTTCTCGTGCACATGGTATCCAAACATGAAAGAACAAAGGGAACAATAAATAATAGCCATGGGGATCATACCAGGATATGGCCTCTTCATGATGGATATCAATGCTGGTGTCATGGAACAGAAGGTCACCAGTGCTGCTGTAGAGGACTGGATTTCTGGCAGCACAGAAAAGGATGCGATACCGACCAGCCCTCCAGTCATATTTCCCTTTGTGTGATCAACTAATTCGACTAAGCCGAGACGAGGTAAGGTCACGCTCAATATCTTATCCAAAGCCGCATAGATTGCCCAAAAATTTGGTGCCCAGTATGCATGCACCAGACCACGTTGCACGGGGAACAATCTGGATATAATCTGAGGAATCATTCCATATCTGGCAAATGGTCCGAAAGTCACTACAAGGACACTTGAGGCAGCCATCACAAGTTTAAAGAGTAGTGACGAGGATTTTGTGGTCCACAGTATGCCCAGATAGTATGCGCCAAAAGCAGGAGCAACATACAAGAAAATGTGTTTCATGCACAAGAGTGTTGTAAATGCCACAGTCGCCAGAATATCATTTCCATACATCCCAAAGGACATTGAAATCAGCAAAATACCAAGAAGCATTCCGTTGTATTGAAAGTGAATGTGATCTACAATATATAACCCTGGATGAGCAAGCACCAGAAACACTGCAAGGCATTTCCTTGCCATTGCCTCTGATGATTCTTTGCCATCTTGTGTGGACCCTGACATTGCAAACCACGTCCCAAGCAGCAAGAGAATCTCTGTCACCATTACTGTGAACCTCTGAAACATAATTGTAGCCTCACTCGCATATCCAAGAGCATCCACGTCAACCATTTTCTTGTCCACAAGGGCACCAACCTGAGACAAGCCCCATTCAAACCAAGCAAACAATGGAGGATAATCCAGGGTCCACTCTGACTTTGAAGCACCATCGCTATACCATTCTTTATAATGCTTGGTATGAGTGATCGCTAGCCAATTTCTGTGTACTTCGAAATCCGTTGACCGATATGCAGGGATGAGTAAAATTTTAATGACCAGTGAGCACAAGTAGACCCCGATTGCTACCTGCAGTTGCTTCGCCATGGTTACAACATAATTTTTTTAAATGTAAGTAAAGCCAAGTAAGGAAACTGGCCTGAAAAAGACTCGTGTTGACGTTACTCGTCTTGAGTGGATACTCCAGGTGTGCCCGGGCGCCACCGGCCGTTGGGAAAAAATTCTAAAATTAGAAAAACTGCCTTTAAAGCCAGAGAATAATTCTTTTCTTTTCTTTGAACCATGAGGGACCGTCCTGCATTCCCTCGTAGAAAAAGCAACTATAGTAAGAATAAAAAGAATACGAATTCATTCGATGAAGGACCGCGCACAGGGCGTTTAAAAGCCATTATTCGTAGTTTGCCAAGTACTCTTACTCGGGAAGATGAGTTGAAAAAGGCTCTTGGCCAGGAGTGGATGGCCAAGATCGATTGGATTCGGTTCTTTCCAGGTTCTGAAGGGTACGAGAGATGTAGATAATGTGCAGGTACCTGTCATAACAGACTGTTGAGAGTGTATCTACACATGCATGTGCAGGAAGGCGTTCATGGGTAATGGAAGAGCATATATCAGGCTGAAGGTTTCGCAAGATATCAGTGCGCTGAAACAGTTTGTAGAGTCATCCGACCACGAGATTTTTAGAAAAAGCACGGTGTCGTTCGCTCCTTGCCAACGGGTGAGAAATGATCTTGGTAGAGCAAATCCACTTGAAGGCACCCTGCAGGATTTTGAGGGCTTTACAAAGTTTTGTGCACTTTTAGAGGAGGGCACATCATATGGACAGCATGTGGAGATTATAGAAAAGAAAGAATCAACGGAACCTGAAAGCACGGCGTTGATGGCATTTTTGGAGAAACAGCACAAAGGAAAGGGGACCAAAAAGCCTCCTCCAAAACCTGATCAAAAGTCTACTCAAAGGCCCAAGGTGCAGGCTGGTCAGCAACAGAAATTAGATCGTACACGCAAGGGCGATATTCAATTAAATACAGCTGCTGACGAAAATAGTGCGAGGGCACGACGGGTGAAGAAAAAGGGACAGAACAGCAAGAAGAAGATTGCACCTCCTCCAGGGGCCATGGTTCCCCCATATCGACCTCAGCCTATTGAGAATAGTCGCCCTAGCCGTGGAGCCAGCCGAGAGAACCAAGTCAATAATGAGGAGATGAAAAAAGAAAAGAAAAAGCATCCTCCGAAACCGGCTACTAGGGATCCTGAGACTACTACGCGAGGTGGGAAGCCGTCCAGAGGGAGAGGCAGAGGGAGAGGGAGAGGTAGGGGAAACAAACAAGTTTCCATACTGACGCAGACACCTGCTGATGTTGCATCCTAAACAGTATCTGATATATTTATTTATTTATTTCATGTGTAAAACATTCTTTCTTTCCTGCTCAATGTAAATGGCTCAGCCTGCCATCCTGCCTGCTTGAGCTTTTTCATAAAAGCTGCAACATGAGACTTGGCAGATGACTCGGCGGCAGGGATATCTAGAGTGTGATTTGCATTTGCCCGCATGTATGCAACAGTCAGTATAACCTGAAGTATATCGCGAGTCGAGGAATCCTTTCTGAATGTCGCAGATACATGGCCATGATCTCCACAGC
>PJEL010005020.1_pt1 | contig 10731 bp, 7 predicted proteins | sample 1853271 | NCBI WGS metagenome assembly PJEL01 (sample SAMN08108733, study PRJNA415343) | Invertebrate metagenome, whole genome shotgun sequencing project. | host: Globobulimina | place: Sweden: Gullmar Fjord | collected 2015-08 | reverse complement strand
GCATCATAGCCTTTTTGACTGAAGGCAAGCCCGGTCTGGCCTATGGCCTGGATCTCACGGGCCCACTCAAGCCACTGCGGCATATCACTTTCTGTCATGAAATACCCTTTCTAAAATAATAATAGAATCAGCTCACAATACCATATTTCAATGATACAGGTCTACGTTCATATTATTGAAATAACTTTTGCACTAAGCGTTATTATACTAAAGGAATTGAAAAATGAACGAGAAGATGAAACTAGGCATCAGCTCATGTCTGATCGGTGAGAAAGTCCGATATGACGGCGGACATAGACGAGATAGTTATCTTAGTGATACTCTCGGAAATCATGTTAAGTGGGTCCCGGTCTGCCCTGAAGTGGAGTACGGTCTCCCGACACCCAGAGAGCCCATGCGGCTTATGGGTAACCCGGATTCTCCTCGTCTTGTGACAATCAGGACCGGCATTGACCATACAGACGGGATGCAGGAATGGGCTGAGAAACGTATTAAAGAATTGGAGAGAGAAGGGCTCTGCGGGTTTGTCTTTAAAAGCAGGTCACCAAGCTCCGGATTCAGAGATGTGAAAGTCTATTCCTCAAAAGGTATACCGGTCATGAGCGGCAGGGGAATTTTTGCCGCTGCTTTTCTCAGGCACTTCCCTGATATTCCGGTAGAGGATGAAGAGAGACTCAATGATTCTCGGCTGCGTGAAAACTTCATAGAGCGGATATTTGCATACAACAGATGGAAGTAATTAATAAAATAGAGGCCCGGTTAATATATTCCAATGTCCAGATATGACCGGGCGATCTTTTCTAATGCTATTGCAAAGGCCGCAGTGCGGAAGTCCTTAACTTTACTGTTAGAGATCAGCACATGATACATTTCCTGAAAGGCCTTTCTCATTGTGTCATCCAGTCCGGAACGGACAAGGTCTATTTCCTCAACTCCGTGTGTAAGAACGGCCTTTACTTTTTCAGGTATGGAATTGCCGGTATGCGTTTCGAGCAGGTTTGTTATCCCTTCGTTGTGAATCTGTTCATACCTGTGCTGCATGCGTCCGAACCTTATATGCGAAAGGTTCCTGATCCACTCGAAGTACGAGACAATAACACCTCCCGCGTTCATGTATACATCGGGCAGGATAGTTATACCCCGTTTGTTCAGTATTCTGTCAGCGTCATATGTAACGGGACCGTTTGCAGCCTCGGCAATCAACTTTGCCTTTATCTGTTTAGCATTATTAGTGGTAATCTGCCCTTCAATCGCTGCGGGTATAAGAACGTCGCATTCCAGTTCAAGTCCTGATGCCCCCTTTGCATTAAATGACGCGTCCGGAAAACCTTTTACAGAGCCTTTTTCAAGAATGAACTGGTGGAGATCTTCAACATTTATCCCGCTGTTGTTTACCAGTACACCGTCACGTTCGATTATGGCGATAATTTTTGCTCCATCTGTTTCTGATAAAAACTTTGCCGCGTGGTAGCCGACGTTTCCGAGTCCCTGGACAACAATACGCTTCCCCTCGAGATCACCGGACATTTTTGCGGCCTTTACCGCTTTCCTGTTTCGGAAAAATTCCTGAAGTGCATACTCCACTCCCCTGCCCGTAGCTTCCTTCCGGCCCTGAATACCTCCGTGATGGACCGGCTTGCCGGTTACACATGCTATATGGTTTATGTCATCAGGAAAGAGGTGTTTATATGTGTCCGATATCCAGGCCATTTCGCGTTCGCCTGTGCCCATGTCAGGAGCAGGTACATTGGTAGAGGGACTCAGAAAACCTTTCCGTGCAAGCTCAAGGGTGAATCTGCGTGTTATCAGCTGCAGTTCATCCCGGTCATATTTTGAAGGGTCTATCAGTAGACCTCCTTTTGAGCCGCCGAAAGGCACATCAACAATAGCGCACTTATAAGTCATCAGGGCTGCCAGTGCTTCTATTTCATCCTGATCAACCATTGAGGAATATCGTATCCCGCCCTTTGAAGGCAGCCGGTGCGTGCTGTGAGTTGCACGCCATCCTGTAAATACTTCAATCCGGCCGTTGATTTTCACCGGAAATTTTACCTGTATTAATGAATTGCATGCCTTGATGGCAGCAATAGTGTCCGGGTCCAGATCAATAGTAGTTACCGCCCGGTCAACCATGCGGTCAACGTTTTGTGTGAATGAGAGCTGTTTCATGTTTTTTTTATATATGCATAACAATCACAGGGTTTATATACTATATTTCGGTTTTTTGAGGGATTAACTTTATGAATTACTAATTACTAATTATGGACTGCAGACTTATATCAAGATTTTAGGAGAATGACCGATATTTAATAATATGAAGAACCTCTTCCTGGCATTTATTTTCATGACTCTGCTTCTCACCGGTTGCGGCGGAAATCAGGAGATTAGAAAATCTTATGAATACATCCAGCCGGTCAATCTTTCCAGCTCATCCAGTGTTAAACGCAGGTTGTACTCTCAATACAAAAAGTGGAAGGATGTCAAATATAAGCTGGGCGGATTGTCTAAAAGGGGAATTGACTGCTCGGGCTTCGTCTACATTACATATAAAGACAGGTTCGGCATTAAACTTCCAAGGACTACCGCCCTTCAGTCGCGGACCGGTTCAAGGGTCTCTAAAAGCAGACTGAGGGCGGGTGACCTGGTCTTTTTCAGGACCTCTTCAAAGGTAAGGCATGTAGGAATATATCTTGAGGATGGTAATTTCATGCATGCCTCGACAAGCAGAGGTGTCATGATATCCAGCCTGCGCAATACCTACTGGTCAAAGAAATACTGGAAATCAGTAAGGATAGACATATAGCACGCACTTAGAATCACTGTGTAACCTGGTTGTATTCTTGATGATATCAGTGATACTTCGATTTAAGGGCCTTTTTTACTGTTGATATAAATAATCTGTTATCAACAGGTTTTACAAGATAATCATGAGCGCCGATTGATATGCATTCCATTATCGTGGCAGGCTCATCTACTGCAGATACTATAATAACCGGAATATACGGGTGCCAATGTGTAATTTCTGATATCAATTCAATGCCGGAGATATGGGGCATAATCAGGTCCATGATGATCAGGTCCATTTTGCTCATGGCAAGCAGGGACATTACATTCCTGCTGTCCCGCTCGGGTAGTGTATTTGTAAATCCATCGGAACGGAGCACAAGATCATAATTATTTAAAATATGCTCATCATCGTCTACGATTAAGACGGATTCGGTATTTGACATATAGTGTCCCACTTTCGCTTATAAGTATGTCGGCTGCTTTCAGGAGTTCCTGAGCAGAAGTCATTTTTAATAAGCCATGTCCCCCCAGTTTAAAAGGTGTTCCTTTGCCCTGCTGCCGCTTGAAGTTATCATTTATTATTGCGAGTATTTCTTTTATTATTCGCAAGAAAAATGCCAGAAGACCTATTTAAGATATTAAGCCGATAATTTAATATGTTAGATATTGTTGGACATATGAACACTTGTGAAGAGGGGTGCGAAAATATTTACAGCATAAAAAAGCAGTAGGTTGTTTTTTGCTTATATAATAGGGGTTAATTTACTCTGTAACTTTTTCATAGCTGTTTAAAAAGTGGCAGGGGTTGTAATCTGAAAACCCCTGCCACTTTTTATTTCTGACAGAAAAATCAGGTTAACTAATTAATAGGGCCCCCAAGGATAAAATTGTCGAAAAGACTATGGCTCCAGTACACGGCATTGCCTGCCTGACCGCTCCCTATAGAACTGAAAGATGCTTCAGTCTTATATTCATAGCCGCTTCCGTCACGGTCATCGTCAACATAAAGCTTAACGGTCGTACCGTCTATCTCTACTCTCAACCTGTACCATCTGTCTGCATCAATTATATCTGACAGCGTTCCCACAGTATTTAGATTCCCGTTGTAATAACCAATTTGCCATAAATCCGGTCCCGGCACCCCTCTGGCGTACTTGAAGTCATTCGGACCCTGATAATCAAATATGATTAAGGCGTTTTTGTAATATCCGTCAGTCTGCATGTAGATGTCTGATTCTATGAACATGGACGTGGCAGTTACAGAACCGTTGAGAGTTATTATGCCCATATACCCGGTTGTATCATGACCGTCAGATTCAGTGCCATTCCACAGCCATGTGCCGGAGACAACAGTCCATTCAGTGTCCGGTGTACCCGTGTTACAGTCATCATCTGTTCCATTGCCGGGAATCTCCGTCATTCCCGGATTAATGGACGCATTGCTGTCATCGCAGTCCGCCTCTGAGGTATACCCGTCGCCGTCACAATCATAATGGATATCAAAATTATCGAACTGGACATGTGCAAAAGTTACCGCCAAACCTATCGTTCCGTTTCCGATTGCATGAGCCGGGTCAAATGTAGCTTGCACCTTTTGATCGAATTCTCCACTATCTCTCTCCTTTGCAGATAAAGTGACCGTGTCTCCATTGATTACTACTCTCATGCGGTACCAGTCACCTCTAACTACCCATTCAGCATAATCAGTAGGATCGTACTGAGCTATTGTAGATCGAATGCCATCATCATAATAGCCTATCCCCCATCGAGTACCTGATGCCTTTATAAACACATATTTATAATTATTATCGTCTACATAATCAAAGATGATATAAGCTATATCTTCTTCAAATCGTTCGATATTGAAATCCACTTCTATTGTTGTATTACTTTCTGTATTTTGAGACAGTGTTGTAATTGAATTAGCCCATGTGTCAACGGATCCGTTATACGTGCCACTAATAAAATCCCAGGTTCCTGATTCGCCATCCCATCCGTTGATGTTTCCATTTTCAAAATCATCGGAGAAACTGCCGCACGAACCATCCGGCGTGTCCGGATTACAGTCATCGTCTATTCCATTGCCGGGGACCTCTGTCATTCCCGGGTTAATAGCCGCATTGCTGTCATCGCAGTCTGCCTCTGAGGTATACCCGTCGCCGTCACAATCATAATGGATATCGAAGTTATCGAATTGGACATGTGCATAAGTCACCGCCAAACCTATCGTTCCGTTTCCGATTGCATGAGCCGGGTCAAATGTAGCTTGTACCTTTTGATCGAATTCTCCACTACCTCTCTCCTTTGCAGATAGAGTGACCGTGTCTCCATTGATTACTACTCTCATGCGGTACCAATCACCTCTACTTACATAATCAGCATTATTTTGAGCTATAGAGTTAATACCACCGTCATAATAGCCGATTCCCCATCGAGTACCCGATGCCTTTATAAACACATATTTATAATTATTATCGTCTACATAATCAAAGATGATATAAGCTATATCTTCTTCAAATCGCTCGATATTGAAATCCACTTCTATTGTTGTATTGCTTTCTGTATTTTGAGGCAGTGTTGTAATTGCTGTAGCCCATGTGCCAACAGATCCATTATACGTGCCACTAATAAAATCCCAGGCTCCTGATTCGCCATCCCATCCGTTCATGTTTCCATTTTCAAAATCATCGGAGAAACTGCCGCACGAACCATCCGGCGTGTCCGGATTACAGTCATCGTCTATTCCATTGCCGGGGACCTCTGTCATTCCCGGATTAATAGACGCATTGCTGTCATTGCAGTCACTATAAGCTGTATAATTGTCTCTATCAAGGTCATTTGCAGAATCAGGAGTTAATGGCCCCAGATATTGTAAACACGAATAGCAGTCGACAATACCATCGCCATCTGTATCAAAATTTTGTTTCTCAGAATACCTTTCTTTGCTATCAATATTACTATTAAGCCCATCGGTAACGATAGTAACTTTCCCACGATTATCATCATCTCCATGAAAGGTAAGGCCACTTGGAACAACACCTGCAGATTCATTAATAAAGTAGTTGCCGGTAATTGTGTCATCTGTAAATACGAATGATACATTTGATGAATCGCCTAAGTTGGCTGTAATGTCTACACCGCCACCAGCAAACTTCCAGAAATTTTTATAGCCGGGAGGTGCTGTATCAATGCAGGAGTTGTTATCGGTAATAAAATTTGAACGGGAAGAATAGTTGAAAATTGAATTATCATTTGCAAGAATTGTGACTCCCTTGTCGTTGTTTGTAATGATGTTGTTTTCCATTGTGACATTAAACCAACCGCTATCCGTAACAGGAGAGGATTGATATCGCACAAAGAATAATGCGGCCATACACCCGCCGCTGTGCCCTGTGTTACCGATGAATGAATTGCCTGCAATATTTGCATCAATTTCAACACCGGTATTTGAATCATTCCAGAAAACAACAGCTCCTCCTTCATCTGCTTTATTGCCCAACATAACATTGTTTTTCATTTCTACAGTAAGTTTCCTATTGTCTCTTGCTGTGCGAAAGGTTGCAACGCTTCCGTCATTGTCAACCCAATTGTCTTCAAATGTATTCTCCTCCAATGTTATATCAACATCTTCAAGTAGCACTTTAACCCCTAAGCCGCCACCATCAGCAGGCCATGTCCTGACTTGATTCTCTCTAATAATAGTATTTCTAAGTGTAAAATCCACCTTGCCGTTGTCAACACATGTTATATTGCCACTGACCTCTATTGCGTTCCCACAAGTTGCGATGTATATTCCACCACCATAATTCCCAATCTGACCATCACCAGGTCTAACCAGCCCATTCTGTATAGTCAAATTCTCTACAATCAAGTTCAAATTATCATATCTGGGAAAAACACTAAGCAATCTGGTGCGAGATAAATTCTCTATACCACTGCCAATGTAGTTACTCATTGCAAAGTCATCAAAATAAACAGTACTTCCTTCCCCTCCTAGTCCCGGCCAACGAAGTCTTCCAGGTAATCCATCGCTAAATGTATAGTTTAATTCTGATTGTCCATCTATCTCCAAAACAACTGTTAAATCAATAACTTTTACTTTCAGGTGATACCATTTATCAGCTTCTATTGAGGCCCCCATTTCAGCTAAGACGGTTCTGGTATCAGTAGTTAGGTCCACTCTTTCTATGGTCCATCGACCTGCATCTCCTGCGCCGGCCCAGTAGAGTATTCCATTATATGCGTCATGGGCAAATGTTATAAAAAAATTTCTCTCACCTGTTTCCAGAACTTTTGCATTGACCTCTATTTCCTTATTCCATTTCACAGCCCAGTCTAACTCGGAATAATCTATTGTGCCCTCAGACCCCGTCATCCTGTAGACTTCATTGCCACTATCACTAATTACTTCCCATGCTTCATCATCCGGTCTATTTCTCGTATACCATCTGTAATCAATATCAAATGTGAGAGGGAAATTAGTATGAGTATCAATCTCCCAACTACTGGCCGGATCTTTATGGTATTGCAAACATGTATTGGTATCATCTCTTACAAAACAAAGACATTGTCCTGTTGGATTGCTAACAGGATCGTAGACATCGCTGTCACAGGGTACATGAAAGTCCTTATAGCCATCTAACACAACATCTTCCGGATTGTCGGTCTCGCCCTCGATTGTTAATTTTTTGCAGGGAACACTGGTACCTGCGATATCACAGCCTGGATCAGAAGTGCCCCCGATTGTTGAAATGTTTATATTTTCATAGTAGGTGCCTGGAGCTACTCTTATAGTATCACCGCTTTCAGCAGCATCAACCGCGGATTGTATTGTTGGATGTTCTATAGACGGTACATGGAGGATATTATTTGCATCATAGACTGAAACAAAACCATGCCATTTGCCATCGCTATCCTGATATGCTCCTGTTAATTGACCCGAATTATTAATACCGGAAAGATAGGTTCGCTGTGCAGCTGTAACACTAAAGGATATATAGTTAGTTCCATCATAAATAAAGCCATGTTGGCCTGAGTATTCTCCTACAACAATCCCCTGGTCATTAATTCCCATGATCCTTGTTGGATATATATTGCCGCTTTCATCTGTGAAATCTATCGTCGTAATTGTTGCACCATAATCGTCAGTGAGGAACCCGTGGTTATCATATTTCCCGACAATAACATTTGCATTATTAATGTCATAGGCTACGGTGATTGAAGATCCATTAACCATTATCGCTGTAAAATTATCCCCATCCTTAAAAAACCCAGTCTCGGTATTTGCTGTGTCTACCGTATATGAGCCTACAACGTTATTGGAATCGTTTATTCCATACGAAAAGGTATGCGATACTTCCGGGAAATCGACATCAAAAGTAGTATATGAGCTTCCGTTATATATGAAGCCGTGTCTTACTATATCTGAGTCAGTGTAGTATCCTGTGATATAGCCTGTATCATTAATGTCGTAGCCCCTTGTTGCACTTCCGGCAATTGCGTCAGGATGGTTCAGTTCAGTATAGTTTGACCCATTATAAAAAAATCCATGCTGATTGGCATTATTATTATCTTGATGATAACCTGAGATAATATTGGAGTTGTTGATTCCCCATGCAAATGTTCGGTCTGCGCCCGGATAATCAAGGGTTGTAATACTGTATTCAGCATCAGCATGAACAGGTACTATTAATAACAATGTAATGATTGTAAGTGTTGATAAGAATGTTTTAAATCTCATCTTTTCCTCCCTTTTAATCTGTTTTTTTAATGATTTTTGTTTCAGGTTTGTAAGGGAAGATAGAGCAACTTCTGTGCCTGTATTGCTCTTGTGATGATTCTTGATTGAAAACAATGTATTACCCCCTTTGTTATCAGGGTGACGGGTTTCACGAAGGGTGCGAAATATTTAACAGGTCTCCAAAGTTTTACTTGGTAAGCAAATGGAAAATAAGTATACTACTGATCCTGCAACTTCTTTTGAAAGTCAAAAAAAGAGCAGGGGTATCCTATACGTTCTTTTCAGATTTCTTTAAACGCTTGTTCAGGGTCTGCCGCGACATGCCGAGCATGGTTGCTGCTATGCCCTGGTTGCCGTCAGCCCTTTTCATCGCTTCTGAAATCATCTCATTCTCGATCTCCTTTATTGTTGGAAAGCGGCCTGTAATTTCAGATGAATTGCAAGGTAAGGCTGATACGGTCTCTACGGATTCTTTGTTGTGAGCAATAAACTGCTTGAAACTCTTCATTGATAGGATGCCGGATGTGTGCTGTGCCAGTGCATCATAGACCATTGCCTGAAGCTCGCGTACATTCCCAGGGAAGTCGTAAGTGTTAAGCAGGGTAACAAGTTCATCTGGCTGGGAGGGTGTTTTCTTTGATAATGATTCTGATGCCTGCTGAATGAAATGATTAAGCAGAATAGAGATATCTTCAGCCCTTTCACGTAACGGCGGAACTGTAATAGTATGAGTGCAGAGGCGGTAGTACAGGTCTTTGCGAAAATTATTTTCGATAATCTCCTGTTTAAGTTCCTTATTTGTTGCAACTATGATCCGCACATTGCTTTTCTCCGGTATGTCAGAACCGAGTGGATAATACTGCTGTTTCTCGAGCAGCCGTAATAGCTTGAGCTGGGACTGCTCGCTCAGGTCGCCGATTTCATCAAGGAGTATCATCCCGCCTGAAGCCTGGGCAATGAGCCCCTGCCTGTCCCTGTCCGCGCCGGTATAAGCGCCCCTCTTATGCCCGAAAAGAGTATCGGAGAACATGGTATCATCCAGGCCGGCCACATTCACAGTTATATATCCGCCTTCAAGCCCGCTTGCATTATAAATTGAGTGTGCTATCAATTCTTTGCCCGTCCCGGTCTCCCCGCATATGCATATCGGTCTCTCTGTTTTCACAACGGCCTCGACATAGCGGAAAATGGAAAACATCTTTTTATTTTGTGTGATTATTCCTGAAAAAGAGTCTCTATGTTCAAGGTCTTCACTAAGGAGCTGCCGGCTCAGATATGAGACTTCATCCTGCAGGTCCCTTAATTCAACGGCCTTATGTATGCTCGAAATAAAGCGGCTCCGTTCCACCGGTTTTAAAAGGTAATCGCCTGCACCGTTTTTCATGCACTCAATTGCAATTTCGATGTCGTCGTTTGCGGTAGCGACGATGACAGGAACCTGAGGATGTTCCTGCCGGATTTCCGGCAGAAGTTCGTCCCCGCTGATATGCGGCATTGTAAGGTCGAGAACAACTGCTGCAAAATTATTTTCTGCCATAACAGTCATTACTTTCCTGCTGTCCTTCTCTGTTACTATGTTCACCATTCCCGCTGAGCGGAGTATGAGTTCATAATTTATCAGTACCTGTTCATCGTCATCAACGAGAAGGACTTTATGGTTGCTGTTAATCATAGTGTCCGGCCTTTCTTTTTTAGGGAATATCCTGTTGTTTATATACCGGCAGCTTTATACAGGCAATAGTGCCTTTCCCTGGAGATGATCTGAAATCTATGGAGCCCTTATGCTCTTTTATTATTGCATGAGATATTGAAAGGCCCAATCCTGTCCCGCCGGAATCAAGCTTTGTAGTGAAAAAAGGCTCAGTTATCTTGCCGAGAATATCTTTTGGAATACCGGTCCCTTCATCAGTTACTTCTATCGCGACAGTCCCGTTAATCTTTTTTGTGGAAATATTAACTCTGCATTTCTTGTTCGGGAGAGCCTGCAATGAATTAATGAGAAGATTTATGACAACCTGTTCTATCTGCTGAGGACTTCCGGTAACATCGGGCAGGTTATCACTGCAATGTATGTTGAAATTCTCCGTAAATTTCTTTATCTGCGGAGTGAGGATGGAGTGAGCATCTGTAATAACCTTATTCAGGTCAACTTTTCCGTTTAAGCTGGTTCTTTCAGGTTTTGAGAAGTTTTTCAGATTGCTTAC
>PJEL010005019.1_pt1 | contig 10732 bp, 13 predicted proteins | sample 1853271 | NCBI WGS metagenome assembly PJEL01 (sample SAMN08108733, study PRJNA415343) | Invertebrate metagenome, whole genome shotgun sequencing project. | host: Globobulimina | place: Sweden: Gullmar Fjord | collected 2015-08 | reverse complement strand
CTTGGTAAGGACTGGTAATTAACGAATACACTATTTGTGTGTGTGACTGCTGTGCTGTATACCTTCAGTGGAACCCCAGTACAGTGGTTGGCGGTGGGAAGAGTCCGTATCTCACGATCGAGATACGCTCACCGCGACAGTTAGGGTTAGGGTTAGGGTTAGGGTTAGGGTTAGGATTAAGGTTAGGATTGTTGAGGAGCTTATGAGATGAACTCGATCGTACATTACATATGTTTTGTGATGTGTTTGTGTGTTAGCTCATATCCCTTAGATAGTATAAAGATACATATACACGATTGTGCGTGAGTACACCGATTAAAGTGTACACCTATTTGTGGTTTACTAGGGGTAATTTAGCACGCTGAGAACTATTAGAATCAATAAAACATCAATGTCTTGTTTTACACCACGCTATCTTGCTATCTCGAGAATTACTACTCCCCCGTTTTGCCAGAGCGCTACACACTGCTCCTACGCCTATACCCTGTCACCTAACAAGGATTAGGGGGAGAGTGCAACTACATGAAGAGAATCCTAGAGGTATCAACTGTCAACGAAAATCCCCCATGGGCTGTCAGGGGGTCTAGTTAAAAAACAGATGGAATCTATCAGACTGTCGCCAACTGTCACCAACTATCACCAACCCTATCAGACTATTTACCCACTCACTTACCCCGATCACAACTATGAATCATATAAGGGCCGGGTAGAGTTTTCAATAATCTCGTTCAGATTAAGCTCAAGCTGGTATAAGTTGACCCCCTTACCCCGGTCACAACCGGTAATCATCACATAAATAAGTGCTGGGTAGAGTAGAGTTCTCAACAATCCTGTTAAGGTTAAGCTGGCACAACTTGACAAAAACAACTGAAACTGCATTTTTGACAGTTGAGTGACAGTTGGACAGTTAAGTTCCAAATGAGACAGCAGCCCACTGTCATGAGACAGTGACAGTGGACTGACAACAGTTGATCAATGGGGGCTGACAGTGGACAGTTGACACCTCTAATTGCAATAACAACGCACTGAGCCTTTACTAAGTCGGTTTTTAAAACCGACTTAGTAAACCGATACTAATTTCAATGCGTGCAGCTAAACATCATGGAGAAGAGTGTACCTGGTATAAGCTGTCGAGGGGTCCTTCCTCTGCCTGCAGGTTAGATAAGTGGAGTTATTTAGCCCTGGAGGTGAGTATAGATGAAACTCCGATTGAAAACGGTATTCTCATCGTGAAGATAATGAGAAAATGGAATAACCCAGATTAGTAGTGCCCCAGCCCTCATCTTGGCCTGTTCTTGCCCGCATAGCGTAGATATCAGGTTACTAGTGGTTGAAGTCGGAAAACAGCGATATTTGAAATTTGGTGTGAAGCTTAGGCTGAAAGAGCTTTCCTAGTTGTGCAAGGATGTTTATTGAGTACTTTAGGGCTTGAAGAAAGGGGTTAATCGATTCGTTTGAAGAGAAATTGGGTGCTGACGAACCGGGCCCGGGAAAATAGTTGTGTTATTTCTGTGCTGTTTCTACAAACGATAAGAAAAAATAGAAAGAAAGTGAGCCCTAAATCGATCCGTTGGAAGATAAAGCAGGTGCCCAGCAGCCAAGAATGATGTAGTTGCGTTATTTTTGTGTTGTTCCTATTCTAAAAATGATTAAAAAAAGAAAGCATTCCAGATTTTCGTGGAATGTGCTAATTTCCATCCCCTGATGAGCGGCTCCAAAATACATTACAGTTATTTCTTTTGTACATGCATTTGGGCTCCGCAAGGTGACTACAAAGCTGTCATCGAAGCAGCAGCACTAATGGATGATGCAGCAACAGCGTTGCGAAAGCAGCGGCAATTGCAGATGGAGGAGAAGCGGAAACGTTTGGAAGAACTACGTCAGAGGCGAAAAGACAAGCAGCAACGCCCTCAATATTCCTTTCAGTCGTCTTCCAATCCGCCATCATCACTAACAAAGCAGCATGCAGAAGGTAAATTGTATTAAAACAGATTGTTGTTGCCGTGAATCACTGGTATTTGCCTTCAATGTTCAACGGATTGAGTACCCCTTTCAATTGCACCACCTTCTCAAGAACAAGGTGATCTGGATGCAGTAATTCAGGATCTGCTAGGCAAAGACCACCCAGCAAAGGACGGGGAACAGATCTACACTAGAACTGGTAAGGGAACCCCCCTCGCACATATTCAGCACAACAGCGTAGACATGTGTACCAAGAGATAAACCCACTCACATTGTGACAATGTAATAATCTACTGCTTGAATACAATTATATATTACCACTGACGAGCCGTTTAGTTACATGAGTTGTGAAGGAAGGAGTTTCGATTGAGGTTGGATGTACAGTAGCTAGCTGACTGCACCTGCCAACCGTCCATAACTGCTTGCTTGTACGTCGCCTTTCATCAATACAGGTGAAGAGACGCGAGAAGTGTCGCAAACGCCGCTTCAACCTGATGTTTTGCCCAGAACCGTGGAACTTTCAAAATCAGGATTAATTGGGTTGGTCCATGCGAATCACGCAAAGCCTGAATTTTATGATAAGGAATGCCAAACGGAACAGCAGAGTGGTGGTGATTATCTTTCTTCAGAGGAAGACGGCGATAGTGATAAGGAAGAGCTGCAAGGGCGGGATGACAATCAGAGCAGGTAATGTAATACTGTATGGACGACTGATCAATACTAATGTACTGATCATCGGAGGGAAACAGTGGTTATTCATGTTGATGCTGCCATTACCGTCTCAGGAGGCTTTCAACCGGGAGTAGTCTTGCAAGAAGATGTCTCGCAGATTCTGCCAGCAATGTGCTAACAACCTGCAGCAGCTTTGAAGCAGAAGAATCAGGTGGTTTAAGAAATGGTTCAAGCAGTACTACCATGAATGGTGTAAAGGAACTTACGGAGGGTGATAAAGATACCATTCTGTGCTCTGAAGAATTTAAATTGTTTTTGGGTGATACGGCTAGAGTGCTTGAACGTGCCTTAAATGAAAGGAGCGTGTTCGATATATTACTGGACTACAGGTTTTCATCTTTCCAACTGCCCATTGGTTCTTAACCCCTGCAGCAACAGCCTCTTCCTTTCTATTACTGACATGAACAACCTAAACCTATTGAAGAGTAAATGATGACGACAACGAAGATGAGGAATCTACACCCCCCCGCACTGGAGGTGAGAAGATAGAGGATCATTTTAGTGTAGCAGCAGCAGGAGTGAAACATATTTAGCAGCGACTCACATTTCCGAGCTTCTATGGCGACCATTGAGCCATTATTATCTGCACTGCCCCACATTGTCTGTCCACACGTAAATAATTCTGGCTTACCTTTTCTTTGTACCCATCCGTTAACTTCAGGCATGCGTCGTGTACATCATGCTCATGATAGGCACTGGTATACCGCTTGTGGCTACTAAATATATAATGTTTCACATGACTTTTATACTGGACTAAAAAATTATTGCTGCTGGTTTCCTTGAAATTTCCTTGAAACTTTCTCGAATGTTCTTTAGGAGTGCCAATCGATCTGCAACTGATATGGTGATAAAGAATTTAGGGCATCTCTATACCCCTTGAGTGAACATGATCTACCTCGAAGCCAGCCATAGCTACACACAAATATTTAAGCGTCATCCTAACTCATTCTGTTGTTCCAGCACTGGTCTCCGCACCATGCTGAGCACTTCCTTGCATCATACGGAGCTCCGGGGGGAGGACTGGGAGGAAGAGGGTGTGGGGATCTTTCGTCTGCTTTGTCTTTTAGACGAGGAAGGGATGGTAGTAGCAGCGATGATCCTGATGGTGTCGTTCTAGTATGGGTAAGAAATTCAAAATCAATCATCCATAGCACTTCACGGCGGTTTGGGGAGACCAAATGAATCGAACGGATGGACTCTTTCATCATTGTAGGGTACAATTTCAGGGACGATAATTTACTTGATAGATGACGACTAATTTTTGAACACGCCGCCACATTTCTGAAGTCTCTGGCATCTGAGGAGTGCCCTGAGTTTATCTTTCATGCCCAGGTATGATGAATCCTACATGTTTTATGACTTCTTGATCACTGCGCCTGCTTTTTAGGACCCGTTGTGGGTCTCGTAATAATGCTACTTTGAGTTGGTGTTTGTAGGTTGTTCTGTGGAGCAGTGTGTGCCTATGTGTTGTATTGTAATAGCATGTCACCGGTGGTAAGCACGACGTGACTGGCCCCCTGACTCCATTTCTTCTAATTTTAAAGAGCCCTGTACTGGCAGCCAAGTTCCACACATTTGATCGACATCTTATTGCTGGTGGGACGTATCTAGGGGAGGTATGTTAACAAGGATACATACAAATGTGCAAATGGGGTTGTGCTGTTGGCACAGCCTGCCTCTCATCTCACATTTGATGGACGCGTGCAGGTTTTGCTTTGGGATACACGTGCTAAGTCATTTCCTGCACAGCGAACGCGCTTGGTGGCCGGTGGGGGGCACACGTACCCTGTGTATAGTTTACAAATTGTTGGTGAGTGAACGAATGAATGATTTCATTGATGTAATGCCAAATGATGGGGTTTGCATTACAAGGTGGTGGTCATTATATATGTATATGGTGAGTGAGGATGTAATAGGGCCCCTGGATTGTTGTTGGTGGCTGCTGAATTTGTCATGTTGATGTTTGCCATTGGTAAGGTTGAAGTGAAATATTTGTTGTTTGTAGCACGCAATTTGGTCGCGAGTGTCCCAGAAAGGATGGTGGTGGTCGGTCATGTGAATCATGAATACTTAAATGGGCTTCGATAAGGACTGTAAGATGAGTTATGCCAAGTGTTGCGCCGCCTTTGTCTGGTCTATTGCTGTGCTCTTAGGTACAAGCTCCACACACACGATAGTGACGGCCAGCACTGATGGAAAGGTAGCTTTTATAGTAGGGTAGATCAGTCTGTACGTGGAATCTACAACTGGACTGATACGTGTGGTATCTATCTGTACACTGCAGGTGGCCTGGTGGGATCCAAGACAGCTTGACAAGCCCATGGAGGTGAGAGTGTTAGTAGTACCAGTTGGCAGTTAGCAATTTGGTTAGTATTTAATGTCAATTCTCCTTTGTTCTCCACAGAGCATACTAGTAGTGGCACCTTCAGATGAATTTAGCAAATGCAGGCCAAATGCTCATCACCAGACAATGTCTTCGGTGACAACATCACCAGTTGCCATTACTTGCATGGACTTTGGGGGTGGGACAGGGGCTTACACTGATAGCGATGCAGAAGTGATGGTCCTGGGGTCTGAGAGCGGTGACTTGTACATGCTTCCTACACGAGGTTGTTATGGCAGAGATGATGTTTTGGAGGCTAGGCTATCAATCGTGGCAAGAACTCCCTAACCCCAAATGGTGTTTGCTTGCTCCTCAGCACGCCATTGCAAGGACATACAGCGGCTGTCTGGACACTTTGGGATGATCACTTCAGTTGCTTTCCACCCTTCTTCCTCTTCTTCATCATCAAGCCTACTCAGTGGGCTTATGGTTTCAAGCTCAGTAGACTGGACGACTCAGTTATGGCACAAGAGTCATAGGTATAGTGAACCCTCAGCAGCACCAGAGTTCAAGGTGGTTGGTCTAAATGAAATGTCTGCTGGTCCTCTCACTTCCATGCCTCCTGCTCTCCTTGCATTTCGCACTACCACTCACATTCCATACACTGTGTATCTTTAATGATGAGATCTTGTTGAGTTTTGTATTTTTGTATTTTTGCTCCCCCAACTCGGGCTGCCGCTTACTCTTTGGACTTTCCTTCCTACTACGTGTTAAAATGAACACTGCAGTGGGCGTAGTGGTACTCGTGCTCTTGCTACACTTTCTAGTGGAAGGTAGCTGCTCTAATCGTGTCAGACCATCGCAAAAAAGAAGTTCGACAGATTCAAGCCTGCATATAGTTCGTTCATTAAAATCTGATACTGATACTGATACTAATAACACTTAGGTATGATTATGTATGTTCTGCTCAGTGGTCTCCGGGACGCCCTGCCTTGCTGGCCGTAGGTAAGATATGAGATTTCCTCTACCGAATGTCTGTAAGCCTGTGTCATAGTTAGTTGAAAAACAGGAGATGTGGATATTGGTGGATAAGTGAACTTTCTTGTAGTGTATCATCCTACATTTCATCAACAGAGTATGTGGGGATGGGGCAGCAGCATGAAAAAACGGCTTACGTGAATGGTTTACATAGGACATAAATCACATTGCCCTGCTGCTCTTTTTTGTCGTTCAGGCAACTCTACAGGTGATATTGATATGTGGGATTTGCTGTATAGTATGAAGGAGCCACTCGTTAGTGTGGTGCAGGAGAGCAAGACCCTCACTGGACTGGCCTGGTGCGTTTAGAGAGCTAGCATTAGAAAGAAGCAGCTTTGCGTATTTGTGTCAAGGATGGGGTGGTGGAACAGGACCAGATATAATGCTGCTTCTTAGCAGTTGCAATGTCGTCGTTGAGTTCCCCCTCTACTATGTGGTGCCAACGCTATATTCTGATATATTAATGTATCGCCATTGACCCTGAGCGGGGTCACACGTATCCCTATCACTCTGCCTCACCGCACTATGTGCTGCCTGAAACGTTGACCACCAGATTTGCCGTGCTCCTTCCTCAGGTCAGAAGATGGGCGGTGCATTGTGGCTGGGGACAATTTAGGAGCCCTTCACATTTATGTTGTTCCACAGGAGGTATTCAAGATAGAATGCATGCCCCCATATTATTTGCCAAACATGAGGCAACAACAAATCTTAATCTGTGCTGCTTTATACTCCTCTAGGTGGTTATGCCACAACAGGATGAGGAATCCAAGCTTGATCACCTACTTTGGGGGCTTGTGGCTCCTCAGAGCACCGGAGACAAGTTGTAATTTATATATATATCATATTATTCCTCTGGCAGTAACGGGTTTTATAACAGTCATTCTATTACACCTGACAGTTAATTAGACCAATTACTTTTTCTTCCTATAGGTACCCACCCGTTGACCATAAAAAAAAAAGTTCTAATGATACAGGATGAGTCCACAGATTTCTTGACTCTTACACATTTCGTATAGAATTGAGTGGTGCCATGAGAAGGATTGAGATCGATCTATCGGGTTGCACTACCAACTGGTGGAAGCCTCGTCCATTTTTAGTAACTATTTGAAACAGATGTTTTATGCTTCTTGGCAGCAACGCAGGCGGCTTCTGGAGATGGTGCTATAAATGGATCAGTATCAGCAAGCCTCGGCAAGAGCTTCTCGTATACACCGATCCCTTCAATGAACACAGACTCATCAATGTATTCATTGTGTTCATGCAGCAGGATTGGAGAACGTCTCATAGGCGAAAATCCAAAAGCAGGGATGCCCAGTTCCCTCACAAACCTAGAATCAGTTGCGGCAGGGAAAATTTCAACTTCTATTTTGTGTCCCATTTCCTCCATTGAGTCCAAGAAGGTACCCCAGAAAGGGTTTTCCTCGCGATCTGTGCTTGACACACAGTGTGGTTTGAGAGAGGGGCTACACTCGGGTATAAACCCCCATTTGACACCATCAGAGCACCATTCATTTAGTAAATCACTTAAGTCTTTAACTGACATGTTTGTTGGGATCCTTACGTCAACGCCGGCCTTTGCCACAGTTGGTATAGTATTAGCTGCGAAACGCTCCATCTTTTCATCCATGAAAAAGCCACTCTTCAGCATCGTAATGTTCAATGTAACCACATCACCCAGCTTCTTGGATGACGCATGAGCACAACCACCCTCAATGCCAAGTTTCTTTCTCTGCTCTTCCCGGAAGGCAAGTGCTTTCTGGCAAACCTCAATCAATTTGGGCACTGCGGTGTTTTCAACAAATTTAGATCCATGACCAGTTGGCCCAGTAGCCTCTATACAAAGCCAACAAGGTTTCCTCTCGCCTTGAAATACTGTGAACACTTCCCCAGTGTTAGCTAGTCCTTCATCTAGCACTAAACCCACAGGCTGCATACGTTCCCACTGTGGAGAGTCAAGGAGCTTCCTCATACCATCACCACCACCAATCTCTTCATCTGGGACAAATGTCAGGTGGATAGTACGACGTGGGGCCCAGCCCCTCTCTAGACCCCTGGCAAGCGCTACTACATATTGGATAAGGACACATTTCATATCCTGTGTTCCACGACCATAGATACGCCCCTCATTTGTTTTAACAGCCTCAAACGGGTTAACATCCCAATGCTCCTCTGCGACTGGTACCACATCGTAATGCCCATTGAGTACAATGCATGGAAGGCTCGGTTCTGTTCCAAAGATAGACCCAATGACTATGGGTTTGTTCTGAACCGGCTCAATGATTTCACAAGCAAATACACCACCTTTCCCACCCTGTAGTTGGTTGGTAAGTGTGCGTTTCAACCAGTTTGCCGCCTCCTTGTAGGACCCCTGTTGTACGAATTTCACACCAAAAAAATGAAACGATGGTGAAAGGCAAGATCAACCGCAGATGATTTCATCAGGATAGTACTGCTCCAGGCCTTTCCCACAGTACGAAATATAGCAACAAAACCAAACACCAGCATCAGCCGAACAAGACCAAACAGCACCAATCAGTAGCAATGAGCTACAAATATAATCCTATCATAACCTTAGTCCTAACTCTAAACCGTAACCTTAACCCTAACTTTAACCCTAACCCTAACCCTAACCCAAAAACTCAAACCCTAAAAGCCTAAACTCCTAATACCTTAACCCTTGACTTCAGTCACAATCCAAAATCCGAACCCATAACACTCATATTCAGCAGCTTTATACAGCAAATAGCGATCTCAATGACAACTTCTCGCCAGCGACGGGGCTGCCCCAACCCTCAGAATGCAACACTAACTCCAACACGCCCCCCCCTAACCCTAACCCTAAATCCTAACGTGACTCACTTTGGGTCCCTCCCCTGAAATGGTCTTGAATCTAAGAAATTCCCGGAAGAGTGCCACAGCGCCCTCATCACTCGTAACGCTGGAGCTCACACCATTAGGTAACGTTGCATCGACTGTGCTTTCCATTGTCACATGAATTGTCACAACTGGTGAGTTAGGGTTTGGCCGGCGGCAGCTCTAGTTAGGGTTAGTGTAAGAATGAACGTGCTACTTCAACTAATCTTACACCTACGGTGTGGTGTGTACATCACTTCAGTTTTGTTAATAATGACATTTTCATTTGCATTTTCGTGGTCGCTCGTAGTGTTCTATAACACCGCTTCAAGTAGCGTCTGTGGCTGGTGATCATGGTGGTGGTGCTCTAATAGGGGCTGCTAGTATTAATTGGACTACTTGCACTACTCCACTACTCCCAACATCAAGTGGAGTAGCAAGGTCATTACTGCACTAGGTAAACATGCTAGTGGTGCTCCTGCTGCTGTGGTGCACTTTCCACCACAGCTAGGAGCCCTTGCAATATGCACAGCACAAAGCATTTAATTTAACCATCACAGACCCCATCGGAATCGTATGAATAAATGGTACGGTGGTGTTTGATCTGCAGCCCTTAGTAGCGCATCTGTGCACTGGATACTACTTCTGGATAGATGCCCATCTCATTCCGTCTCTGAAAATGAATTCAAGGCTGAAGAAGGAGGAAGCACCTGACGTTTTAATTGTAATTCTTGGACAATAGTAACAGGCAAGGCGTACACGGGGTCAATCTTGGCGTAGCCCTCTTCAGTCCGGAGTTTCCCTAGAAGACTCAAACCCGCAACACCAAAGAAGGTGTGAAACACGTCGGAGACATGGCCTGGGCGTTCAGCAATTCCACCACACTCGTCGTCTTGACATTCCAATATAAACCTTGCCAGTTTGTCACCATCCAACCACTCCATTTTCCCGAGAATAGACAGAGCACTCAAAATCCACCATGAATAGCAAACATCCGCTTGCTTTTCAGGCCGACCATTGAGCCCTCCAGAATCACACTGCCTTTCTGCCAGCCACCAACCAAGAAGGGCATCGTCGACTAGATCTAATCGACCTGCAATTGACAAGGCACCAACACAAGTAAAGACTTGTCCAGCATGAGATTCCGCACCTGGAACGCACCCAAATCCTCCATCAAAATTCTTGCATGCGGCTACAAACTCGGCCGCCTTTGCAACATCAACTTCATGAAGCCGGCCCAGAATAGAGAGGCTAGCTAGTGCACAGTATGAGAACCTTGTATCCACCTCTCCCCACTGATCACCCCAGAACGACCCATCTGGCTGCTGCAACCTTGCGACGTACCCAACAACATCTGTACCCAAGGCACAGTCCATCACTCTTCCCAACTCGCCAAGCAGCACCAGTGACTGTAGTGCAGAAAGCTTGCAAACGAGATGTTGATCATGGCCAGGGCTAGCGCTGAACCCACCTCCCTGGCACTAAGGGGTTGTTTCAAAAAAAATACGTACGGGTAGGGGAAGATAACAAAACAAATGATCATTAACGGGGTGTTCGTGCATTTTAAAAGCATGCTTGACTAAATATACCCAGCACCCATCCATTCCCACACACACACAAGTGACGAAACACCACCTTATCCATCTCTTTGTTAGTGTGAGAACACAACCCTAACTCCTCAACAGGTTTTTCCAATCCCTTCACACAAAAAATTGATAAAGATAACGGAGTAATATGACCTGGCATGACATGATCCAATCTGCAATCTCACTCCCTGGAACAGCCATATCTTTTTTCACGTTATTCCCGAGCAGGCTCATTGCT
>PJEL010005018.1_pt1 | contig 10733 bp, 4 predicted proteins | sample 1853271 | NCBI WGS metagenome assembly PJEL01 (sample SAMN08108733, study PRJNA415343) | Invertebrate metagenome, whole genome shotgun sequencing project. | host: Globobulimina | place: Sweden: Gullmar Fjord | collected 2015-08 | reverse complement strand
CTGAGGAACTCAACTCTTATGCTGAAATCGATATGAGTGACAGTGATAGCGAAGAAGAGCGAGAGGAGATGAAAAAGAGACTAAAAAATGTCCTGATGACACCCCAGCCAAGCGCAAAAAAGCAAAAGGTTGCTGATGCACCTGCAACAGCACCGCCAAAGATTACCGCGGTCAAAACTCCTACAAATGAAAAAGAATACAAAGATGCTCTGAAGAAATTTTTGAAAGACAACGGTCCAACTAAATTAGCATCGCTTGGGTCTGCAGTCAAGAGGCCACCAAGTGTTCCAAAGCTCAAGAAATTCCTAGCATCACATGCTAGTGATTTTGGTTACAATACAAGTACAGACATAGTATCGCTATTGTAAAATGCTAGACATGTGTTCAGATATTCATGGTATGCTTGTCATAGAGATTGAGTAAGAATCGCATAGATTACGTCCCATCTTTACAATTAGAGACGGCTTCATTCCCTCCAAAGACTTGATATGTTGACCATCCAACGATGATGGTTCGTACTGACCCGATGGTTGCCCCAACCGCAACCAAGAGGGTAAATCCATAGATACCCCAAAGAAGGCGGTTGAAATTGCCTTGTACCATGAATACCTTTCTATAGCACGTAAAGGGAAAGTAGATTGCCAATGGAAAGTATGTCACCGCACCTACAAGTCCCGCAAATGCAGAGAAAAACGGCATGATGCAGGCAAGAAGGGTCATGAGCATTGAATACAATGAGCGAATCACAAGGCGATACCAAAATGGTAGTACGTATCCCTCATCGTTGAGTGGTACCTCTTCAACTGCAAATCCAGTATCAGCACTGTACATTTTGAACTTTTCCAAATGCAGCTTGGATGTAAATGACTTTTGATCAGTGTGTGACTTGTCCTCATGAACATGCATCATCTGCTGCATGAGAGAGGAACGACGACCTGGAAGGATCTCACCAGAGATGGTAGAGGACAACCTTTCTCCTATCGGTTCAAGCTTGATATGATCGAATCCATATATATTATGGTAATGCGTATCATGACTGGTCCCCTTTTCAAGGTTTGATTTTCTGGTCTCAAAAGGAGTTGGAGGCTGTGGCTGTGATTTTTTTTTCACAGCCACTTCTCCTGCACTACCTTCACCGCCCTCTTCTTGTTCTTCTTCCTCTTCTTCTTCGCCTTCAAGAATTGTTTCAGGTACCCCAGAAGCAGCCTGTTTAGCTTCCCTACGAAGCAACCACCACTTCACATGTGACTCAAGGGTATTAAACATTGCTTGTCCAAACACCTGATATGCTGTCAACATGTGCAGTAAAATAGCAATCTGAGCCAACAACAAGGCCCAATTTGGTCCACAAAACGAATCCAATATAATTGGCTGAACATCATTTCCAAGGGCAGCATATCCAGCAACAGAAATCATGAAATAAAAGACAAAGCAACCTGTGACAGAAAATGCACAAACTGTTTTCATCGTCCGAATAGCACTAGGAGGCTGTTTCAGGGTATCTTGAATTTCTGGTAGGATGAGACTGAAATTGAAAGCAAAGCCGATTGCACCCAACGCATTGAGTATATTGAATGCCTTGTTTGCAGGGCTTGAGGATTGCCCCCCAACAGTACCTTCATTATTGCTCGCATTTGCAAGACCCAGAATAAGTGCAATCAATGCATATATCAAGCTTCCAAGTGTACCAAGAACAGAAACCCACCAGGCTTCCTCAAGACTGGGAACCTGACTTAAGAATAACTCTGCTGCGCCGAAAAGAAGGGTCATCTTCCAAACCCCTCCATTCTGAGGCGCAAACGTTTGCTCCGAGTACTCCACTCCTTCATATTCGTACGCAATCTGAGCAATAGCAACGAGAGCACTAGCTCCTGTAATCGTATACGCAACCATTGTCAAGAAAATGTTGGCCAACTGGAACACAGATGCCCAGATAGCTTGTCTCTTGCCCAGAATGTGGTTCACTACATGGTGATATCGCCCATGCTCCACTCCGTTGACTTCATACAGCGATGCCAAAAGTATGGAAGACAGCATGGAAAAGAGATAGAATACAATGGTGAGAATGGGACCTGCCACCCAACCCAGCCAAGAGACAGAGTAGGGAAGAGCGAGGACACCAGCTCCAACCACAGCACAAAACACGTGCATCATGCACGTCATCATTGTACCTATAGTAAAAAACAATAGATGTATGAATCCTCCTGTTTTCCATCAGTCGTATGAACCACCTAGATTTCAGTCAGGTGACGGAAATCGACACAAGTATATGGACGAGGTTACATCCTCAGACGCACCAGTTTTATCATTCGGAATCCCAATTGAATCATTACGAGTCACAAAAGCTTGGGAAACCCCGGAACCCTTGCCGTCTATCGACATTATTGTATAGGCAAGGACGTCGCAGCAAAATGTCAGAGTTTACAAAAGTTCCCAAGGCGACTTTTCCAAAACGATTTGAGTTTACGTTGTGCTTTATATACTACTGTAATAATCAAACAAGCTCAGTGCCCATTTTGGTTGGTTTTCTCTGTCTACTTGCGTCATCATCCCCCAGCTGGGGAGTCTGCATTGCATGCAAGAGGAATGTACCACATATGATTGTGGTAAATCCAGTCAACTGTGTTATCAAATCCTTTTGTTCTTGCTGTTCTGGAAACATAATACTACTTGCTAGAATCGTCAATGTCGTAAACATGACATAATACATTGGAGTGACAATGGCAGTATTGAAGAGATCCAGAGCCTTGTTCAAGTAATTCATCTGTGTCATCACTGCCACAACCACAATGAACAGAAACATATATGTCTGTGTATATACTAGTTGATTGTTATTCTCTAGCAAGGTCATTTTTAATGCCATGCCGAGAGCTTTACAACTCACCACTGAGAGGGATCCCACGAGGGAGCAGATGGCAACATAGACTGCAACGTACGATTTCTGTACTTCGAGAGGGACTTTCCACACAAGTACGTACACAAGCCCCAGTGATATGCACACGTATGCCAAGAAATGGGGTTGCATGGCTAGGTTCCAGATATCTACGACTGATCCAAGATTTTTTTCTTCTGGAGCATGCAGGACAATGCCAACTGTGCCAGTGACACAGAGAATGCATCCTATAATACCAAATCTATTCAGTTTTTCCTTGAGAATGACATGAGCCAGGACAGCACTGACTAGTATACTCAGAGCACCAAGAGGTGTTACTATAATAGCAGGACTAAACGCATACGCAGCAAAGTTGGCAGCTTCCCCAAACACCATACAGAGCAACCCAGTCCACCACAACGGTTCTCGGAGATATGAGTATCCACCACTCCCAGCTCGAACCTGGCCCAGTTTGGATCCAGCTCGTCGTAATCCTTTCTTCTTTATGATGAACGATGCTCCTATGAATAACGAAGAGATTGACGCGAGAAACACACCGACTGACTGTTGGTTCGAACTGGCATCAACAGCCCCCATGAGTGATGCTTCTTGGGCAAGAATCTGTCTATTCATACGTGTGTTAGTGTATCATGATATTCATGTGGATTCCATCGTGCATGTGAAGGGCATTGTTGAGGTCTCGTTGTTCAACTGTAATTTTCCGCATGTGCTCGTAACGAGGATACATACATGTATATATTTGACCTTCTGTTACCTTTGAATGATGACAAAAATAGTATTTCAATACTATATGTGTTGAATTAATGGCCTATCGAGGCTATGCATGCACAGAGAAGACTGAATAGATAGAGACTACAGTCTCTCTCTTGTCTGCCTATATAGGCAGACATAATACGTATTACATACTCCATCCTTACCTCACGAGGTACCATCATGATGTTTGCAAGATCAAGAGACGTCGTGGTACCATCAATACTACGGCATCATCATCATATGATGCAAGCTTGCCTCCTCCTCCTCCTCCTCCACATGATGACTAGGCACAGCTGTCAAGCTCAATGCAGAGGACAAGCGTTGAAACGACATACGAGGGATACAACGAATGCATTCACATACTATCATTTAAAAATAACATGATATATATATATATAGAGTAGTTGTGTAGCATCAGAGGGAATTGATCACGTGAGTGGTTACGAGTAGGAAATTTGTGGTGGTAAAGACCATGAAGACAGAACAGGACGATAAAACGTCTGCTGTAGAGGCAAATGGGACACTCTCTGTGGGTACATTGGTTAAATTTAGTCATGATATTGTTTCAACTGATGTGAATAATGAAAAAGAACGTGTCCAAGACGTTGTCGAAATTGGAGTTGGGGACTTTTCTCTTGGACGGGGAGTGAATAAGCGACCACATACATTTGCAGAGCGCTGGTACTCTCCAATATCCTACATTTTATATTTTTGGTTTTCTGGATTGTTGAAAACAGGGTATCGTAGAACATTGCAGTACGATGACTTGTTTGACACGCCAGACGCTCTGAAAACCAAAAATGTGTATCCGGATTTTTGTGATACATTCAATGGACTCGTCGGTGATGCGGTAGAGAGTGGGGAGAAAGGTCAGAAGTTTGTGGAAGATGCGAAGAAAGGGGTGTCTGCGAGGTTTGTGTTTAGAACAATCCTCACAAGGCACTGGAAGAGGATTGCGTATGCCATGGGTCTTCAGCTGTGTTACTCTGGGGTTCAATTCGTTGGTCCCTTGATGTTGAATGAAATCACAAAGATTCTTACCAAGGCTGAAGCTGATCCTGACCTTCCGTCGAGTGAGATTACGAAAGCCTACCTGTATGCCATGGGAATGTTCTTGGCACCACTGGTGGGAACACTGGGGGCATCTCAGGCAAACAGAGTTGCTATAGGAACTCAAATTATGATACGAAGTGAGTTGATTGCTTCAATCTATAGAAAGGCTCTTTCTCTAAGCACACGGTCACGCCAGGCAACTGAAACTGGAAGAATCGTCAACTTTATGTCAGCTGATGTCAATCAGCTGCAGAGTTTCTTCTATCCCTTTGCATCCCAGTTGCTTACTGGTCCAGTCATGCTTATTACGGCCTTGATTCTCTTGTGGTTCCAGATTCGATGGGCGACGTTTATTGGATTGGGTATATTGTTGATTTCTACGCCTGCAACAACAATATTTTTGAAAAAGATTACTGGATTCAGGAGGGAAATGCTCAAGCATACAGATCAGAGGGTGAAGCTCATGAACCAGCTCTTGGTTGGTATTCGAGTCTTGAAAATGTATGCATGGGAATCTGCACAAGAAGCTGCTGTGTTGGAAGTTCGTAAAAGGGAATTGGCTGCTTTAGGAAAAGCGATACCATACAGAGTTGGTCTGCAGACACTGTTGTTTGCTGCCCCATCTCTTGCAATGGTGACGTGCTTTGTTGTGTATGGTACAGTTAAACCTGAACAGTTTACCGCGAGTTCTGTATTTACATCTATCGCTTTGTTTGCATTGATGCGCTTTCCTTTGATTTTCTTGCCATTTGCTCTCATTCAGCTTGCAAATGCTCTTGTGAGTATGAGACGTTTGTCAATCTTTTATTTGCAAGAGAACAGGCAGGAAAATGTGGAGAATATGGATTCTATTGGAATTCGTATTGATGATGGTGATTTTGTATGGAGGAAACCACCAAAGAAGCTCGCTTTGCCCGAAGTTGGGAAGAAAAAGAAGGGAGGAAAGCCAAAGGAGGAAGGAGAGGTTAAAGCTGCCGAGAAGAAGATTGATGATGATGACATGATTATAGAAGATGGTGAGACTGATGGATCAAGTGACAAGGGAAGTCCAACCTCTTCTGATCAACCTAAATCGCACATGAAGGATGACGACGTTGCGTGGACCTTGAAAGATATCAATTTGACTGTTCATGATGGTGAGTTGGTATGTGTTGTCGGAAAGGTTGGATGTGGTAAATCAAGTCTGGTGCAAGCCATCATTGGAGAAATGGAGCGTCAATCTGGTCAAGTGAGTGTTGGAGGTAGAGTGGCATACGCAAGTCAGCAGGCATGGATTGTTAATGCACGCTTGAAGGACAATGTAACATTTGGGCAGGAGTTTGACCAGACCAAATGGGATGCTGCAGTTGATGCTTGCTGCTTGAGACAGGATTTGGAAGTCTTGCCTGGAGGAGAAGATACAGAGATTGGTGAGAAGGGTATTAATTTATCTGGTGGACAAAAGCAGAGGATATCATTGGCTAGGGCAATGTATCAGGATGCAGATGTCTACATTATGGATGATCCCTTGTCAGCCGTGGACGTGCATGTAGGCCGCCACATCTTTGAAAATTTCATCGATGGTGCGATCAAATCAAAGGCGAGATTGTTGGTAACAAATCAATTGACATATCTTCCACAGGCAGACAAAATCGTCATGCTTGAGAATGGCAAGATACTTGTTCAAGGTACCTTTGAGGAGTGCCAAAAGTGCCCTGCATTCCAGAGGCTTTTGTCAGAGCACAATGCTAGAGCTGGTGAGACGCAAGAGGAAGAGAAACAGGAAACGAAGGCTCCAAAATCAGTGAAAAAGGATATTACATCAAAGTTGATCCATAGTGCTATTGCCAGTGCTCCAGCAGATGGGAATAAGCTTGGTTCTGTAAAGAGTGGCATTGTCAGGACAGAGACGTTTGAAAAGATCAAAGAGACTCCCCAGACCGAAGTATCAGGCAAAAAGGGAATTACGCGATTTGAGACGATGCAAAGAGAAAATCGTAAACCTGATCAATCCGGAAAGTTAATGATCAAGGAAGACCAGGAGGTTGGTCAAGTTACTGGAAAAGTGTACTGGAACTACATCAAAGCGTATGGCGTACTATCTTTTGTTGGGCTGATTTGCTTCTGGAGCTCAGAGCAGGCGGTTCGTATTTTGACAAACTGGTACTTGTCAAAATGGACGCAAGCAGAAATGAATGCTGCTCAAACAGGCTCAGACTTTGACAGATACTCCTATGTGGGAGGATACCTTGGGTTTGCATTTGGTTTTGTTGCCTTAACATCTACCCGATCCCTCATGAACCTCCTCTCAGCATTACACGCTTCTAAAGTCATCCATTTGAAAACTTTAGGAAGCCTTGTGCGAGCTCCTGTCATGTTCTTTGACACAACACCAGTAGGAAGAATTTTAAACAGGTTCTCCAAGGATACGGATGATGTTGACTTTTTACTCTCCATGTCCATGACGGAGTTTGGAAACTGCATCATGCAGCTTTTATCTACCATGATATTTTTGGCTGTGATTCAACCTATATTGCTGGCCGGAATTGTCCCTCTGATGGGGATATACTATATCCTCCAAAAGTACTACAGGAGATCATATATTGAAATGCAGCGGTTGGACGCAGTGTCTAGGTCCCCAATATATGCTCATTTCTCTGAATCGCTTGCCGGTGTCGAGACAATCAGAGCGTACAATTTGAAATCGGCATTTGCAATTTCATCCGACAAGAAAGTAGATGTCAATCATAGGGCTTATTTCACCCTCAAGATGGCAAATGAGTGGCTGGCACAGCGCCTGGATATTATTGGAGCAACAATTGTCTTTTTGACGGCTATACTAGCAATTACCAGGCGTGATGTCGTGTCAGTATCTCTTGCAGCCTTGACCTTATCAGAGGCATTGGATGTGACACTATTTTTGAAAGCAGCAGTCACATCTGGTGCTATGTTTGAGACACGATTCAACTCTGTAGAGAGGCTGAGTGCATACTGGGACCTCACGCAGGAGAAACCATCCGAAATTGAGGACAACAAACCTAGTGATGACTGGCCATACGATGGAGAGATTGAGTTTGATGACATCTGGATGCGATACAGACCCGACTTGGATCCTGTGCTGAAAGGTGTGTCGTTTGTTGTCAAACCTGGTGATAAAGTAGGTATTGTTGGCCGTACTGGAAGTGGTAAGAGTTCTCTCATCGTCACCCTCTTCCGCCTTGTGGAGCCATATCAAGGTACCATTACATTGGATGGCATCAATATTCTTGACCTTGGTCTCAATGATGTGAGAAGCAGAATTGCTGCAATTCCTCAAGACCCAGTGCTCTTCAGTGGAACAGTTCGAACAAATCTGGATCCTTATGACAGACACTCTGATGCCGAAATATGGGAAGCCCTTTCCCATGTCAGTCTGAAGGGCGTGGTTGCTGGCCTAGACTCTGGCCTTTCCTCTGATGTCGCAGAAAATGGTGACAACTTCTCTGTAGGCCAGAGACAGCTCTTGTGTGTCGCAAGGGCATTGCTGAGACAACCAAAGGTCTTGGTGGCAGATGAGGCAACTGCTTCAGTTGATTCAGAAACCGACTCTTTGATTCAGAAAACCATTCGGCGTGAATTCAAACACTGCACAGTCATCACCATTGCTCATAGAATCAACACTATATTAGACTCTACAAAGGTCCTGGTCATGGATGGGGGTGTTGTAGCAGAATACGATTCAGTTCCAACACTCATGGGAAGATCAAACTCTTCATTCAGAGCCATGGTACTCGAATCAGACGCTGGAACGCCTGGAACAAGCAGGGCATCATCCACCCAGAACTTGGCCGCCCTCGATGGAGACCAAAACAGACCTCTTCCAAAGGGAATGAACACATTTGTCAATCGAATGAAGGATTATGGTGCCAAGTAATAATACTATTTTGATACATATAATTTAATTTCCAATTCATTCCATCAGGCAAGTTTGAGATAATCATTCAAGGAGACTTGTAGATTTCTTGCAATGAGGTATGCCAATTCTTCTGAAACATTGCACCTGTACATTGGAGATGTCAAAGGGTCAACTCCAATACACGTCAGCAAGCCCAATGTACACAAACTCGTCACCTGCATAGATATATCAACATGTTGCAGTTTAAAACACCATATCTCCCGGAACTTTTCTGTTGTCTGATCTTTCTGCTGACCAGGCTCACAGATGTAGTAGAAAATATTCATCATCCTCTCCAATGGAAATGGATGACTCCCCTGCAACTTCATCTCCAACGCCCGTTCTACCTGTCGATCCAGAGCCTGTGCATTCTTCCTTCTCTTTCTCGAATATCCAGGATCAAACACTGCTTTATCCGTGGTAGGTTTGTTCCTCGATGCAATGTATGATGCCAACAAAATCCATTTCCCCATGTGTGGAACTGCAAACAGGACTTTAGATTGAAGAGTATCCTTACTCGGATCCAAATCTGACTGACATCTATTGATACCAATATCCATCTCAGAGATAATGTCCTTCAACGGCCCCGTCACAAGACCACTCAAATCTCTTGCCCTCATTGCTGCACCCTTTTTCACAGGAGCAATATACCGAGGCCATAGTTTCGTCACCACAGCCTGCACATCTAGAATATTATTCGACATTCTCGCCACAGCAGGAACAACGAGAGACAAGAATTGTTCAAAGTATGCTGTATACGATTGACACCTGGGGCTATACCCACGAGCAAGGCAAATCTTCTTCAGCTCCTCCTCACTATATGCAGGAAATTCTACAACAGTCGGTTCCCGGATACACGTAGATCCACGACTATATCGTTCTGTAAACATTCCAGAGGTCCATGGAAATTGACTCAGTAGTATCAGTCCGATATCCACACCAAGCACTTCTGATACACGATCAAGCACAGGCAAAACTCCCTGTCGACACACTCTGTCAACATTGTCCAGCACAATCCACACACGAACATCCCCAGGCAGTATATCTTTCATGTATGACATGAAATTGCTCGCATTTGTCACCCCCCGGTATTTCACAAGGACATTTTTTGATGATGTTTTCCTCTGACCTTTGAGTGCCCGTGTCAGTTTTTTACTCAGCATCCTAAACAGCGATGGCGACGTGCAGCATTGCACACAATCGAGGTACACATACACACCTCCATCATAATTCTCCAGTGCATGTCTGACTATCAACGTCTTCCCAGTAGATGCAGGACCCGTCAGAAAGATAGGGTCTGGCCCAACCACAGGAGACGACAGGTGCCTTTCGAGAGTTGCAAGTTGTGCTTCTCTACATACACCATGATATCCTACGATAGCCTTCATGTAGTATCTATATATAATAGCAAAATGATGATTCTATCTATCTATCTTCTAGTATGAGAAGGAGTGAGGCACCTCTCGTCCTCAGATCGTTTCCTTGTAATTCAAAGTCAGGTTGGACTACGCGTGCATGTATATCTAGGATATCTACAGATTCATATGATTAATTTCATGTAATTTCAATGTAATAATGATACAATAGTATCCCAAAAGCCACGTATTGTGGAATTTGAAAATTCAAAATTGACTCTGCCGAGTTCTCATCAGCTTGTAACCAGGCACCGGGTCATTGCCAACACAACCATACATAGTTTCCTATAGTCAGAACAACCTTTGTATGCAATTCAACCACATCTACTCTGTTCCATCGTACCATACTCTCCAGAATCGTATAGATTCCTTCCTCTCAAATAGATTCAGGTACACATCTATGGACAATCAGAGCCCATATGGGTAATACGCGAGTATAGTCCAATAGCGATAGGTTCGTCTTCCTCATCCAGTAATCGTCTTCTCCCAGTTCCTCTCAGTATTCAATATGTATAGTCTCTATTCTTCTTTCTTGAATGCACCTCTACGTTTAATAGTAAGCAGAGAAATTCATGCTGACATGATGACAAAGTATGCTCACCCCCCCCTGTAGCTGATACAAGGTCAACCATACTGGCTCACACTCATCGATGAGTGTGAGATCGATCGATCGATATCTCCACTGGTGGGGTGTAGATAGAATTAG
>PJEL010005017.1_pt1 | contig 10733 bp, 12 predicted proteins | sample 1853271 | NCBI WGS metagenome assembly PJEL01 (sample SAMN08108733, study PRJNA415343) | Invertebrate metagenome, whole genome shotgun sequencing project. | host: Globobulimina | place: Sweden: Gullmar Fjord | collected 2015-08 | reverse complement strand
GGCGGTGCTAACGGTGCACGCATCCGTCTTGCGCCGCAGAAGGATTGGGAAGTCAACCAGCCGGAACAGCTGAAGTCTGTTCTACAAACACTTGAAGGAATCCAAAAGGATTATAACAGCGCTCAGTCCGGTGGGAAGAAGGTTTCGCTTGCTGATATTATCATTCTGGCCGGATGCGCTGGAGTAGAGCAGGCTGTGAAGAATGCCGGTCACAATGTAACTGTTCCCTTCACGCCGGGACGCACCGATGCGTTGCAGGAACAAACCGACCTGAAGTCCTTTGCTGCACTGGAACCGATTGCAGACGGGTTCCGCAACTATCTCAAAGCAAGGTACACTCTATCAGAAGAGGAGCTGCTGCTTGATCGGGCGCAGCTGCTTACGCTGACCGCCCCTGAGATGACGGTTCTCATTGGAGGTATGCGCGTCTTGAATACTAACTTGGGACAGTCACGGCACGGTGTCTTTACTAGTCGGCCGGAGACGCTTACAAATGACTTCTTCGTAAATCTGCTCAGTATGAAAACTAAGTGGAAGGCGGCACAGGACAACAAAGACCTGTTCGAAGGACATGACAGTGCAACGGGTGAACTCAAGTGGACTGCCACCCGCGCTGATCTCATCTTCGGTTCGAACTCCCAGCTCCGGGCCCTGGCAGAAGTCTATGGCAGTGAGGATTGTCAGGAGAAGTTCCTGCACGATTTTGTAGAGGTGTGGAACAAGGTAATGAACCTTGACCGCTTCGACCTTATATGAGCGCGGTATAAATGTATTCGCGGGCTTAATGACAGAGCGTTAAAAAAAACGGGATGTGGTCGCAAAATGCGACCACATCTATTACTGAATGAAAGACAAACTGCCAACACTGAACATCCAATATTCTTTCCATTCATTTCAGACACCACCCACGAAAACACCCTTGACATATAAAACGGTATGCATTAATATAATACCAACCAGTCGGTATGGTAAATATTATGAAACAGAACGCGCCAAAAAAAGAAAAACTCCTTGATTCAGCGAGTCAATTAATGCTCGAAAAAGGGTATGTTGCTACAACAATAGACCAGATATGCGCTGATGCTGATGTAACCAAGGGCAGTTTTTTTCATTATTTCAAGAGCAAGGATGACATTGGCAAAGAAGTAGTCTCACGGTTTGCCTCTTATGTTAATGAGGGTATGAATAAATTCACAGATACATGCGGAGAGGATCCGCTCGAAAGAATATATGGCTATCTGGATGCTGCCATTATGTTCGCTGAATCACCTGAAAGCAAGGGATGTCTGGTAGGTATGTTTACCCAGGAGATGTCACAGTCTCATCCGGAAATTAGGACAATTTGTGAACACGCTTTTGACCAGATGATGGAACCGCTTACAAAGTATTTTGGAGAGGCAAAAGAAAAATATGCCAATGATAAATTAATCGATCCAAGGAGTCTTGCTGAAACATATATTGCTATGGTCCAAGGCTCGATGATTTTAACAAAGGCGAATAAAGACAAGGCTGTTATGAGAAGAACAATGAATCATTATAGGGAGTATCTGGGCAATCTATTCAAGAATTAAGACTTTTTTTTAACTATTAAACATACCGACTAGTTGGTATTGTGAGAGGGGAGAGGTGCGTGCAGAGAAATATATTTAATAAGAGAGGAGGCATAAATGCCAATGACAGATATCGCAAAAAGATAGAAGCTGCCGAAGGGAAGAACAGAGTACCGGAACAATAACAAATTACTAATTTGAATTAAATAAGGAGATAGAATTATGTCAAACTGCAATACTGAAAACAATGAAGCAACTTGTTCTGTTGAAAAGTCATTAAAGGATATGAGCTGCCCGGTGGAAAACTCGGTAGGTATGTGGAACTCATCTTTCTTCAAGGCAATGGGTGAAGTGCAGGTCGATGTACTAAAAGAGAAGATCCGTGCGACATGGGGCACAGTCATTGACAAAGAAGCTGACGCGATAGTCGAAGCAATGGGAACACACTGGCAGTCAACACTTGCACAGGCAAAGGCGCAATGTGATCTTCGTGAGAATATCAAAAAGATTTATGAAGGCGCTGGGAAATAGTTGTCAGAATTCAATGGCGGCCGCGGTGTATGCCGGGGCCGCCATATTTATTGCCAGTCTTATGATAGAAGGGCTGCTTCATTTTGATTATTAAATAAATTGGCGGGAGCGTGTGGGAATCGAATCATTCGAACAGTATTTAGGAAATTTCAATTGTCAAAAATAATTTTGTTTTGAAAAGCAATATTTTGTTGACACTAAGTCAAATATGTTCTAAACTATGATTGTACTAATTGTACAAATTGACATTTAGTACAATACTGGTTTGGAGGTTGTGATTATGGAAAATGTAATGCCAAGCATATCAATGTCTGACTTTAGGTCTAAGATAAAGGATTATATTAATAAAATGAAAGAACGAGGAGTTCCTGTTATCATTAATATCAGGAATAAGCCTGTGGGAATATTTGTGCCTTATGATGAGTATGAAGCTATTGTTTCTAAAAAGGATTCTTATAAAGAGTCATTAGCTCATTTAATAGCTAATAACCTATTAGAAGGGGCCCCACCTCATCTAAAAAAAGCTCAACTTACTGATTTATTAACTTTATCTGAAGAGAATTTAAAGTTAATGCTTGATGTTCGAACTTTTCCTATTCCAAGCCAACTAAAGAATATGCTAATAATGAAGGTTGGGGAAGATATTATTACTCGGCTATTGAAAAGAATAAAAATAGCTACTGCTATAGCTGATGCTGAAAAAGAAGGATTATTTGAGATATCAGAGCATCTTTCCGTGAATCAAGGTTAGAATAATTGCCTGATAATACATTTCTTATCGCTAGAATTCGAATCAACTCAAAAAATTGTACTAATTTGAATTGGATTGTTGAACAAGTTAGTCCATATAAAGAATTTGATCCTTTTGCGGTTCCCGATAAATTACTAGAGCATATCTATCTTCTATACAAGCAAACATATAAATCTCTTGATTCTAAGCTACTTATCAAGGATAAGTATGCACTATTTAAATATAATCGTTGGATCTTATTAGAGAATGAAGATGGCGATGTTTGTACATTTATGCTTTATAGTTCGAAAAACTATGGAATCAAACTAGGGATCACAGCTTCCGATGATTCCCGTATCGCAAAAAAAGCATTGATTATGTTTCATATAAAAGCATTTAATGTAGTAGGAGTAATTGGTGAAATATCTCCTCCTTTAGAAGGAAAAATTATTGATCATGTACCCAAAATAAAAACTTCTCAAGTTTCTCATATTATTGATAAAGAGATTAAGCCGCTTACAGGTGGATATCATTATAAAAGACAAATTGCAGATTTAGGCGCAAAAACTAAAAGATTAGTTGGAAAATTAAAAAGTTAGTAATTATGGCTTCCTATTTCACTGTATGCATTTATAAAAGAATATAACTTATATTATGCGCATATAAATCATATCGATTAATCAATCCCAATCCTTCAGATCCATCGATCCACCTACATGTTACAATTCAAGCACATTTGCTCTCAAGTTAAGCATTATATGAAAACTCAGGGCTTAACTCAATCCGAACTTGCACTTAAAGCTAATGTAACTCAACCTGCAATTAGTCGGATTATTTCAGAACAAATTGAATATGTAAGATATTCAATAGTGCTACAATTAGCAACTGCTTTTGATATTAAAACTTCAGAGTTAATTGTAACTTCAGCGCAAGTTGACAAGCACGCTTATGTGTGATAAATACTACTTATTAGCCTATATAAATCCTTATATCCGGATACATTAAATACAGCAATGAAAATTACATAAGAAGGCTGTCAGCATTGTAATTTCAATAACCGTTTTTAACATATTTAGAGGAGGATAAGATGATACATATATTGAATAAATGGATATGCGTATCAGCAGCAGGGTTATTGTTGTTTACGGTGTCCTGCACGACAACAAAGCCTGAGGCGAGCAAATCAGGATGGGACGGTTCAGGTCCTGCCTTAATTGTCAGCACTCCCAAATCAGGTCCTGCCTTAATTGTCAGAACTCCCAAAAGTGAGCAGGATATGGTACGGATGGAAGCGGAAAAGCACCAGGCTGAAATTGAGAGGCTAACCCGGCAGCTGACAGCTCTGGAAGGAAAAACAGAACAAGAGCAGGAGGCCAAGATAAAGCTGGAAAGCGAAAAAAGAACAATGGAAAACCGCCTCGCAGCAGTGCAGCGGTTTAATGAGTTGCACAGTGAAGTCCTGAACTACTATACACCTGATGAAGCAGAAGTATACAAGCAGGGGCATCAGCTGATTATCCGCTTAAAGGATTTCAAGTTCCCTTTTGGAAAAGCGATAATCATGCCCCGGAATTATAATCTTCTCGGCAAAGTGCAGCAATCCATTAAGGCGTTCGGGGAGCCGGATGTTGTTATTGAAGGACATACGGACAGCACTGGCTCATCGGCGTTTAATGAGCAGTTGTCACAGAAACGCGCCCTGGTTGTAACGGAGTACTTCCTTCAGAAACGAACCCTTTCCAAAGAAAACTTCATGGCCCTCGGATATGGCGCCGACAGACCGCTGGCTTCCAACGCGACTGCAGAAGGAAGGGCGACTAACAGGAGAATTGACGTTGTCATAAAACCTCAAATGGAGAAGGTCCTTGCAGCAGCAGGCGTTTCAGGCATTGAAATATCGCCAACCATAAGCAAGGACAGGCTAATCGGATCTGCGGTGCAGAATATGGACGGGAGAAGAGTGGGAAAAATCAGCGACGTCTCACATGATAATGAGGGTAATATAAGGTTTGTCATACTTTCTCAGGGCAGTATGCCGGGCATTGAAGAAAAACTGATACCGATACCGCTGAACGCGGTCTCATTCAGTGCGGAAAAGCTGGCCTTTGTCGATATCAGCGAAGAAAAACTGAAAACAGCCCCGAGCATTTCAAAAGGCGAAAGTCCCGCTGTAACCAACCGCATATGGGTTAATAAAACATCACGCTTTTACGGTGTAAGACCCTACTGGGATGAAAGCGGGATGAAAAAGACTGAAGAATAACGAGGATAAGCCTGCATATTAACATAAACCTGATTGACGGCAGTCGGAGCGAATATTCCGGCTGCCTATTTTTTTATTTCAGACTCTAATAATGCAGAAGATTAAAGTCACTGTTCAAACGCGGTCAGCCTGACCAAATCCCTGTTTTCTTCCAGACTGTTCGGAATAATTACGGTAATTCCATAGTTGTCCTGCAGCAGTTTCAGTTTAGATGTTAGGTCCTTGTACGATAAATGAAATGCAGGAGACTGTATATTGATCTGTTTCTTCTCCAAAAAACCAATAATATCTGCCAAATGGCTTAACCCTACTGTAAAGATCGCCTTTTTATTTATTATACTCCCCCCTGCTAATTCATCATTGATCACATCGGGAATTTTTTGCAGCATGGCGGCCGTCCTGCGGGCCTGAAGATAGGTAATGTTCGACATGACATGCAGGGCTTCATATTTATTAATAGATTCATCATCAAGAAGACGCAATTCGTTCCTGACCGCGGCAAGCATCTCTTTATCTTCAATTTGCCGGCTTCTCATACCATAATTTGCCATCAGGAGAATTTCTGCATTTATATAATGTTCATCAGTATCAAGCATCTTTCTCAGAGTAGTTGTATTCCGTGAGGAACCGGATCCCTTAATTATTTCCCGCTTTGTTAATGATCCGGTACCAGGGGGCTTTCTGAAATATCCCTCAGGAAGAAGCAGCTCAATCTCTCTGTTTTGTATCAACCATTCAGCAATTCTATATACTTCGATTTGCGATCTTATCGAGTAATCGTTATTCTCTCCCGTAAATGTATCACGGTGGGCTATGCCAATAATATACAACTGATTTGTGCTGCTTTCGTTTGTACGATATATACTTCTTCCTAAATCGGAGGGCAGTTCGGATGCATTTAAAAGAAACGGACCAGAAACAGCATCAAATACATAAGTGCCCGGGAGGGAAAATATAACCGTTAACACCAAAACTGCAATGAACCTTTTACAAAAAGAATAGATGCTATGATCCCGCTGCTTTTCAGAGTCTTTAAATGTCTCAAAACGGTTTCTTCTCATGGCACTCATTGAGAAGGACGTGTCAGATTAACGGTCCGGCTTTTTGCTTCCTCGACTGCCTTCTACCGTTCATATCGGTTCAGGAAATGGTTACCTTGAGCTGGAATGGGTGACACCACCAATCTTAAGTATGTAAAATGAACATATGATGGTTTTCAGTGTTCTTGCTGATCTTGTCGTAGTTATTTTTTATGGATCGTATTTCTCATATGAGGAAGAGGTGAATGTAGCAATGGCGGGAGCGTGTGGGAATCGAAACATACTTCGCGGTTTATTTACGCTTTAATTTCAAGCAGTTGCATCGCTTAAAATGATTCTGTTCATGGTCTGTTCACGGTTTTTTTGAAGGGTCACTTTTTCTTTACGTCTTTCAAGATCTTTCTGACTTCTCTTTCGAGCTCTGGAATCTTGTTTATAATTACATCCCAGATGATATCTTTGTTAATACCAAAGTATTCATGAACGACAAAATCTCTTAATCCTGCAGCCTTTTTCCAGTCAACACTTTTATATTCCTTACGAACTTCAACAGGCAAATGTTTTATTGCTTCCCCTATTATTTGGATATTCCTCATGACAGCATCGTAGGTCTTGCCGTCCTTAAAAAATTCCTGCATGGACATATCTTTTGTGTAAGTGTGGATTTTCTTCGAGTGTGTCTGGATATTTTTTAGAAACAGCGTCCAGTCTCTCTTAGACATAGACAGCTTCCTCAAATATAGAAGGTTTCAATTCTTTTCTTATGGAATTTTTTATGACGAGGTCTATTTTTTTTGAAGTAAGCTTTTGTAGATAAAATTTAAGATCCATGAAGTTATCAAACGTTCTGAACTTTGGCTTAAGCTCGACAAATATATCTATATCGCTCTTACCCTTATGTTCATTCCTGACATAGGACCCAAAGACAGCGATGTCAAGACGCCATATTTTTCAGACAGCGTTTCCTTACTGACTTTCAAAATATGCATAATATCTTTTAGTGATAAAGTCTTAGCCATTTACGAATATTCCTTTGAAATATTATGTCTTTTGAATAATAACAAAATTCATGAAATCATAGTAATTGAATTAGCTAAGGTAAGTCATGTTCAAGGACACGTTTTTTCCACTGTTCAACATTAACACCCTTAATCAAAAGCCAAAAGCCAAATACTATCTCAAAAAGTCCGCCCGGAGCATAAAAGATCATCTTAACCGACTCAGGGAAATTGGGAGTGAGAATACTTACTAACGAAAGTATCAGCAATGACAAATAAGTTATCATCCCCCAGGTGGCCAGTATTCGGGGAACGTATTTCGATGAGAAGAATATATAGAAAAAGAGAGCCCCTCCCATACCGATAAATATCAGTACAACATCCAATCCGGCACTGCGTAGCTTGAGGAACAGTCCAGTCAGAGCCTGCAACTGGTCATTTTCAAATGCCGTTTCGCCATTTAATAGCAGCAACGGGATTAACCCGGTAAGCACTGTAATGCCTACGCCTATGATAGCCTCTCCAATCCTCCAAAGCAGTGCGAGCAATGCAAGATTCCTGTTTACGGTTTTAAGTATCACATAAAGGGCATGGGACAGGAGCACGACAAGCGCATACATAATAAATTCGCTTGCGATACTGATTCGGAACCGTAACTCATTGTTCATAATGTTATCAACCGTTGCCGCGTTATTACCCGGCACAAGAATATTGGAATCAATATAACTCACGCTGAATATACCAAGCATAATGGTAACTACATAAGCTAATCCTGCTACCCTGGCATAGACAATCAGCGATGTCTCGGCTGTATGATTTATCATTTCAATTCCTCCAGATTTTTAGCTTTCTTTATTATGCTCCAAACTTATGAATACATTTCCCTTTTTATGCCCCATGAGATATTTCACAACAACAGGATTCACACGCCTTGGGCATTCCTTATGCGGGTTATGTTTTATTCTAATGCTATGATGATTTTTTCCTTCTTTTTGTGCTCTTCAACCTCAATAATGGTCCCATTTACATCAGGCTTTTTTGACAGCTCAATAATTTCATTAATATCAATTCCCTTTTCTTGCATAGCTTCAGTAGCTCGTTTCGGAATCAGCTTTGAAGCTACTGTCAGCACTTTCCCTGGAATGGTAATTGTTGTCTCGGGATCAGATTGATTGTTTTTGTAAACTCTAATTTTTAAATCCGCCACGATATCCTCCTTTTTTGTTTTCATATGTAATGAAACAATTATTGCTCACCAGCTATTAAGTTTTCAGTTGAGATCTGCATATCCAATTCAATAAAAATAAAATACCTAAAAGAAACAGTGGGCCGGAAATGATCCAGCTCCCGCTTTTACTTGAAATCAGATTGAAAAACGCCAACGCAATGAAAAGTATTGCCCCAGACCACTCCCACCGCCATGCAATGGCTAAAGCTATTACAGTGATGTACATTGGTACCAGGTGGATGAGCAGCGCAATAATAGTCTCTCCAAAGCCATAACCCTCATCGAATACATCTAAGGCAAACAGACTCAAAAACATTGCGAAAAGGATACACAGAACCCTTGGTGCCCAGAAGAGGACTCTTTTTGTATGCGTATTCATCGATTTCTTCTTAATATTACGACCTAGCGCCAAGCTCAGCGGCAAGCTTCAGAGAGTCCGAGCGTAACGCAGTGAAGCAGTGTTAAACGTCTGGTTATATGTTTATATTATTCATTTAATTCTATTGAGATAAGCGCTTTTTTCAGCAGCATATTAAATTCATCGGGCTTTTCCAGCATTGGAAAGTGACCTGTTTTCTCAATATAAAACAGTTGATAGTTTTTTATATGCTTTCTATTTTCTTCAGGCGCTGTCGGCCATAATCTGGCGTTTATTGAGACCACAGGAACAGTGATATTTTTAAATACTATGGCGGCTTCTCCGGTTACATACTGGCCCACATAATTACGAAAGGCACTCAAAGCAATTTCCTTTGGGGCAGAAGACATATCTTCTTTTACCCAATTCACCAATTGTTGATCACTGCCTTCCGGAAACATTGGTGAAACAAAATTCTGTGCGGCACTTTTAAAATCAGCTTCAAAAGGTTTTGTCATTTCGTCAATTACACTTTGAGGCGTGCGCTCCGCAACATTTTGTAAGGTATCAATTCCTACAATCCCAACTACTTTTTGCGGCATTAACCTGGCCGCTTCAGCAATTACACCGCCTCCCATTGAATGCCCGATCAAAATTGCTCTATCAATGTTTTCTTTCTCAATAATTGCTTTCACATCGTTAGCGAAAGACAACATTGAAAACTCAGATCTATCTAATGAAGAATGTCCATGACCAGCCAAATCAACTGTGATTACTTGATACTCTTTTGCGAAAACAGGAATTTGCTTCTGCCAGTAACGTCCGTCGCAACTCCAGCCATGAATAAACATCAGCGCGGTTTTCCCTTTGCCGACCACATCATAGGCGATACGTTCGGAATCAAAAGACAATGCGACATCATGCCTGAGGGAAAGATCGTTGCTCACGCATCCTGATAAAAGGAGGAAAGCTATTAATATAAATAATATCTGTTTTTTCATATTTGCTCCTTGTTTGTCATATAACATCTACATCAGCGGCAAAATCGTGTAGCGATATGTCCGCTGGATGGAGTGGTTAGATGAATTATTGCGCTCCAGAAATGAGCTGGATAATAATAACTACACACGGAATTCCAAATAAGGCACCGACGAAGAAAAAGACTCCTGCCGTATGCGCAAGGTTTACCGTCCATCCTAGACATTTGATTCTTTTCGGAACACAAATTCTTGAATCCTTTTTGCTAAAATAAACTGCTCCCCATTTTGGCCCGCCCCAGTTTTCATCCTTTTGCCATTCCACCTGGTTAATTTCATTTTGATTCATATATCAATCCTCTTTTTATATTCGTATTCATCGATTTCTTCTTAATATTAAGTTATTGGCTTACGCCACCATATATTTAATTCAATGGGTTTGTCCGCAGAGACTGGTTGGCCGGGCATCGGTGCTACAAAATTCACTGAATTATTTGTTGCCGTTTTTATCAATCTTTCAATGGGATCTGTCCATGCATGTATGCCTATATTAAATGTCCCCCAGTGAATAGGTAATAGCATCTTACCTTTTAATGACAAATGTAAATCAATGGCATTTACTGGTCCCACGTGAATATCGTCTAAATGTTTATGATAAGCGCCTATTTCAATTATAGTTAGATCAAAAGGGCCGTATTTTTCTCCGATATCATTAAACGTTGGCAACATTCCCGTGTCGCCGCTGAAAAATACACGATGACTGGGGCCCAATATTGTCCAGGATGTCCATAGAGTTGGAATAGCGGAAAAGATCCTTCCTGAATAGTGACGTGCCGGAGTTGCCATTATAGTGAAGTCATGGCTGCCTAAAGTAATTGAATCCCACCAATCCATTTCTACAATTCGCTTTGATGGAATACCCCAATCTTTCAGATATTCTCCTACGCCTAAAGGTACAAAGAACTTAGTATCTGGATTAGTATTGGCCAGAGCGAGAATAGTAGGTTTATCAAGATGATAAGCATGGTCATGAGATATTAAAACAGCATCCAACCACG
>PJEL010005016.1_pt1 | contig 10737 bp, 1 predicted proteins | sample 1853271 | NCBI WGS metagenome assembly PJEL01 (sample SAMN08108733, study PRJNA415343) | Invertebrate metagenome, whole genome shotgun sequencing project. | host: Globobulimina | place: Sweden: Gullmar Fjord | collected 2015-08 | reverse complement strand
GGCCACAGTAAGAAAGGTCAAACACTCACCATCTGCAATGCCTCCAGAAGTCAATCGACGCCGAAAAGCGGATGCTTATGCCGAAGACATCAGGCGTCTTCATACGCTCCATAACGGCAACGTTGCCGAGGTGTACCGGACTCTCCGAGAAGAGGATGTCATGTTCTCTTATTCGGCGTTGACTTCATTCTGTCGCAGTCATGACCTCTGCCCCCCATCAGATTCCCCGACCGGGAGCGTTTCCGCCGCGCGCATGTGGTTTGCCGGGATTCTTCTTGGCACCCGTCCGAATGATCTTCGCGGCTCATTCGAAAACGACCCCGAGTTTGACGACCTTCTTCGCCGTGCACAGAGTGGTTCTCAAAAGGAAAAGAAAAAGGCATGTACGGTACTCGGTCGGAAGAGGGGAATTCCCAACTCGATCATTGCTGCAGCCTTGCACAGCGCTCCCAGGACGACACGGGAGTATTATCGGACCTACTCCAACGAGGGGTTGCCGGTTCTCTTTGCAAAACCAAACCGCCGAGATCACAATGCGTCCAGAAAAGAAAAACTGGACCGCATTGTCGAATTGCTTTACCTCAAGCCAAAGGACTTCAATATCAACCGCACAAGTTGGACTCAAGAGACTCTTGCACAGGCATTTCAGGCAAAATTCAGAGAAACGATCTCAAGAAGTACCGTTGCCAGACTGATAAGTGAAGCTGGCTTCAAATGGCGAAAGACTCGAAAAATCCTCACGAGCCCGGATCCGAACTTTCGGGAAAAACTCGACTTGTTCTTGACTACTCTTCATTCGCTTTCCGACTCAGATAGGTTCTTTTTCGTTGACGAATTGGGGCCGATTCTGGTCAAGAGACGAGGTGGCAAGACTTATGTCGAAAAAGGGGGTGTCAATACTGTACCTCGACAACAGAAACCCAAGGGTTCTGTATCGCTCGCTGGCGCACTTTGTGCAACAACCAACCAGCTCGCTTGGATCTTTGGCAAATCCAGGGATACCCAATCGATGATTGAGCTGATTGAGATCATTTTCAATAAGAACCACTCAGCCTCTGAGATCTTCATTACTTGGGACGCAGCATCGTGGCATCGTTCGGACCTACTCGAACAGTGGCTTGATCTCTTCAATCGTGAGACAGCCGCAAAAAAAGACGGACCGATAATCCGAGTGATCCCATTGCCTACTGGCGCTCAATTCTTGAATGTGATTGAAGGGGTTTTCAGCGCGATGAAAAGAGCAGTAATTCACAATTCAGATTACGCATCTGAGAGCAAAATGAAACTCGCCATTGCGTGGCACTTCAGCGAACGAAACACCCGTTTCCAAAACCACCCCAGGCGCGCTGGAAGGAAGATCTGGGGAATGGGCACTTTCTCCGAAGACGGATTCTCAATACCTGAGCAACCATCGCACTGACGAGTTCAGGGCCTTTGCCCTTCTCTCGAGGTTTGAACTTCTCAACCCATCAAAGTGCTTCTTCGATGAACCTGTCGTGGCGAAACCTCGTTTCAAAGTTTCTGCTCGATACCGATCCAGCCAGGCGAAAAGGTGTCGGTACTTCCCTTCGAATTCATGCCGAATAGATGAGATCAAGACCTTGTCGAGAAAGAAGCTCCTGCAAAGTTCGGAGTCATGGGTTCCCACTAATATCGAGACCAGGAGTCTGTCAGAATCGACATTTCCTGGAACCATCGTTTCCCTTTCCAATGCACCCTCGGACTCCGGAGTTGTTTCTTGATCGCGCCGGAGGTTCTCATCCCCGGTGAGATCGCAGAGAATTCCAAGGGAGCGTTTCGAATCCGGAAAGTGTTCGCGGACATCTTCTTCAAAACATAACGAAATTTCGTGATCTGGATCGTCGATGAATATCCCAGGACCTGCTGCCGCCAAGGCCCCGTGGCTGTTCTTTGTTTGACGAAACAGAGGGTTGACGCGACCGTCCTTCGTTGCGCTGACGAGGGCTTCGATCGCTCGCAGCAGTTTTGTCTGTCTGCGGTAGGTCACTATCTGCCTGGGCAAGTCGTGTTTGACTGCGAGTTCCTCGAGAGCCCGCGAACTGATCCTGCCATAGCCAACGACGCAACCGAGAACGGCATCTTTGCGGAGAACAGCGCTGATCTCTTTGGCGGAGTTCAGGTTGAAGGTAGCCCCCGCGCTGGACACCACCCTTTTTTCGGCTGCGGCTGTGAGAGACCTATGGCGATCTCGGATTGCCACGAGTTTTTCCAAATCAACAGGTATCCCCTCGTATTCCCAATTGCCGAGCTTCTGCAACATTGTCAGCGTTGTTTCCCGATATTGCCGCTCGAGACCACGTGTTCTGAGTTTCTCCTCGAGTAGCTGAAAGAGCTGCAACGTAGAATCTGCATGACTGCACGAGTAGGACACCACATCCTTGAACGGAACAGCGAGGAGACCGGCAACTGACCCGACCATTTCTCTGTATGAGGCAACCTCCATTTTCAGGAGCCGCTTCGCAAGATATTTCAGGCTCCACGAACCCCAATCACCGAAACACTCGAATGCCGCAAGCATAGTGTCAAACTCGATGTTTGAAACCATAACTCCATGGCGGCGAAGCAGCAGGCAGTCGTACTTCAGATTGTGACCGACAATTCGCGTTGTGCTACCGGTTATGTCCCGTAGAGCCTCGAACACCCTATCATGCGTTAACCCGCGTTGGTCCTCTTCATTCACCGGCAGATAGAAACCCTCGCCTTCTCGCACGGAAAAGGACACACCGATCAATTCCGCTACCCGAGGATCCTTGGCCGTAGATTCACAATCCAGAGCACATACGGAAGAGTTTTCTATTCGGATCTTGGTTGTCGAGGAAAAGGGTCAGCCCTCGCCAGAGCTTCAGCATGTAATTGAGGGCCCTGCCCATTTTGGGTACCCATTCGGAGGTTTCGCCTGAAGGCGAGGGAATTGCCTCAACCCGGAGTGGAACTTTAATTCGGACATTGGGATATCGAATACGGTATTATCCTTCACTGTTATCTTTCCTGGAGGCGAAGAATGAAGCACAATCAGCATGCAATAGAACAGCTAGGGCGGAAATTATGCCAATCGGCAACGACAATCCTGGCAGCGATCTGCCTGTTGATCCCTCTCGGATACCCGGTCCAGGCCCGAGCCGCGACCATGCTCATTGAAACCAACGTCGCTGAGATAAACAATGATGGCAATTGTTCCTTGCATGAAGCTTTCGCCAATACCCAAAACATAGTGATCCAGGTTCACCCCGACTGTGCCAAAGGAGATGTGCCCGGCAATACGATTGACCTGGATGGGCGCACGGTCACCATCCAAACACCTTTCAGCGCAATCAATGGGTATCAGATCGTAACCACCGCGCCATTGCTCATTGCCGGCAACGGCGGCACCATCAAACTCGATCAGAGTCCTGCTGCCTGCAGCAGCTCCAATCCCGGGGTCGTGCAAACCAGGCTGTTCACCCTTTCATTCCCGGCTACCCTCACGATCGAGGATACGACTCTCATGAATGGTTGCTTGCTGAGCAATGGCGGAGGTGCGATCGCCGTCACCGGCGCCGGCGAGGCGACACTGCGTCGAACCACCCTCATCGGTCACATAGCGACTGTGGGCGCAGCGATCTACAACGGCAGCGACGGCACAGTCAGGATCGTCAACAGCACGTTGGCTGGTGGCCAGGCATCTGACGATGGCGGAGCCATCTACAACAGCGGCGGCGACCTGAGAGTGGCCAACACGACCTTCGACGGCAACACCGCGAGCGACGATGGTGGAGCACTGTTCGTCAAAGGCAGTTCGAGCGACGTCCGGATCGCCAACAGCACCTTTCACGGCAACAGTGCCGGAGGTTGGGGCGGTGGCGTTATTATCGACAACACTGGCGGCGCCGTCGAGCTCGACAACGTGACTCTCACCAACAATACGGCATCGTCGAACGGTGGTGGGCTCTACCGAAACGCCGGCAGCTACGACATTGCGAACAGCATCATCAGTGGCAATCACGCAGGCAGCAATGACGAGTGCGGTGGCTCGTACGCAAGCAGCAGCGCACGCAGCTCGCTCCTGGGATACAACGGCGCCCCTGACGGTTGCTCGGGCTTTTCGACCTCAGCCGACAACCTCACTCCGGCGGGCTTACTGGGCACGATATTCCTGGTCGATGGTTCAGATGTGCCGATCCTCGCGGACTACGGGGGTGTCACCGAGACTGTAGCGCTGGCTGCATTCGGCGCGGCCTTTGACAGTGGCAATGATGGTCTTCTGCCAAATGAAGCCTCGCTGGGTCTCGATGTGGACGGCGATGGCAATACGGCCGACAGTCCGATTGAAGCGGACCAGCGCGGCGCAGGCTACGTGCGGATCATGGGTACTGTCGATGTCGGCGCCTACGAGCTCGGCTGCAACGGCTATGGATTCCCCTACACCCTGGGTTCGGTGAACAGCGGCGACCTGGCCGAGGACCTTCGCCTTGCGGTGACGTGCGCCAACGTCAATGGCGGCGCCATGACAATTGACCTCGACGGCCAGACGGTCACATTCACCGATGGGCTCGAGGCATTTGATGTCGAAACTCGTGATGGGCATCAGGCTCTGCCTCCGATTGCCAGCGACACCGCATTGACACTCGTGAACGGCACCCTCGAACGGGATGCCACCCTGACGGTCTGCGATGGCGGAATCGGCGACCGAACCGAGTTTCGCCTTCTGCATATCGCACCATACGCCGAGCTCACGGTGGATCGTGTCACCTTCCGCAACGGATGTGCTTCAGATGTTAATGGAGGCACTACCAGTTACCCTATATTCGGGGGCGCTGTCTACAGCAGAGGTGACTTGACCATTGTAGACAGTCACTTCGTCGGTAATCGCGGTGGTTTTGGTGGGGCAGTGTTCAATGAGAAGGAAGCGACCATCGTCAATACCAGCATGGTGGACAATTCGGGATCGGGGGCGGTGGCGACGTATACCAACGGCTCGAATACGAAAATCGTGAACTCGACAATCTCAGGCCATTCTTCCGGTGAAGCCGTCATGTCCATGTACGACGCGATCACCACGATCATCAACAGCACGATTCACGAGAGCGACGACGGGTGCACAGTCTGGTTCAATGGTCACATCACGGCGCACAACACCATTTTCGCCAATAACTCGGGCGACAACTCGGGCGACAACTGCAAATTCCAAGGTGGTGGAGCTGGAACGATCGGTGGCAGCTACAGTTTCAGCGATGACAATACCTGCAACTTCTCGTCGAGCTTCGGTGAGGACAATGCAGACATTGCACTGGGCGTCTTGACCCAGGCTGATTCCGGTACCTATTTCCATCCTCTGCTGCATGGTGATCCCGTCAACGGTGGGGCCAATGCCTTGCTGCCGAGTGAAGCCTCACTCGGTGTCGATGTGGACGGTGATGGTGGCGCGACGGACGACCCGATCGAAGCCGATCAGCGGGGTGCGGGTTTTGCGCGAATTCTCGACAGCGTGGTGGATGCGGGTGCCCATGAAACGGACTGCTACGGCTACAGTTTTCCCTACACGATCGGGGGCGTCGATTCGGATCTGGTTGCGGATCTTCGCAAGGCGATGCAATGTGTCAACGGTGGCACGATCGACCTCGCCGGGCAGACCATCGCTTTCTCGGATGATTTCGGCGACTACTCGGGACCGACCGCCCTCCCGAGCGTGACGACGACCATCACGCTCTTCAACGGCACTTTGAGCTCGGCCGGCGGCAGCGCTCGATTCCTCCATGTCTCCGGTACCGGCAATCTCATCCTCGACGCCGTGACCCTGCAGAATGGCGGCTCGCTCTCTGCTTGGGGTGGAGGCGTGTACGTCGATGCCGACGGTGTCTTGAAGGTGCTCGACAGCACGCTGACCAACCTCACTTCGAATCGGGCTGGTGCGATCTATAGTCAGGGGAATGTCACGATCGCCAACAGCACTTTCAACGGCAGTTCCTCGACCGGCGACGGCGGAGCGGTTCTCGCCGACTCCAACACCATCTTGAATATCGTCAATAGTACCTTCGTCGGCAACCAATCGGGTGGCACGGGAGGCGGGATCTTCAGCGACAGCGCAGGGAGTAACATAACTCTCAGCAATACCACCATTTCGGACAACTCGGCAACCAGTGGTGGCGGCGGCTTGGGCATGAGCGCCGGTGTGTTCACCATTCACAATACGATCATCAGTGGAAACGACTCGAGCGGTGGCGATGATGAGTGCAGTGGAAACTGGGCCGGCAGTGTGGCTCGCAACAGCGTCTTCGGACACAGCGGCAACAGCGGCGGCTGCTCCGGTTTCGGTACCTCGAATAACAATGTCACTCCCGCTGGTGCTCTTGGCAGCGTTTTGGAAACGTCGGCTGGTACTCCCGTGCTGGCCAACAACGGGGGCGCTACATCAACGGTCGCCCTCGCCGCTGGCAGTCCCGCTTTCGGCCTGGGTGACAACAACTTGTTGCCATATGAGAGTGTCCTGGATTTGGATATTGATGGTGACGGAGTAACTGACGACCCGGTCGATGTTGATCAGCGCGGGATGGGCTTCGCCCGGGTGATCTTCGGTACGGTTGACGCAGGGGCGTATGAAGGTGCATGTGAAACAGTCAGCTTCCCACATGTTTTTGGCACGAACAGCGTCGACCCGGCCGCGCATCTCCGGGGCGCCATCGACTGCGCCAACGCCAACAACAACGGGGGCTCTACGATTGACGCCATCGACATGAGTGGACTGACCGCCACCTTCGAAATCGCGCTGGCTGCCCACGACAGTGCGGGATACAACGCACTGCCGCCAATCACCGATACCTTGAGAATCCAAGGCGGCACCTTGGAACGTGACGCTAGCCTGGGGAATTGCGTGTGGACTGGTTCTGACGATCGTACTCAGTTTCGTCTGCTGCAGTCATCGTCAGTCGGAGTAGATGTGCATCTCGATAGAATGGTTTTTCGCAACGGTTGTTCCACCGGGACGTCTCATCAGGTCGCTGGAGATCGAGGTGGTGCGATCTACTTCAAAGGTCGCACGCTCTTCGCGACGAATTCCCACTTCGAAGGCAATACGGCGCTCGAAGAAGGTGGCGCCATCGAAGTATCGGACGCCGACATGGTCATCGCCAACAGCAGCTTCGTGCAAAACAGTGGTGTCGGCTCCATCGGCCAGAGGCAGGGGGGAACCACGACCATCCTCAATACCACGTTAACTGGAAATAGCGGCACTGCTGCAATATTCAGCAAGAATGCGATGGTCGTCATCAACAGCACGATCAGTGGCAACAATACAATTGGATTGGGGAATGACAACGGGACCTTCGAGGTCTATAACTCAATTCTCTCCAACAACACCGGCAATAATTGCTCGGGCATCTTCAGCGCGAATGGGGCGAGCTATAGTGACGATAACAACTGCGGCTTCGCGGCGGGCGGGGGTGCGGACAACGCCACGATTTCGCTTGGTCCTCTGACCGCAGCTGCAACTGGGACTCGGTTCTTCCCGCTGCTCGGCGGCGTCGCGCAAGACGGCGGAGATAATGCCCTGTTGCCATATGAGAGTACTCTGGGTCTCGATGTCGATGGCGACGGAACCATGCTGGACGACCCGATTGACGTCGATCAACGCGGCACGGGCTTCGATCGCATTGGTCTCGGATCGACGGTCGACGCCGGCGCCTACGAGGTGAACTGTGATGCCTACAGCTTCCCTTATCTCGTCGGTACTGTCGGCGATGACCTTTCAGTCGATTTACAGAACGCGGTTGAATGTGCAAACAGCACTGCCGCCGATGACACGATTGACCTGGACGGGCAAACCGTGACCTTCAGTGAGGCGCCCGCCCGTTACGACAGCCTGGGCCACAACGCCTTGCAGAGCCTTCCAGCAACGGGTTCTTCTGGCTCACTGACGTTACAGAACGGGACAATCGAACGCAGCCAGAGTACATGTGATGGTGGCAGCGGTGACCGCACAGAGTACCGTCTGATGGTCACTGGCTCCAATTCTGCACTGACTCTCGATGACCTGCTGGTCCGTAATGGGTGCGCGAGCGATGTCAGTGGCAATAGTTTTGATGTGCGTGGTGGTGTCATCTACGCCTTAGGCAGCGTGACCGTCAAAGACAGCCATTTCGAAGACAATACGGCGACGCAGCATGGCGCTGCCGTCTATACCCAGAAGCCATTAACAGTTGTCAACAGTAGTTTCGCGAACAACTCCGGTCGCGGTGCAATTGCTGCTGGGACCTCCTCGAGCGTGGTTACTATTCTGAACACCACCATCAGCGGTCAGGTTGGTTCAGCGCTTTTCAATTCTTACGGAACAGTCAGGGCAATCAACAGCACGATCAACGGTAACAGCAATGATGGCGTCGATACTCTGTTTGCTACGACCACGCTGGATAATACAATTGTGGCCAACAACGGTGGCAGCAATTGCGTCATCAATAACGGAAACATTAACGGAGGCAATAGCTTCAGTGATGATGCAACATGTGGATTTGCGTCGAATAATGGAGCTGACCTCGCAGCTATCCCTGTTGGCCCTCTGACAGCCGCGAGCAACGGCACGTGGTGCCACCCTTTGCTCGGCGGTTTGCCCTTAAACGGCGGCAACGACGCTCTGCTCCCCAACGAGAGCGTGCTCGGCATCGACGTCGACGGCGACGGCTCGATGAACGACGACCCGGTCGACGTGGATCAACGGGGCGCGGGTCACAGCCGCATCGAGATCGGCACTGTCGACGCAGGGTCATACGAGGTGTTCATGGGCGAGCTCCAGCCCGCCTTCACCAAGGTCTTCACGCCTGCTTCGATCGCCGTCGGCGACAACAGCATGCTGACCTTCACCATCACCAACCCCTACCCGTTCGCGCTCGGCAACTTGGCTTTCACGGACAACCTGCCGGCCGGAATCACCCTGGCGAGCCCTCTCGTAACGTCCACCAACTGCAGCGGCGGCGCCGTCGCAGCCGTCGCTGGAGGAACGACAATCGGCTACTCTGGAGGCACCGTCGGTGGCTCTTCCAGCTGTACGGCCTCGGCCGAGGTGACCAGTGACACGGCCGGGGATCACCTCAACGTCTCGAGCCCGCTGATCTCGGACGCTGGCACCGCCGGCAACGCCACCGACACCTTGACGGTGACGGCCGAGGCGGACCTGTCGGTGACGCAATCGGAGTCAGCGGACCCGGTCGACGCCGGCGCAGCCATGGACTATTCGATCGACGTGTCGAATGCAGGCCCTGCGGTCGCGACCGACGTGAGGGTCGACGATTCCCTGCTTGGGGGCGGGAGTTTCGTTTCAGCCTCGGGCACGGGATGGTCGTGTGATGAGATAACTGGAATAGTGACCTGCACCAGGGAAAACCTGGCGGTCGGTGCGGCGCCGACGATTACGATTAACGTGACTGCGCCCACTACTGGGGGCGTGAAACTAAACAACGTTTGCGTCTTCTCGGCCGAGGACGACCCGGCTCCCGGCAACAACTGCATGTTGGAAGAGACTACCGTGACCGCCGTTGCAAGCTTGAGGTTGACCAATACGGACGTTCCTGACCCGGTTCCAGCCGGCAGCTCCTTGACCTACAACCTCGGGGTCACGAACGCGGGCCCAAGCGACGCTGAAGGCGTCACCGTTTACGATTTGTTGCCCGACGAAACGTCCTTCGACGTAGGGAGCTCGGATCCCGCTTGCAGCCAGCCGCCCAACCTCGTTGGTCTCAGAGCCCTTATGGACGGCAGCCAGGTGGCGCCACCGAGTGGCAGCCTGATGACGGGAGCGGCGACCCTGGTGCTCGACACGAGTACCGCCGAGCTGCACTTCGCACTTCACGTCCAGGGAGCCGCCACGACGATCACCTCGGCGACCCTCCGGCTAGAGGCCACAGATGCGCTCGTGCACACCCTCTTCGACGGGGCGCCACCCGCATTCGACGGCTCCAATGCGATCAGCGGCACGATTCCGCTCACAGCACCCGAGCTGGCGGCACTCCAGGTTGCGGGCAGCCATTACGTCGACGTGCGCACGGATGCCTACCCTGGAGGCGAGATCCGAGGAACCGTCGCCGCGGCCGCCACGGCAGTGGTCGAATGCGACCTGGGCACGATCGCGAAGACGAACAGCAGCGGCGCCGTTATCTACGCCCCGGTGGAGCCAAGCACGGCTGGTGGCTCGATTCTCCACAACGTGGCGATCGTGCTTTCCACCACCCAGGATCCGGCCGCAGCGGCGCTGCCAGCAGGCGAGCTCGCAGGGGACACCGCAGCCGCTTCGACGACGGTCGTGGCGGATGCCGATCTGGCGGTTACTAAGACCGACGGCGTGACCTCGGCGGTTCCGGGGCAGTCGATCACCTACACCATCGTCGCCTCGAACGCGGGGCCCAGCGACGATCCGGCCGTGAGCCTGGCTGATACCTTCCCGGCCGAACTCAGCTGCAGCTGGACCAGCGTGGCAGCTGGCGGAGCGTCAGGCAATACCGCAATTGGTTCGGGTAACATCGCCGAGACCCTGAGCATGCCTGCCAACAGCTCGGTGACCTACACCGCAAACTGCAACATCGACCCGGCGGCAACCGGGACATTGGCGAACACGGCAACCGTTACCTCCTCGGTGAGTGATTCGACACCTGGCAACAACTCGGCCACAGACAACGACACCGTCCTGTCCGCCGAGGCCGACCTTTCGATCACCAAGGACGACGGCGTGACCTCGGCGATTCCGGGGCAATCGAT